>Ga0265292_1001170_pt1 | contig 25119 bp, 9 predicted proteins | sample Munlanlewell296A_FD_189080 | JGI IMG/M metagenome (GOLD analysis project Ga0265292, IMG submission 189080) | Leachate microbial communities from a municipal landfill in Southern Ontario, Canada - Leachate well 296A | ecosystem: Engineered > Solid waste > Landfill > Unclassified | place: Canada... | reverse complement strand
TTGCCACTTGACCGTCTGTGTCTGATGATTTGGAGGCGTCGAGGTTGATTACTTCGTTTCTCGAAAAAATCAATGTGCTCCCTTTGACAATATCTTCGCCGTTGACTGAGATTTTTGCGGTGGGCGGCGTGTTACCCGTGATTATATTGAGCGACTTTTTGATCGTGGTTAATTGGCTTACTATACTTGTGCTTACTCCGAAATCGTTAGCATTGTTTTTGCTGTCTTTGACTGTGAGCGTTATCGTGTATTCCTTTGCTGTTGAATATGTGTGTGTTGTTGTTTTTCCTGAAGCCGTGGTTCCGTCACCGAAGTCCCATGCATAGGTGAGCGTGTCACCGTTCGGGTCGATAGAACCGGATGCGTCGAAGGAGATTGAAATTCCTGTAGCTAACGTGCTACTTGTGGTGAACTGTGCCATCGGGAGGTAGTTTTTGCTTTTCATCGCCGATAGTGTATTTTTAATGTTTACTATTCCATTACCATAGTTGTTGTTTGGATACGAGCCGCCCTTGGACGGTTGGTAGAGAGATTTTATTAGAATATTCTTTATCGTTGCCGGTGAAAGTGTCATGGAACTTTTAGCTGAAGCTGAATTGTATTTATCGAGTTGTATGTTATGATGCTGAAGAAGAAGTGCAATCGTGCCAGCTACATGAGGAGTAGCTTCGGACGTTCCTGACGTCCAACTACCTGATGGACTTGTATAAATCCTATCACCGACTGCGCACAAATCTGGTTTTATTCTTCCATCGAGTGTTGGACCTCTCGAAGAAAAGCTGCAAATATTAAGATTATCGTCTACAGCACCAATCGTAATAATATTCGCGGTTCTTCCGGGCACGCCTATCGTCCCGCTAGCCGGTCCTTCGTTGCCTGCACATATTACAGCGACGATACCGGCTGAAACCAACTTCTCAACTGCGATATCTACTGTGTCAGTGCCATCTAATTTAATTGCATTATTATACGGCGTTCCTATACTCATAGAAAATATATCTATACCTCCAAAATTGTTTTTATTGTCCAATAACCATTGAAGTGCATCATATACCGCTTTCGGGCCTCCACTAGTTCCTATTCCTTTTGCCATTACCAATTGCGCTCCGGGTGCAACTCCGGCATAATACGGCGAACGCCCGACTGCAGCGGCAATAGAGGACATTGTCGTACCGTGGCCAACATCATCGTATGGTTGTGACTTGCCGCTTACAAAATCCTTCCAGCCCACAACCTTCGGATTACCGTTGGGCAGGGTTTTTAGAGAACTGCGGCTTGCGTCAATACCGGTATCTAAGAGCGCAATAGTTATGCCTGACCCGTCAACATCAAAACCAGCATTACGGAGGGTGTTTTTATCACCAGACATTGCGGGGATGCTTGTGTCAATACGAGTGCAGAACTCTTCGTTTTCGTATATCAGCTCCACAGCAGGATAAGAGGCGATCGTTATAATGTTCTCTACAGGCACTATAAGCGAGGCCGTATCGATTATCGTGTAGAATCTGTCTATTTTTGCGCCATAATTTTCAGCAAATTTTATAAAATTTTCATCCCTGGGCGCGAGCATAACGAATACATTTACGGTGTCGGTTGCGTTCATTGCATTTAATTCTTCTTCTAAACTATCTTGAATTTTATTATTGTTTAAATCGTTTTTATTTTGGATTGTTGGATTGGTTTTTAGAGGTGCCCCATTGTTTCCGTCGCCATCAACATACATAGCGTATGGAAAAACACCAACTACTAATGTAATAACTAATAACAAAGCAATTATATCTGATAGGTAAAAACGGGGATTGTTTAGATATCTCATGTCTTGCTCTATTAATTATTAGCTTCTTCATGGATATAAAGATTTGGTGTTCAAATATGTTAGTGTTGGCAAAAATGTGGGCCATGCTCTCAACCTTTATTTTTAAACATAATTTTCTTAAAAACAAAAGAGGATGTGAAGAGCCATTTGGTTCTAAGTCTTGGTTTAAAATAATAATGTCGCCTAAGGGCAATATTTAAAAGGGGGTTCAATAAATATCGTTACGGTGAATATATGCCTAAGCATGAAAAATATACAGTCACGAAAACTGCTAGCATGTTGATTGCCGTCGTTTTGACCTTGCTGTTTCTGCAATGTACGATGACCGGCGTTAGTAAAGCACAGACACAATATACTACGTTGAAGGGTTATCTGATAGATGCATCAGACACCGGCATAGGCAACGCTCAGATTAGTATCTCCGGTATAGATACGGAGTATACAAACAGCACACAAACTGGTTACGATGGATATTATGAAATAAACGTCCCGAATGGGTATGCTTCCATCAGGGCTAGCGCGGCTGGTTATCAAGAGTATATCAATATCTTAAATATATACGATACAGAATATTGGAACAACATTACTCTCCAACCATCCGTAGAAACAATGATTACGGGGTATGTTTTTAATGACACGGGCGCGTTTTTGAATAATGTAACTATCACTGCCAGAGACATACACTCTTCGAACGGAAACGTTACTACCACGGACTTTGATGGGTTTTACGAAATCAAAACAGAATATAGCTTAGTGATACTCACTGCGGCAAGAGAATCCTGCAATCTGTATGTAACTGTAATCGACCTTTCCCAAAACATCATTTCGTGGTTAAACATTACAATGGACCAGCTCCCAATCGCCGTAGCAAAAAGTGCAACCTATACGGAAACATATGCAGATATAAATGAAAACATCTCTTTTGATGCTAGTGCTTCAACAGACGATTATGGTATCGATGCGTATTACTGGGAGTTTGGCGACGGAACCAACGATACTGGCAAAAACGTGACACATGGATACTCTGCAATTGGAACATACATGGTAAACCTCACAGTAGTCGATACTGTGGGAGGAGTTGGAATCGATACTTTTGTTGTGACAGTTATAAATGCCACGACACTAACGAACCATGCGCCTGTAATTGAGTTAATACCAGACCAAAGCGCGACAGTCGGCACGCCGTTTACTTATCAGATTACGGCAACAGACGAAGACGATGATATGTTGACCTACAGCATAGACACCAATGTTGTATCAATAAACTCGACAGGATGTATCAGCGGCACATTGTCAACAATCGGCACACATACGATAAACCTAACAGTAAGCGACGGGAAAAGCGACACAACCGCAATGTTCAATTTGATAGTAACGACAAACAATGCACCAACAATATCCGTGATATCGCCTCAAATTGCAACAGTTGGCACAGAATTTACATATCTAGTAAACGCAACAGATCAAGACAACGATAAACTAGTATACAACACAAGTATCGGGATAATAACGTCTGCTGGCTTGTTTAAGTATACGCCTAAGTCTGCAGGTGAAATTAATGTAAAGATAACAGCAGATGATGGAAAGGGCGGCGTAACGAACACTACGTTTACGCTTACTGTAAAGGAAAAACCTGCAACGGCGCAGCCAAAAGGATTTGTACCCGGATTTGAAATTGCAGCATTACTATCCATAATAGGCTTGGTTTTGCTTGGACGCAAGCGATTGATCGTTGGGTAAAAATAACATTGGACTGATTAAATCTATAATTACCCGCCGAGTTCAGATACCATATCCTCAAAAGACTGGCTCATATACTCTTCATTCGTTGTGTGAGAGAAGGTTTTGGAGAATATTTTTGTGTTGCTCCTGAAGTAAACAGATATTGTGATCATATAATTATCATATTGGTTCCCGATGAAGTTGATCTTTATCTCTCGCTCGCTCCAATGTTTCAATATAGAAACGTTTTCAATCTTGCTCGCAACTTCGTTATTCGATTTGAGATGATAGACCGAAATATTCACAGACACGTCCCGTAAATCTATTGTACCTACATTGCTTATTTTTGTATTCACGTATATGCTGTTTAAACTTCCTTGATAATAAGATGTCTTTAGGTTTAACTCTACGCGCGGTACGATGAAGTAATAAATTGAGGCAGTAGTTGCAATCAGCAGAACAAGAACAACGGCAATAATCAGCACCTTTCTTCTGCCCCGCCTTGGATGTTCTTGATTGCTTTTTCGCTGAACAGCTACGCCATCAGCATTTGGATGTCGTGTCCTTGGTTTCGATGGCGTTTTCGGTGGTTTGACCGCCTTTACATCGCCCATTGGTAATCACCACCAAACATGTTTCTCGCAATTGTATACACTATAGTTTTTATTGGTGCAGGCATTAGGAAGTGTTTGCTGTTTTTTTGATTGCTCAGATTTATGCCATTAGAATATGTAGTTGTAGAAAATATGTCTGAGAAATTGATGTCTGTCAACACGACCACACCATCAATTTTCATGCCGAATAACATTAAACTGTGCTTTATTGTTATATCCAGGTATTCCAGCGTAAGATCGCCTAATTCTATGAGTGGGTATCCAAGAATCGCCGATGTCTTAATCGACAATGTTTGAATATTTTTTGCAACTATTCTTAGCGAGTTTAATCTATAATATTCCGATATAGGTAAATTCTCCACCTCAATAGATATGTAATTTAAATTATTGGAATTTAGGCGATATGTGCCGGCATTCAGGGTTCCAACTAAGCAAGTCGAGATGTTTTCAATTATCACCCGATAGGAACCTTTTTGGCCGATACATGCACCGTCAGTTTGAATATATAAATCGGCACCGGAGGCGCTATTTTCAGAGTTTATCATTGGAAGCAATTTAGCCAAATTCAAATCTGTTATGTCAAACTCTTTCTGGCTCTCCAGAGATATTGAAAACGAGGCGGGAACATTGTATAACGTGGCGTTAACAAAGCTCTGCTTATCGTTCTCAAACTTAGATGTGTTGGCATAGATGTATCTCAGTTTCTCGCTGCCATTGTATGTTATTTTGATGTCACCAAATATCGATACGCCCATTTGAATTTGCTTTGGCACGTATGGGATTAACACACTAGTCGTTGATGATTTATCGCTCTCCTCCATCTTAAAATAACATTGGCCTAAACGCTCCGAGGTCGTGAAGTTTATTTTTGTGTTTATTGAGTCTATGCCGTTGATCTCTTTTTTTGTAAAATTCATTTCTCCGGTTATGTTCGTACCCTTTGTTATATTGCCCAGGTAAAAAGTGATGTTCTTTCCTCCGATGGCGGATGAGTCTAAGACAATGTTGTCCGCACTGCCCTGGTAATCTAAAATGTTCAAACGTAGTGTTGTTTCGTTTTTACCAAGGTGTGATGATATACGAGAATTTTTTGATATCCCATCCATATATATTTTCATGCTGGTTGCTGTTTTGTTATGTGTCTCCTTGTTTTTTGCTACGATTCCATATCTCCAATCGATAGGCCCAATGATGCTGGTGTCCCCCTTTTCTATTTTGGCAATTAATGTTGTGTTTTTGTCGAATTCGAAAGATGATGAAAAACCGGAGGCGGCAATACGATCTATCAAAACGGAAAAGAACGCGCTCATATTTTTTACGGATGACGATATGCCGCCCATAAAATCAAAAATTGTAGAAACGTTTGTTGACTGGTTTATGGATAATGACGATGTGTTAAAATAAGGCGTTGTGTTTATTAAACCGAATGGTGCACCGATAGACACCGCACTCGGAAGCACGCTCAAAAAGACAGTGGCGTTGAGTGTGGCTGAAGAGTTTTCGGTCTCGTTATCTGAAACCACTATCCAGAATGATTCGTTGTATAGGGAAATAACGCTAAAGGTGCTTGCACTGCGGTTCAATTCAAAACTCTTTAATTTCTCGAGTTTAAAGCTTGTGTGGCTCTCGCTCTGAGTGTGTTGTGAAAATAAATGCCCCCCGTTGATTCTTGGAATTGTTTTGTTCGTAAAAGCAAATTCGATGCGCCCGATATAGCCTTCGGCAGCTAGCTCCAGATGTTCTTGAGAGAATTTCATCGTGATTGTTCCGGGGATGTCGTACGCCTTAAGTGAAAAATAGTCGTTTGTTGTATTGGAAAGGTAAATTATGGTAGCTTTATCGATGTTTGCATAATTTTCGTACGCATCTTTGCTAATAATCTTTATTTCATCAGAGGCAAATTCGATGCGGGTATGCTCATTAATACCGCTTATGTTTGCTTCCAATATTTGGGATTCTCCCGAAAAAATGATTCTTAGCGGGGTTTTTTCTTTGATGCTTGTTTCCAGATATAGCCCATCAGTGCTGTTTATGGCCATCTCTTTTATGTTGCACACCCTGCCGCTAAGACTAATTTCACCACCGTGTGCGTTGTGCAGCACTCCAAAAAAAGTACCGTTGGATGAGATATATGCTGTAGAATTCCCCACAGATATAAACTCGATCGCGTCTATGTAATCCCTTGATTTGCATTCGAAAGTTACATTATCAGGATAAGCCTTATTTATGGTGCTTGAAACGGCATTAACAATTTCGCCGATTCTGCGAAATTTGGATGTGATCTGCCACATTATGTTGTCAACTAACTTTTCTACAAAGCCGCGATTATCTTCTTCGGTTCTAACGGTTTCTGTGCTTTTATATGTCGGCATTGTGATAAGGAGTTCGGTCGATAGATTTGTTATCTTAACATAATTGTGTTTTGAGGTGTTTAGGTTATATTCGTGCGTGAAAATCTCAAGTTTTTCTATAACGCCGTCACCGCTGTAATTGACATATCCACTGTACCCGTCATCATAAGTTGTGAGTGCCGCCATCTTCGGAAGTTCACTAATGTTTACAGATACGTATGTTCTATTGACTGATTCCTTTCCATACTCGAACCGCAGTCTCGACGTGCTGTCTCCCGACCATTTGTATGTATTTGTGGTGTCCGAGGCGCCCTCGATATCAATAGTAACTTTCTTTGGGATAGTGGCATAATCGTGTCCTGGTGAGATGGAACAGCTAAACCAAACACGCTCTGGTGAGGTATCTCCTCCGACAAACGTGTAACCTGAAGCCACATCTAACCCAGATAAATTTGTGTCCGCTTCCCATGCCAATTTATAGGGACCGTTGAAGTTTAATATGTTGGTGATGTTGCCGAATTCCGCAGGAGTGTTGGAAAGTAGATTTTCCAACAATGCACCGATGATATTAGTTACAGCGACATTCTTTATCGAAATTGTAGAAAGAAAGTTTGTTGATAAATCTGAGAAGTTAAAGCCGATATACCAGATGTAATTCTTCTGCCCATAAGTTACAGCTTTGATAAGATATATCTCCAGAGAAAGATTTTCTTGCGTGAGTTTTGATACCAGAAAATTCAAAGTTCCGCCAATCGTGATATTATTGCTTGAAAATATAGAAATACTGCCCGTCAATTCGATAGAGGGAAATATGCTCACTTCTATTTCGTTGCCATTTGTGTTTCCGGTAGCAGAATTATTATCTGTGTCAATTTTCTGGCTTGTTCTTGAAGACGTGGGGAATGGTATTGTTGAACTCAAACTTCCTTCCGTCCACTTAACAACATCTTTGCAACGCGTGAGGATATAGTATGAAAGTGGCTTTGCTGACAATTGCTCTAACAACGCAATCTGGGTGGTGTTTTGGATTGTTGACATTATCCAGGGTACAGACGGTTGGTAAAAATCAGCATCGGTTATAGTGTAGTTGCCTGGAAGTTCTCTCGGTTCGCTCCCGTTCACGCTAAAATTATTTAGGGCCGCCTCAGCTTTGGCGCCAATATCCGCAGAGGACGTATTGTTTTTTATTTCGTTCTCGACATATTTTAAATCCACAGCAATCTCCTCATAAGAAAATCCGGGTTCAGAAACAGCGTTTTCGGCAGATAATTCCGTAGTGGCTTGAAAGAACGGTGTCGATACCATGGATAAAAACACTAAGAACGATATTCCTTTCGTGTTTAATAGAAACATAATAATCTACACCTGCATATGTGTTTGGACAGCGCATTTATGATTGCGGTTACAATAGAAGAACGTACCTATATAAGTCCTGTCCCTGTCACTTCTACACTTTGTACGCCAGGTATGTTGGACAACATTCGTTCAAAAGCCTCTGCGTTGCTGTTTGCATCCGGTGTTATTATTTGAACTTCCAAACACTTTAATCCGAACGCTATGGGTTTTTCAGTGATACTGTGAATTTTGATGTTCGGGATCTTGGCGTCTGTGATTTTCTTCTTTATTTCGTTTAAACTCGTGTCAGTACTATCTGGCATGACCTTATAGACTACCCCTACATCGCCCATATTTCTCACCAATTGCAGTATGCTAAACTACGGGCCGCTAAAACCACATTGTTTGCATTTATAAACTACGCTTTGATCACGGCAAGTAGGACACCTGCCAATCGTGGTATTGCCACACGAAGGGCATGGAAATGTTGTGGAGCCCGTATATACCAACTTATTTCCACATGAGTTGCAAACCTCTACCTCTTCCATATTATCTACCTTTTGGAGTGCGGATATCCTTTCATTCAGTATAAACCTTTCGAATGATAGTTCGATGTTTGTACCATAAAAGCATTTATATGGATAATGTAATTATACTTCTAAAAGCGATGGGTAGTTAATGGTGTGGGTAAGGATGAAACCGGACTTTTTGGCAGTAGCCATCGTGTTAATTATGCTAATATCATCTTTTCCCATATCCCACGCTGCATCTCAAGAAGTAAAATCAAGGAACACGCTTGAGACAGTTTCTGGTTCCGGCGACTTTAACGCGACCGCTAACGAATATGCAACTGTGTATGTGTTGGTAGATGCTTCGGATTCAAATACCAATGCGACATTGTATTACCGGTTTGGCACAGACACATTTTCGCCTATAGGCATGAGCAAAACTGCAGTAACCACCACAAGATACAATTTCACATACGCGTTATTAATTCCGAAGAGTGAAACAAGGAATATCGAATACTATATATTAGTCAACGACACGTCCTCTGCTTCAGTAAATTATTCCCTCCAAAGCGACACGTGCATAGATACTGACGGGTTTACAACAGCGGAAAAAGGCAATTCACAGGACTTACTTCCGTATAATATTATAAATATCGCGGGGAAGAGCGAATTAAGATACTGGGATAGCCAGACAACAGGAAATAAGACTAGATTCGACATCGGTGAAGATGTTCGAAGCGGAAACAAGAATTGGAACTATGTATTAAATGATATAGACAACTCCTACTACCTCTGGGCGAATTATACTACAGACAATAAAATTGCGGAAGATTACGTAAATGTAGTCAAAGCGGATGCTGTTGATGTCTGGGTTGGCACACGCTGGGGTTTGAGCAGATTTAATAGAATAACAGGGGTCTGGACAAAGCACAACACCTGGACTACGTCTAAATTACCAAACAATAACATTAACGCGATAGCATTGGACGGGGACCTTGTTTGGGTGGGTACGGATAACGGCCCAGCAGTATATAACAAGATTACGAATGCGTGGGACTCGTGGTCTGCGCCGCCACTACCAACAACCGGCGCATATACTGCGGTAGCAGTATACGGCTCCGAGGTATGGTTTGGAACTGCTGGCGAGGGGCTTGTTATCTACAATAAGGTAACACACTATTGGGGAAAATACAAGTTTGTTAGTAGCGTCGACACTAGTCATGATACCCAAATAAACTATGTCCGGTCTATAGTCGTCGATAATGAATATGCATGGTATGGCTCTAAATATGGTTTGATAGAATGCTTAAAACAAACTATGGAAAAAACTAGATACGACACTGAAGATATTAAAGGAGTAGAAGATGATGGCGGTTATCTCTGGCTCGCAACAAGCAATGGCGGATATAGATTTAATAAATATACGACTAACAGAGTTTCCGTTCCTACGATTGCATCTAAGTCGCTGTGTTCCGTTACTATAGTCAACAATAGTGCCTGGTTTGGTAGTGTTGGCGAATTGCATAGAATATATAAAACGCATAATGCAACAATTGCGCCTAGCGACCATCAATATTCCTTTTACGGTAGTGGAGGGTCATTGCCAACAGTACTCTCATTAGCATCAGCGCCTAACGAAGATCATCTTTGGGTAGGCAACAGCTCTGGACTTTTCCGGTATAATGTAAAAAATAACTTATGGGATACATTTACCACTGCCATGGCGTTTGGCAGCTATAATATTCAATCAATAGCAGTAAGTGAAACTGATGCCTGGTTTGCTATGGATAGTGGGGCATATACCTACTCATTTCAGAGCAATCCCAATAATCCGTCTGCTTGGAGAAAATATACGACAACTACGACAGCGAATGGACTCTCGGGCAACAATATTTATGCCGTGGCGTTAGATGGAAACGATGTGTGGTTCGGGACATGGGGAAATGGGATTAGCAGATATAATAGAACCACAGGAAAATGGATACAATATGTAGCAACTCCGTCAGACAGTCGTGCGAATTACATTACCACCATTGTGGTGGATAATGAGAACGTCTGGTTCGGGACTTATTCGGGGGGCCAAAGTAGTGGTATTAGACGATATATAAAGAACACAGATACATGGATAAACTACACTGGGAGTAACTGCAGTATAATAAACAATGGAGTTACCTCGATATCCCCTGACGGCGATAATATCTGGATTGGTACGAGTGATAAAGTTGCTAAATTTAATTTGACGAATAACTCGTGGACGACTTACCAGAAAAGTGACGGACTTGCAAATAACAATGTTAGGTCCATTGCAGTAGATGGTGATTTGGTATGGTTTGGAACCGTGGATGGCGTAAGTAAATACAACAAAAACACAAAAACGTGGGCACAACCATATAGAACTACTGAAGGACTCATAAGCAACGACGTTTACGCGGTAGTAGTGGATAACAACAATATTTGGTTTGGAACTAGTGCCGGTGTTACTAGGTATTCTAAAGATAAGGATACATTTACCAATTACACTACAAGTGACGGCTTAGTTTCCAACAATGTCCGATCAATAGTTACAAAAGACGATGGCACTCTTTGGTTTGGCACAACTGGTGGTGCAACAAGACATGATAATGGTAGACCCTTTACGACAAACGACGGCGTCTATTTTAACGACGCGAATAACAACTCTCTTTGGGACAATGGCGAGGATATATGGTATGATTTAGACGGAGATATGGCGATAATACCGAACAAGCCTCTTAAAATAACAATTTTGCCTTATGCAAACAAACTGCCGATAATCAAAAAAGCAGAAGTTGCCTCTGCGCCACCGCACATCAAAACAAGTCGAACAGTATATTTCAACGGGACAGCGATAGATGATGATGGGAGCATTTCCACATATACGTGGGAATTCGGCGATGGGAACACCAGTGACAACAACACGACTGGCAATACCACCCACATTTACCTTATGCCCGGTGCATATTCGGTCGTGTTTAAAGTGAAAGACAACGATGGCGGAGAATCCCAGTTAACAGCAACCGTCTTGGTTTTTGGCAATGCCGCACCCTCAGTAGATATAGATTTGCCGTCAGTTATAACTGCAAAAACCCCGCTTCATTTTTATTCTGATGCGCCCGATACTGATGGGTATATAATCAACTACACATGGAACTTCGGAGATGGAAATTGTTTATACGACGAAAATCCAACACATACGTATATGGGTAAGGGTAATTTCACAATCAACCTAACGGTAACCGATAATGATAATGCAACGGTCAGCGTAAGCAAAACAATAAGCATATTCAATCAGAAACCAACCATAAAAAGTGTGTCTCTGCCTCTGGCCATTTCCATAGGCGCGTCTTTGCCGTATAATTGTACGGCAACCGATAGCGACGGGGAGATTGTTTCATATCTGTGGGACTTTGGAGATACTACTGATTCTACATTGCAAAACCCATACCATACATATCAAAATAAAGGAAATTACAACATAACGCTTACAGTGACTGACAATGATGGTGAAAGCGCAACAACTATTATCAAAAATATAATGCTCGAAAATATTGCACCGATGCCGAAGATTACAGAACCTCCGAATAATAGGAGTTTTAATACGTCGGAAACAATAAATTTTAATGCCACCGCATCAGACCCAGACGGCGACTATCCTCTGGCATTTTTGTGGAATTTTAACGATAGTTTAGACCCAACGACTAACAACACTTCGAACACTACCACGCATGCATACCACAAGGCAGGACCATATACTGTAACTCTCACTGTAACGGATAGCAAAAATGCATCGAACAGTACGACAATAAATATAAGCATAACGAACAGACCGCCGAAGCCTATCATAGCTGTGGAGAATATAACAAAAGACAACAAAGCAGTTATAAACAGCACACTTAGTTTCGATGCGTCAGCGTCCTCCGATGAGGATGGGCAGATCACCGAGTATCAATGGGAAATAGACGGCCTCAACACTTCGTGGAGCAATGAATCTCAATATGTGTATACAGTTAAGGTGGCTAAAACATACACCGTAGTTTTACGCGTGCGGGATGATAATAACGACACTGGTGAAACCAGAATAACGATAGACGTCAGACCCAAGGCGCCGATCCCTAAAATAGACTATGACAATATTACGAAACATGCGCCTGGTGAAAAAATTGCCTTCGATGCCTCGAACTCCATCCCCATGGGCAATCCGATTATATCATACAGATGGGATTTCGGTGACGGTGAAAGCACGATGTGGAGCCTGGCCAACATAAAGCAGTCACACACATATGGCCATAGTGGAAATTATTCCGTAAAGCTCTATGTAAAGGATTCGTCGGGCACTGAAAGCAATATTACGATGAACGTCACCATGGAAAATATACCTCCGACACCCGTTCTGTCCACTCCACACCGCAGTGGCAAGGTTGGAGAAACAATAACATTTGATGCGAGCAAATCTACGGACCCGTACGGAAAAATAATCTCCTACATTTGGGACTTTGGCGATGGTACAAAAGAGACCGGAGACAACCCAGTTGTAACACACGTATATCGAGAGCCCTGGCAGTATAAGGTAAACCTTACGGTTATAGATGACGATGGCATCCCGTATAGCACTACACTAGACCCCCCGCTTATGATTCTCGCGGAAACTCCTGGAGGCGGCGGAGCGGGCGGCAAATGGGAGTTGGACGACCCTAACGTTATAGGTCTCATAGTTTCGGGTATCGGCCTCTGCGTTGGTTACATTGCGTATACTGCTAAAAAGAGAAAACTCGGCAAAAGCATAAAGAGCATAACCACCATCTACACGCGATACAGACACAAACCAGAGTATTGCGAGGGGGAACTTAACAAAATCAGGGAAAATTTCTCAAAGGAATTCGAAGATGGCAAACTCGACGGTAACAACTATCTAATATTAGAGAAAAAAATTGACAATTATATAAAAGAGTTAAGAACCAAAACTGTAGAGACAAAGTTAGGTGCTATACCCATCCAGATACAGCAGACCATCGGAAACATACTTGCAGACGGCAGGATAAGCAAAGAAGAATATGACAATTTGATGAACACTATCAACAGTGCCAATATGGATGATGCTCAGAGAAAGCAGTTAGGCGAGATGTTTTCGGTATGGATGAGGTCGGACGATCATTTTAGACATCCTGATGAATATACGGCACCTCAACTGCAAGAAGGAATGGATATACCTAAAGCGATACCTAAACTTGCACCCGTGGCCCAAAGAGTGCGCTGCACTAAATGTAATGCGACCATAAATGTAACCTCCACTAAACGCCCACTTACGATATTCTGTCCAAAATGCGGCATGAAGGGGGTATTAAAAGGCAAAGATGCACAAGAGCAACCAAAGGTACAGACTATTACATGCCCGTCTTGTAAAACAGAGATTCCGGAGCACCTTATTATAGATGGGGGGTGCCCTTATTGCGGGGCGCCAATCGGAGATAATAAATAATTGATTCCTTTGCGAACTCCGAATGTTTTTCGAAACAGTATAAAGTCCAATTAGTGCTAGAACTAAATGGTGAAGTAAAGAATCCCCAGTGCTATTATTGCGACATATGTGAGAACGAATACATGTAGGTTCCACCGCAATACCTTATGACCGTCTAAATTAAGCATCTGCAGTGGAAGCATGTTGAAAGCCGCTAAAAAGATATTGATGAAGCATACGACTCTCGCTACAATATAGATGAAGAGACTGCCGGTAACCAACGAAAGACCGAGAAACACCGCGGCCACGGCAATGTTTAACGCCGGCCCGGCAATGCTTATCTTTCCATTTTGTTCGTTTGTTGGATAGCCAGATATGTAAACTGCACCAGGTGCAGCCCATACTATACCCACTAAGAACGAAAAGAACAATGCGAACAAAAGACCTTGCTTATTGTACCTATACTCTGCCCACATGCCGTATCTTTGCGCTACTACCTTATGCGATAATTCGTGAAGAATAAAAGCTGTTGTTGCGGCTAAAAGTGCGATAGGCATATACCAGATAAGAAGAAATAATGCGGTCTCGTTTGCGATGTTAAACATTGTCCAGTTCGAAAGAACAAAGGAGAATGACAAAGTCAAAACAAGCAGCGAAATGAGGAGGTGTTTTGTCTCGTCTCTGCTGAATCTGATGCTTCCGCTTGAATTGGGATTGATTGTATAGACATAATTTGACGTTGCATACCGAGAACCGTTGCCCCACATAGTGCCGTAATAACCTATTTCCCGTATAAATTTGTTCTGTGCGACCATCCATAAGCAACATATTTAATTATTATTACAATCATTATCTCAAAATTAGATGTGGAATACAGGAGAAGAAAACATGATAACGACAGTTGTTGGCAATTACCCGAAAATCCCGAATTTTCCGCGCCCAGCCGTGTTGAAAAACGCTATTCAGAGATTTGACGACGGGAAGATAAGCATAGGAGAACTAAAGAGGATCGAAGATCAGGTTACCGCAGAAGTGATTAAAGAACAGGTAGACGCGGGAGTAGACGTCATTACGGACGGGCAAATCAGATGGGACGACGAAGTTACATATCTGGCAAGAGGGCTCGGCGGATTTGAAATCAACGGGCTCGCACGATTCTTTGACACAAATACATATTACAGGAGGCCGATAGCGAAGAATAAAATAAAATTCAATGAACCTGTCACTGTCAAGGACTATATTTTTGCTGCGAAAAACAGCAATGTCCCGGTAAAGGCTGTAATAACCGGCCCGTACAGCACAGCAAAACTGTCAAAGGATGAGCACTACAACAATTTTGAAAAGTTTGCGCTCGACGTCGCCCATGCATTAAGAGAAGAAGTTGTGGCATTAAAGAACGCAGGGGCATCGCATCTGCAAATAAACGAGCCCTCCATCGTAAGGAATAAAAAAGATTATCCGATATTTGAGAGTGCGATTAACGAACTGCTGGATGGCGTTGATATCAAAGCTACATTATGCACATACTTTGGCGATGCGGAAGGGCTGTTGGATAAAATGTTGGATCTTCCAATAGACACAATCGGATTGGACTTTGTCATGGGCAAGAAGAATTTTGCCCTCCTGAAGAAAGTTGATTTCACCAAGTCTCTCGGCATGGGCATAGTTGATGCCCGAAACACGAGATTGGAAAGCAAGGTGGAGCTACAAAAAGATATAGAGCGTGTCTTGGAGTTTGTAAAAAGCGACAAACTGTTCATCAATCCCAACTGCGGACTGGATTTCCTTCCGAGAGAAATCGCGTTCACAAAACTGAAGAATATGGTCGATATTGTAAAATCTATAAAAGGAGGAGTGTGATTTAATGCTTCTACCCACTACAGTAGTAGGAAGTTTTCCAAAACCGGATTACCTAAAGGATGCGAGGTTTAAATTTGTAAAGAAAGAAATTAGCCTGCAAGAGCTGGAAAATCTTACAATAAAAGCATCCGAAGACGCGATAGACTATCAACTAAAAGCGGGCATAGACATCATCTCCGACGGCGAGATGGACAGAGGAGATATGGCTACGTTCTTTGCCGAGCGGATGGAGGGCTTCAAGATAAGCGGCTTAGTCCGATCATACGGCAACAGATACTACAAGAAACCCATCGTAGTTGGTGAGGTCGGGTTCATAGAACCTATGACAGTGAAGATGCTCGAATTTGCCCAAGAGAGAAGCCAGAAACCTGTGAAAGGCATATTCACAGGCCCATATACGATGATGGATTGGTCGTTTGATGAATATTATTCTGATAGAAAAGAGATGGCTATTGCCATGGCAAAAGCGCTTCATAAGGAGGCGGTTGTTTTGGAAAAGGCAGGCGCAAAATATATACAGATAGACGAGCCTGCGATATCAACAAGGCCAGAGGAGATGGATATCGCAATCGAGAGTTTGGGCATAGTGACCAAGGGACTGAAAGCCAAAACAATAACCCACATATGTTACGGGGATTTTGATGCAATATACCCAAAAATGCTGAAACTGCCGATAGACCAGATAGACCTTGAATTTGCAAACAGGAACTTTGAACTTCTAAACACGATAAAGCAGCACAAGTTCACAAAAGAAGTCGGTTTGGGCGTAATCGACGTGCATAACCACCGCATAGAAACCGTGGAGCAGGTCAAAAAGGGAATAAAAGCCGCGTTGAAGGTGTTTAAACCAGAGCAGATATTTGTGGACCCGGATTGCGGCCTAAAGACGAGGATGAGAGACGAGGCTTATCAAAAATTGAAGGTGATGGTAGAGGCCACACGCGAAGTCAGAAAGGAACTGGAATGAGAAAATTGAGGCAATGACGAATTAACTGGCGTGTACCGATCGAACAGTGTGGAGATGATTGTTTGAATGTGAGAAAACCTTTCAGGGAACTGCTGAAAACAGACAAAATAATAGTTTGCGATGGTGCGATGGGTACATTGTTATATGCACGGGGAGTACCTGTCGGGCACAACTTATCAGACTTAAACATTTCGAATCCGCGGCTAGTCCAGAGAATTCATCAGGAATATGTCCTCGCCGGTGCATCAGTAGTGGAAACCAACACATTCGATGCGAATTATTTTAAATTAACAGCGCACGGCGCAGAGGACAAATTATACGAAACCAATCTCAAAGCGTGCAAAATAGCAAGAGAAACTGTTGGCAACGATATATATGTTGCCGGCTCTGTTGGCCCGCTTGGCAAGATGCTGGAACCGGTCGGAAAGGTCAGTGAAACTGAGGCGAAGAAAGTGTTTTCGATGCAGATGTCTGCTCTAAAGGACGGCGGCATAGATATGCTGATTCTTGAAACAATCTTGGATTTAAAAGAAATGAAAATCGCTTTGACGGCCGCTAAAGAAATCATCGACGTTCCCGTAATCTGTCAATTCACGTTCACAGAAGGAGGGGTTACGCCTGCAGGAGATTCGCCCGAAGCGTGTGTCGAAGAGATTGAAAAACTGGGCGGTGACGCCATAGGCGCGAATTGCGGCGTAGGGCCGGAAAGCACGTTAATTGTCATTAAGAGGCTTGCAAACGTCTCGAACATCCCCATCAGTGTACAGCCTAATGCTGGATTTCCGATGTATGAAAGCGGCAGGATGGTGTATTTCGCCACCCCGGCATATTTTGCGGAACAGGCAAAGAGATTTGTGAAGCTCGGAGCGAAGATGGTCGGAGGATGCTGCGGCACGACGCCCGAACACATAAAAGCAATGGCAGAGGCTGTAGAGTCTTTAAGAATCAAATCGAGAATCCCGAAAAAGGTACCGATAATGTCGGTGCATAGAATACCCAGAGCGCCGCCGCGAGCCTCGTATTTTGTTAAGAAATTAAAAGAAGATTTCGCGATTACTGTCGAAGTAGAACCCCCCAAGGATGTGGATTACCATAAGGTGTTGAAGGAAGTGCATTTGTTAAAAGAATGCGGCGCAGATGCTGTCAACATAACGGATAACCCGTTGGCGAGGCTTAGGATGAGTTCTATCGCGCTTGCACACCTGATAAAAGAAAAAATAGGAATCGATGTAGTGCTTCATTTCACATGCAGGGACAAAAACCTTCTCGGCCTGCAATCTGAGTTGCTAGGGGCGTATGCACTTGGCGTAGAGAATGTACTGGCATTAACAGGCGACCCTACAACCATAGGGGATTACCCCCATGCTACATCTGTTTTTGACGTTGATTCGGAAGGTCTGATAAAAATAATAAAAAAATTAAACAGCGGGCAGGACTTGGCAGGGCACAACATCGGCATGTCCACATGTTTCTTTACTGGAATTGCCGGGAACCCGAGTTCCAAGGATCCGGATAAAGATACTGAACGCCTTTCTACGAAAGTCAAGATAGGCGCGGACTTCATAATAACCCAGCCCGTTTACGATATAGATACGCTCAAGAGATATGTAAAAAGGATAGAAAAAATTAAGATCCCGATAGTAGTCGGCGTTCTACCGCTTGCTAGCCATCGCCATGCTGAATTTCTGCATAACGAGGTTCCGGGCATATCAATACCGGAAGAGATAAGAGAAAGAATGAGACAGAGGGAGGGCGAGGACTCCTGGAAAGAGGGTGTACTAATCGCCAAGGAATTCCTGAAGGACGCGAAACACCTGGTTAACGGGGTATACATCACGCCGCCGCATAGGAGTTATAAAATAGCGATAGAGATTGTTAAGTTTATACGGTCGATATAATTATAATAGAAATTTATAGTTTTATTCCTTCTTTCTCGGCAGTGGCGGGCCCCTTGGCGGAAGCTTGGGCGGGATCCTGGGTGGAATTTTAGGCGGTATTTTGGATTTAGGTTCTTCTGCGGGTGGTTGCTGTGGCGGCTGCGGTTCTGCAGGCGGTGCTGGCGGTTCTTCTTTAGGCGGTTCCTGCGGCTGTGCCGGTGTCTCTGATGGCTGATCCGAAGGTGGTGCTTCTGCCGGCGGTTGCTCTTGTAGAGGTGCCTCGGTTTGCGGCAACGGCTGTAACTCCCCTACCTTTTGCGTTTCTTCAGCGGACGGAGCTGGCGGCTCTTCTTTTGGACCGGCGTACATTCTCCTTCTGACGAGCATCACTCCAACGATTCCACCGACTGCCCCGATTACAGCAATCACAATAATGTATAACAACATGTTTCCTTCCTTTTCCCCTTCTGTGACTGTAGCGCTCAAACCCTTTGAATACGAGATTTTCCCGTCTTCTGTGCTGCCGGTAATGGTTATATTATACTCCCCAGGCGGCAAATCCTTTGCTGCAGATATCGTAAATGTGACCTTTTTGGACTCTCCAGTATCCAGCGAAACCGTCGTGTTGTCAATGCCTATTGTTAGTTTAGAGTTGGATGATTGGGCGCTCACTTTGAATGTCGTGTAGTCTCCATTATTAACTAGCATAATTGAGTATGTGGTTGATTTCCCAAACTCCAGCGTTATGTTTCCTTCCTCAGTAGACTTGAATTCGAGATAGTCCTTTACAGTCACACTAATCGTGCTGTTTGTAGTATATTGACCGTCCGAAACCGTAAAGAATATCGTATCCTTCGAAATTCCTTTTGAATATTCGATTTGCATCGAGTGATTTGTATTGTAAACAGTAGCATAACCGCTGTTCGTGGATATTATAATCTGGGAAGTTTTGTTGTCTTCCCAAATATATGGCATGAGCTCTATCCATTTGGTCACATGTGCAGTCAAATTAAGGTCTGGTATCTTTGAAATGCGCGGTGCGTCGTTCACAGAGTACCATGTCAGGTTTATCGCCTGCACTACAGTACGACCGCTGCCGTCCCTCAAGACTAAGGTGGCGTTAATGACTCCGTACCAATCCGGATAAGTAACTAAAGTTATTGTATCGGTTGTATTGTCGATCTTTCCAATCGTTACATTTTCAGTTAGGTTTTGAATGCTCCATGTTAGGTTTGCATCCACGCTTTCCCCGTATGCATCGTGTTCATATGGCTTGAGATACAATGTGATGTTATTGTCTTCGTTAGCGTATTGATCGGGAACTCTAGGTTCTATCCAAGGCGGAGTATCAATGGAACGCCATGTTAGATTAACTTCCTGCTCGGCGTATAATCCTTCGCCGTCCTGTAGTCTCAATGTAACATTTGTCGTGCCATGCCAATATTTCACAGGTATAAACGTGATAGTGTCGTTGGAGGAGTTTTGGCCTGTTATGTTGGCTATTGCCGATTTGTTATAGTAAGAAACCATCCATGTAAGGTTCGCGTTCACGCTTTCGGCCCATGCATCGGTTTCGTAACCTGTTAGATTTATTGTTATCGAGATATCTTCATCTGCTATTTTATTCGAAATTTTCGGAGTGATTATGGGCACATCGTTCACAGGAAGCCATGTGAGATTTATCACCTGAGAATCTGTTTTTACGCCCCCCTTCCCGCCATCGTCGTCCGTCAGAACTATAGTAACGTTAGTAATTCCGTACCAGTCCTTCTGTGGATAGAACGTTAGCGTGTCATTTGTATTATTCTGACCAGTTACATAATTTATGGCACTGCCATTCCAATATGAGATGTACCAAAGCAATCCGTCTCCTGTGCTTTCATTAGCGATATCGCTCTCGAATGTCGTGAGGTTTATGGAGATTGGTACATCCTCCAAAGCGACTCTGTCTCCAATTTCTCCCAATATCGTAGGCGGCTCGTTCACGGATAGCCAAGTAAGGTTGATCTCCTGCTCAACGTACGCACCGTCGCCATCCCACAATCTTAGTGTAATATGTGCAGCGCCGTGATAATTATCAGCTGGAGCAATGGTAATGTTGTCTTCTGCAGAGTTCTCTCCGATTATGTATTTTATCAAGGATGTATTGTAGGACGAAACAGCCCATGTGAGGTTAGCATCCACGCTTTCTCCCCAATGATCGTGTTCGTATGCTTTGAGAGAGAGATTTATCGGATTGTTTTCGTCAACCGGTAATGGATCAGATATTCTCGGAGAAATGAACGGTAAATCGTTCACCGGATACCATGTAAGATTAATTGCCTGTTCTGCTGTTAAGCCGCCCCCATCTACAAGTACGAGTGTGATTTGGGTAGTGCCGTACCAGTCGGTTACAGGAACAAATGTTAGCGTGTCGTTCGAGGAATTCTGTCCGAGTATGACTGAAATAACGCTAGGAGTATATGATGCCACATACCAATTCAATCCCACCCCGATGCTTTCATTCGTATGGTCGTGCTCGTAGGCTGTTAGGTTAACCGAGATGTTGAGGTCTTCACTTGCCGATTGGTCCGGTATTGTCGGAGATATCCATGGAGGCTCGTTTACCGGCAGCCAAAATAGAGAGACGTTCTGTTCAGTATAATTGCCGTCAGCATCCCATAATCTGAGTGTAACATTCGTAGTGCCCCAATAGTCGTTCGCAGGCACAAAAGTAATTTTATCGTCTGTGGAATTTTGACCGAGCACGTATTTTATTACAGATGTGTCGTACAACGAAACAGTCCATGTGAGGTTTGCATTTACGCTCTCACCCCAGCGATCGCACTCGTACGTAGTCAAATAAACGGTTATGTTGTTGTTCTCGTTTACCAAGCTTCCAGAACGGCCGCTTTGTATGGTGTATGGACTCGGAATGCCTGGAGAAATAACCGGAGTATCCTTGACAGGTGTCCAGGTTAGTTGCACATCCTGCCATGCAGTAAGCCCGGATGATACTTTCCGCAGTGTTATAGTAACTGTTGTTCTCCCATACCAGTTCTCTTGTGGATAGAATACGAGCGTGTCGTTTGTGCCGTTCTGTCCAACGATATATTTTATCGCAGTTGAATTCCATGCCGAGACATACCACCTCAAATCGTTGTCCTCAGTTTCTGTTTGAACATTATACTCATAATTATTCAAATCTAAAACGATCGGGTTGTCCTCTTCGGATGCGGCATCTGGAACTGTTCCGTTTATCATGGGTGCATCGTTGAATGTAAGGTTAACTTCAACGTCGATGTATGCTCCGTCGCCGTCCCGCAGCCTTAACGTAATATTGGTATTTCCGCCCCATTCACCGCGAGGCGTAAGAGTGATCGTGTCATCCGTCGAGTTTTCCCCGGAGATACTAGATATTATCAGAGTATCGTACCGCACAACAGTCCAAGTCAAATTCGAGTGATTGCTTTCCCCCCAATGGTCGTTTTCGTAAGGCGTAAGGGCGATAGACAAATTGTGGCCATCTGTTACTTTTATGCCAACTGTGCCTTCTTTGATTATGTATGGGTTGGGTACGCTTGGTGAAATGAACGGCGGATCGTTAACCGAACTCCATGCGAGTCTCACTACTTGCGTAGCGGTTAGATCGCCCTCGTCCTTCAATGCAATCGTCACGTATGTTATTCCGTACCAATCGTCCTGCGGCGTGAAAATCAAGGTGTCCGACGTGTAGTTCTGCCCGCTTATTGATTTTATGGCGCTAGAATTGTACGATACTACGTACCATACCAGGCCGTTATCCGTGCTTTCGTTTGTGGCGTCGCTCTCGTAGCTCTTTAGGTTTACTGAAATGTTTGTGTCCTCGTTTGCTGCCTGGCTCGGTATTGTGCTGGCTATGGTCGGGTTCTCGTTTACTGAAATCCATGTAATGTATGTGACTTGATCTACATAGGCGCCGTTTGCGTCCCACAATCTGAGTGTGATTGGCGTCGTGCCGTGATAGTTGTCTGCAGGCGTTATTGTGATGTTGTCGTCGCTGGAGTTTTGGCCGCTTATGCTTTTTATCAGGCTTGTATTGTAGCTTGCCACGGTCCATGTCAGGTTTGCGTTTACGCTCTCGCCCCAGTGGTCGCTCTCGTATGTAGTTAACACCAAGAATAACGGGTTGTTTTCCTTTGCCTTGAAGCCGCTTGTGTCCGTGCTGTTGACATAGAATAGCGACGGTATATCTGAAGAAATTATCGGATTATCGTTAACCGAGTTCCAACCAAGTCGAATTATTTGTGTGGCTGTCAGATCGCCCTCGTCCTTCAATGCAATCGTCACGTATGTTATTCCGTACCAATCGTCCTGCGGCGTGAAAATCAAGGTGTCCGACGTGTAGTTCTGCCCGCTTATTGATTTTATGGCGCTAGAATTGTACGATACTACGTACCATACCAGGCCGTTATCCGTGCTTTCGTTTGTGGCGTCGCTCTCGTAGCTCTTTAGGTTTACTGAAATGTTTGTGTCCTCGTTTGCTGCCTGGCTCGGTATTGTGCTGGCTATGGTCGGGTTCTCGTTTACTGAAATCCATGTAATGTATGTGACTTGATCTACATAGGCGCCGTTTGCGTCCCACAATCTGAGTGTGATTGGCGTCGTGCCGTGATAGTTGTCTGCAGGCGTTATTGTGATGTTGTCGTCGCTGGAGTTTTGGCCGCTTATGCTTTTTATCAGGCTTGTATTGTAGCTTGCCACGGTCCATGTCAGGTTTGCGTTTACGCTCTCGCCCCAGTGGTCGCTCTCGTATGTAGTTAACATCAAGAATAACGGGTTGTTTTCTTTTGCCTTGAAGCCGTTTGTGATGCCGTTGCCGCCATAAAGTACCCATGTATCATTGAAATATGAAGTTCCATCCCCGCCGCTGAATATCGTCATAATGTTAAGCTGTGGATTATATACTGCTACTTGATCTTCCCTGCCGGTGGGTTTTGTCGTAGCGACAGAGATTTGAGCCCATGTAGATGTACCTGTACCGCTTACATCGCTTGCACTTGACAATATCCAAAGATCGTTCAATGCGTTGATTCCGTTATTACCGCCGAAAATCGTCATCTTGTCATTCGTATAATCGTATATAGCACTATGGAAGAATCTTGCAGATGGTGGTGTTCCTAAAGGAGATAGCTGTGTCCAAACAGGTGTGCCGCCGATTCCGTTTGCGTTAGAAAGCACCCATACATCATTAACTGTCGGTGTTCCGGAGCCGCCAAAAACTATCATCCTATTTTGTACTGGATTATAAACAGATGTATGTTCATATCTGCCGCTTGGTGGTGTTCCCGTAGGAGATAGTTGAGCCCATGTAGGCGTTCCGCCCTTGCCGTTAGCATTCGAAAGTACCCAAACATCATTAAGAGAAACACCGTTATTAGCACCGCCAAAGATTGTCATCCTATTATTGCTCTCATCATATACTACAGTATGGCCTTCCCTGGCTTGCAGCGGTGTTCCACTTGGCGATAATTGTGTCCAAGTTGGGGTGCCAGTTAGACCAGTGGCGTTCGAAAGTGTCCAAACGTCTCCAAAGAATTGTGTATTGTCTGTGCCGCCAAAAATTATCAAAATATCGTTCGCAGAATCGTATACGGCTGAGTGATGATACCTTGCAGATGGCGATGAACCTGCAGGAGTTAATTGCGACCATATGGGAGTACCGTCCACACCACTTGCATTTGAAAGTACCCAGACATCGTTTAGAGAGATTTTAGTTCCTACTCCATTAAAGTATGCTCCACCGAAAACAATCATTTTGTCGTTCGTAGTGTTTAGGACCGCCGTGTGATCAAACCTGGCAATGGGCAATGTTCCGGACGGTGATAATTTAGACCAGGAAACACCCTCCTCGACGATTGAATATGGCGATGGAACTCGTGGGGAGATTATCGGGGCGTCGTTTGTGCTGTTCCAGCCAAGTGCGATTATCTGGGTGTTTGTCAGATCGCCTTCGTCCTTCAATGCGATCGTCACATATGTCAACCCGTACCAATCGTCCTGCGGTGTGAAAATTAATGCGTCCGACGTGCTGTTCTGCCCGCTTATTAATTTTATGGCGCTAGAATTGTACGATACTACGTACCATACCAGGCCGTTGTCCGTGCTTTCGTTTGTAACGTCGAGTTCGATGCCGGCTATGTCGTTGAAGTCTATTATTATAGTATTGTCTTCGTTCGCGCTTCTGTAACCGATCGTTCCGTTTATGGTCGGGTTCTCGTTGACTGCGATCCATGTAAGAATCACATCCTGTGTCGCGTTCTTTCCTTCTTTGTCCCATAACACTAACGTGATTGTTGTAGTTCCGTAGAAGTTGTCCGCAGGCGTTATTGTGATGTTGTCATCTGTGGAGTTTTCACCAGCTATGCTCTTTATAATTGAGTGATCATAAGAGGGTGAAATCGTCCATGTGAGATTGGTTAATGCAGTGTTGCCCGCAATACCCTCGCACCAGTGGTCGCTCTCGTATGTAGTTAACAGCAGGAACAGCGGATTGTCCTCCTTTGCCATGAAGCCGCTTGATTCGGTGCTGGTTACATAGAACGGTGATTGTATGGAAGGAGAGATTATCGGGGCG
>Ga0265292_1001169_pt1 | contig 25142 bp, 23 predicted proteins | sample Munlanlewell296A_FD_189080 | JGI IMG/M metagenome (GOLD analysis project Ga0265292, IMG submission 189080) | Leachate microbial communities from a municipal landfill in Southern Ontario, Canada - Leachate well 296A | ecosystem: Engineered > Solid waste > Landfill > Unclassified | place: Canada... | reverse complement strand
AGGGTTGCGGCGGGTGAGGGTGGGAAAGTTGATGCTGGGAAAGCTGACGGCCGGGCAGTGGAAAGAGATTGACGCGCGGAAAGTATGGCGCTCAGATAGATGAGCTTTCTGCTTTGAACAAAAAAGCAAAAATAATGTATAATACCCACCAAGTATGAAAATCTTGCTGGCCGGCTACAATGTAGACACCGATGTCCTGGAAGACCTGAAAAAAAATTCTCCTTCCCGCGCCGACATTACTCCCGAGACTTTATCTGCGGCGTATGCCCGTATTTCCCGTGACCCGCGCCCTATTAATGAACTGCGCGCTGCCGCCCGTGCCGAAGTTGAAAAAGCGCGCAAATCCAACAGTGCGATCATTTTTAAGATGGGTCATCATTCGGTGGCCGAGCACGCGGTATTCAATTTTGATATTATCGGTGTGTCGCGGCTGGCGCTGGAGTGTCTCGAAAAATTCCGTCTGGCGTCTTACACTGAAAAGTCACAACGCTACATTACTTTGGGTAGTGACTTTTATGTTCCGGAAGAAATTAAACGTAGTATATATTTATCTAAATATCAGGCCGTGATTAAAAAACAAAATGCAATGTACCATGAGCTTTTTGAGAAGCTGAAAGCGCAGGCTTTTAAAAAGCACGCCAGTTTAGCGGCTGACCCGAAGAACCATAATTTGCTCGAAGGGTGGGCCAAGGAAGATGCGCGCTACGTTACCTCTTTGGCCACGTTAGGACAATTAGGGATGACGATTAATGCGCGCAACCTGGAATATCTTTTCCGCCGGTTTGCGTCGCAATCCTTATCTGAAGTAAAAGCCATTGGCCAAGCTATGTATAAATTGGCGAGCGGAATTGCCCCTTCAATTATTTTGTTTGTGGAAGCCAATGCTTTTGATCAAAAGACATATTCGGAGATTGAGGCGTATGTCGATCAAAATCTTAAGTTTTCTGCCGGTAAAACTCAAGCGGGGAAAACGCATAAAAATAAAGCGCAAAACGGATCAATCTCGCCGGTGTCTTTAGTCGGCTTAACTGTGGAGGCAGATCAGCGTATTTTGGCCGCGATATTACATACGGTTAGCCGTCGGCCTTACGCCGCCTGCTACCAAACCGCCCAAAAAATGCCGCGAGCCAAAAAGGTTGCCGTGTTTAAAAAGGCCTTTGAGAATATGCAGTTTTACGATGCGGTCCTGCGTGAATTTGAGTTTGCCAATCTGACTTATGAAATTGTTATTTCGGCGGCGGGGTTTGGCCAATTGAAGCGCCATCGCATGGCGGCTTTGACTTCCCAGCCCTATGACCCGACGCTGGGAGTAACCGTGCCGGAGTCAATTTGCGAAATTGGCAAAGAAAAAGCTTTTTTAAGTTTGGTGCGTGAAACCGAAGGCGTGTATTTTCAAATTGCCAAAACGTTGCCTATGCCTGCGCAATACGTTTTGACCAACGCGCACCGACGGCGGGTTCTAATGGACGTAAATGTCCGCGAGTTGTACCATATTGCCAGATTACGTGACGATCAGCACGCGCAGTGGGATATTCAAAACATCGCCAGGCAAATGTCGCGGCAGGCAAAAGTAAAAATGCCGCTGGCGGCTGCCTTATTGTGCGGCAAAGATCGGTTTCCAGAAGTTTTTAATATGTTACAATATTTATGATGGCTAAAATTTTAATCATTGAAGATGAGCTTGAATTGGCCCGCCTGATACAAGTGCGGTTAGAGAATGCTGGGTTTGGGGTTGAAATTGCCGGCGACGGAAAAGAAGGGTTAGAAAAAATAACCGATTATCAGCCGGATTTAGTGATCTTGGATTTAATTCTTCCCCAGATTGACGGTTACCGGGTTTGCGAGCTGATCAAATCGGATGATAAGCTGAGGAAAATTCCGGTCATTATGCTTACCGCCCGGGCGCAGGATATTGAGAAAAAGGCGGGATACGCGGTGGGGGCGGACGAATACATAGTGAAACCATATGATCCGGATCAATTGCTGCAAAAAATTAAGGCACTTTTAGAAAGGAAGAATAAGGTATGAAAAGGATAAGTTTTGCCGTTTGGGAAATTATTGGTGGTGTTGGTTTGATGCTGGGGATGCTGTTGGCAGGAATGTTGTTTGTCGCTTCTCCTGTGGCCGCGGTTACTTTTAAGGATGTTCCGAATGACCACTATGCCAAGGACGCGGTTTATGATTTGGTTAACCGCGGCGTAACTACCGGGTACCCGGACGGTACTTTTCGCGGCACCGAAAAATTAAATCGTTACGACACCGCGGTGTTTTTAAATAAAATGGCCCGGTCGCTGGAAAAAGAAATGATTTCTGAAAGCCGGGTCAAGGAAATTGTCCGCAGTGAAGTTGCCAAGGCCGCGCCCGCCAATTCCGGTTCCAAAGGGTGGGATCTTTCCGGCCAGTACACGATCCGGGGATTGTTGAACAAAATTGCGGGGAGCAACACCCGCAGCCTCGCCTCCCAGTACCGTATCAAACTGCGCGTAACCAAGGATTTAAGCGAAGATGTGTCGATTGACCTGGGGATGGATAACCGTACTTACCCTAACGATTATATGCCGCTATCTGACCTCGATATTTTTAAGGCCGGGGTGTTTGACTGGGGGGCCAAGGCCAAGGTAGATATATTTAACCTACCGCTGAATTTGGAGATCAGCCAGGGCAACGGTGACCAGTTCCATAAAAAAACCAAATTCCAATTTGCGGGTGACATGGGAGGGTTGATTTTGGGTGGTGCTTACGGTTATAACCAGGGTTTAATCGCCAATCCTTCCAACCAATATTCATTATTGGCTGGTTATGTAATGGATTTGCCCTGGTTGGGAATTACTTCCATCAACGGCAGTTATGATATGTTTGTGGGCACCAGTGAGGTTAACCCTTTTTCGGGTAATGACACTAATATCTTGCAGCTGTCCGTAACTGCGGTCCCGGATGACGGCATCAAGCTGGGAGCCAAAATGGGATGGCATGGCAGTAATACTACCGGCATGTATGCGGCGGTCATGTTGACGCTGGATGATTATTGGGCTACCGGAACCGGCATCTATGCCGAATTTTATAAATTGGGCAGCGCCTGGCAGTCGAATTTGGGCGAAGATTATGTAGGAGTGAAAATTTTTGAAGAATTTTTGGTTACGGGCAGTGAAAATTCATACCTAGGTTTAAAAGTTGACCAAGTATTAAATGACCAATGGTCTTTGCTGGGACGGCTGGCGTTTAATTTTGCCGGGGCGGGGATTGGAAGTTTGCAAAATACAATTGTGGAACCCAAACTAACTTTGCAAGCCAGTGACATTGTGGGCATGTACGGGGCCTACCGTTATACTTATGATAATACGACCAGCAGTGCGGCGGACCGGCTAGAGTTGGGAGCTAAAGTTAATTTTTAGATGAATAATATCCAAATTTCACCGAGCATATTATCCTGTGATTTTGGGCACCTCGCCGAAGAAATAAAAAAGGCCCACCACGCCGGAGTCGATTCTTTTCATCTGGATATCATGGACGGGCATTTTGTGCCAAATATTTCTTTTGGCCCCACCATGGTTGCCGTGGTGCGCGGTCTTACCTCCCTGCCTTTAGATGCGCATCTGATGATTGATAATCCGTGGTTTTACATTGAAGATTTTGTCCGGGCGGGTTCCGATATCATTACCTTGCACGTGGAATCCTACGACGCTAGCCCAAACGATGTCAGCCAAATTAAAACCCGGCCGCGTTTTGCCACTAAAATCAAAGCGGCTGACTTGCGGCGGGATATTAACCTGGTGAAAAGTTTCGGCAAAAAAATCGGTCTGGCGCTAAATCCTGGAACGCCGGCGTCAGTAGTGAAAGAATTTTTGGCCGAAATTAACCTGGTGCTGGTGATGAGCGTCAATCCCGGTTTTTCCGGCCAAAAGTTCATGCCCGAGGTTTTGCCAAAAATTTACCAACTCCGCCAAAATTTTAAGGGTGACATTAATGTGGATGGGGGGATCAATGCGGAAACTGCGCCGCAGGTGATTGCCGCTGGCGCCAATGTTTTAGTATCGGCATCTTATTTTTTTCAATCAAATGATTATGCGGCTACTGCCAAAAGTTTAAGAGGTTAGTTACTGCAGCAGTCAAGCTGGCGGTCTACTTTTTATCGTTTCTGGCATACTCTGCGCCTTTTTGAATTACCCAGGCGGCAAACAGGAGCCCCATCAGCGCCAGGATAATTACCGTACCGCAGATAATCAGTGTCATGGTGATAGCAATGTGCATATTGATTGCCTCCTGATAAGCTTAATAATTTATTTTACCATAAATCTTGACAGGCAGGAATATTTTACCTAAACTAAAACAAAATGTCTTTGGAGGTAAATCATGAAAAAAGTATTTTTAATCACGTTGGTCATGGGTTTATTAATGGTGGTTTCAGCCGCATTGGCGGCGGCATCTATGTATACCGGAGTGCGCGAAGCTGGCATGGGTGGTTGCGGGGCCTCTCTTTCCACCGGTTTGCCGGCGGTGGCTTACAACCCGGCGGGATTAATGTCTGGCGGCAATTGGGCAATGGATTTATCGGTAGGGGGGAGCGTTAAAAATTTCGACCAAATCACAGGAGCAATCAACAGCTTCAACGATCCTACCCAGTATTTAATTGATAATTATGCCAAAAATTTGGATGCCAATGGTTCGTTTTTCGGGCAGTTGGGCGTCGATTATAATAAAATTGGTTTAAGCTTGCTGATCCCAAATTTTCAGGCACAGCTTTCCAAGCCGTCAAATTCAATCGAGGGTTCCGTTGATGCGGCAACTCGTTTCGATGTGGTCCTAACCGCGGGCCGTACCCTGGCCTTGCCAATCCTCCCCGCTAAAATTGATCTGGGCGCCAGCGTAAAATATATTGGTTACGGTTACGGTCGCGTTAATGTGGTTGGCGCCTTGCCGACCACGGCGGATAACACCTGGGGAACCGGCGGCGGTTTTGGTTTTGACCTTGGGGCCCGGACTGAAATTGCTGTTCCGTTTGTTACAACCCTGGCAATTGGTTTGGCGGCGCGCGATGTTGCCGCCAGCGTTACGGTAAATTCACCGACTACCCGCACCGATACTTTTAATGCAGACGGCTCGGTGACCAAAGGGACGGCGGTGGTAGGGTCGGCCGCAACTTATAATTATCCGATGAGCTTGGTCTTGGGTTGTTCGGGGACGGTTCCGGTGGTGGGATTGGGCTTTGCGGCGGATATTGAATCTTTAAGCGGCGGCACCGGCAGTTTAGCCAGCACCGATTCAATCTTGCATTTGGGATTGGAATACCCCATGTGGATGAATACCCTGGTTTTGCGCGCCGGGACCGCTTCGGGGACAGACGCTAAAACCACTTTGGGCGTTGCTTTCAAAGTGCCGGTGGCAACTCTGCAGGCGGCCGCGGTATTGGATAACAGCGATTCCAGGGACAATTCCTACGTGGTGGGTGGCGGGTTTAGTTTTTAACCAAAGTCAACTGCCAAATCTTTTTGCCGCGCTTGAGGTATTTTTCCTCGCGGTTGGTTAAAAATGGCAACTTGGTATTGCGCGCTTTTTTAAATAATTTTGCGGTGATAAAATGTTGTCGGATATCATCGTAGAGAAATTTTTCATCGGTTTTAATGTGAATTTTAGCCCCGCGGGCGCAAACCTTATGCAAATCTTTGAGGAACGGCTGGTTAATTAAGCGCCGCTTGATGTGTTTGCGTTTTATCCACGGGTCGGGAAAGAGGATAAAAATTTCGGCTACGCTGGCCTTCTTGAAAATTTTCGCCAGCCCAAAATTAGCGTTGGCGTGGATGACATGCGCGTTTTTTAAGCCCAGCGCAATTAACTTTTGGCGGATTAATTCAACAAAAGGCCGGCGGGTTTCCAGCCCAATAAAATTCTTCTCTGGATACTTTTGTGCCATTTCCAGGAAAAATTTTCCGAAACCAAATCCAATTTCCAAAACCAGCGGTTGTTTTTGGGCAAAAACTTCTGCGGTCCGCAGCGGGCTAACTTCTGGGATGTTGTGCAAAGGGTTTGCCAAGTGTCGAAATCTTCGCATGCTTCGATTTTAGCATATGTTATAATTTACAGCATGTTATACCAATCGCCGCGCGGCACCAAAGATGTATTTGGACAGGAAGTTGAAATTTGGCAAAAAATTGAAATCGTTTGCCGCGAAACCTTTGCGCGCTATAATTTTTCCGAAATCCGCACCCCAATTTTTGAGCAAACCGAGCTTTTTGCCCGTAGTATTGGTACTACCACGGATATTGTTAATAAGGAAATGTATACGTTTCTTGACCGTAAAGGCAGGAGTTTAACCTTGCGGCCCGAAGCGACGGCTCCGGTAGTGCGCGCCGCGATCCAAAATAATTTGATTACCCCGGATACGGTTGCCAAGTTTTATTATGTTGGTCCCATGTTCCGCTACGAGCGGCCGCAGGCGGGCCGCCAGCGCCAATTTCATCAGGCGGGGATTGAGTTTTTTGGTTCCAGTGATCCTAAAGCCGATGTTGAAGTGATTAATCTGGCGGTGGATTTGTTTTTGGCCTTAGGTTTAACGGGTTTGGAAGTCGATATCAATTCGGTGGGTTGTGTAAAGTGCCAGCCGGGTTACGTGGCAGCGGTGAAGCAGGCCTTGCAAGCGCAGGAGAAAAATTTGTGCGACGACTGCAAAGAGCGTTTAAAATTAAACCCGTTGCGGGTTTTGGATTGCAAGGTAAAAGAGTGTCAGCCCTATATTTCCCAGGTTCCTTCCGCGCAAAAAAGTTTATGCCCCGAGTGCCAGGTTAATTTTGAGCAGGTTAAAAAATATCTGGCGGCAAGGGGAATAAAATTTAATGATAATGTGCGCTTGGTGCGCGGCCTGGATTACTATACCCGCACCGTTTTTGAGGTGGTTTCAAAACAGCTGGGCGCGCAGAACGCGGTTTGCGGCGGGGGGCGCTACGATAACCTAGTAATAAATTTGGGCGGTCCGGAGGTTCCGGCGGTAGGATTTGCGGCAGGATTAGAGAGGGTAGTGGAATTATTGAAAAATACGGCGGTGGCGGGGCAGAGTGCGCCCAAACTGGATTATTATATTGTAGCCATGAATACCGAGGCACGCGCCGTGGCGTTTGATTTAATGGCGAAATACCGCGCTTTGGGAAAAACTGCCGAAATGGATTTTCAAGATAGAAGTTTTAAGGCGCAAATGAAAGCCGCGGATAAATCCGGCGCTAAATTTGCGGTCATTATTGGAGAAGAAGAGATAAAAGAAAAAATGCTGACCATTAAAGATCTACATTCCGGCAATCAAGCGCGAGAACCTTGGCCAAGGTAATCTGCTTTTTTGGGTTTATCCCAATTTTCAAAAAGCTCGCGATTGGCACGATTAATTATTTTCAAGCTGTTTAGGATATCCAACAATGATTCTTTGATATGCTCCAATTGTTCTGGGGAGAATTCTAGGGTGATTTTTTCCATTTCATCCTCCGAGCATGCTTAGTTTTGATATTTTTTTGGTATTCCAGCAAAATCTAAGCGAGTTTCAATTTTTTCTACTCTTTCACGGATTTCTTCCAGTTTTTCCTTAAGCAAAAGATGCCCTTCGGCCACTAGCTTTACTTCTTTTTGAAATTTTTCGAAGATGATTTCCGTAAAATGATTATCATTTGTCATTGAATATTACTCCTTTGTTATTAAGTGTCAATATAGTATTTTTCGACACCCGAACCGGCCCGATGTTGCATTAAAATGTAATCTGAACGTATAGAAGCAATTTTTCTGCCAGGCTCTATTGAAGCAATTTAATGGTTTTTTGTAGTGGTTTTCGTCACGGAGCCTTTTTATGCATAGTTTTTTGACATTTGTTTGGGTGTCAATTTTGCGGTATGTTATAATACCCGCATTGTGAAACGAACCCATAACTGCAACGACCTTACTAAGAGTGCTATCGGCCAAAAAGTCGATCTTTTGGGTTGGGTCCACCGCCGCCGCGACCACGGCAACCTGATTTTTATTGACCTGCGCGACCGCTCGGGGATTGTGCAGGTTGTGTTTGATGTTGATCATAAGGAACTGCATAAATTAGCCGAAACCCTGCGTCCCGAATTTGTGCTGGCGGTTTCCGGAACTGTGGTGCCGCGATCTCCTGAAACGGTGAACCCCAAGATGAAAACCGGAGAAATTGAAATTAAGGCCGAAGCGTTACAGATATTAAATACTGCCAAAACTCCGCCGTTTGAAATTGCCGATTCCCGGACAGAAGTGGACGAAACCGTGCGCCTTAAATACCGCTACATTGACCTGCGCAAGGATAAAATGCGCGAGAATTTGATTTTCCGGCACAAAATAATTTGCGCCGCGCGTGATTATTTAGATAAAAATGGTTTTTTGGAAATTGAAACGCCGTTTTTAACCAAGTCCACGCCCGAAGGCGCGCGCGATTACCTGGTGCCCAGCCGCGTTAATCCAGGTAAATTTTATGCGCTGCCCCAATCACCCCAGCTTTTTAAACAGCTTTTAATGGTGGCGGGAATGGAGAAGTATTTCCAAATTGCGCGCTGTTTCCGCGATGAAGATTTGCGGGCCGACCGTCAGCCCGAATTTACGCAGATTGATTTGGAGATGTCGTTTGTGGAGGTGGAGGACATTATTGGCGTAATCGAGGGATTGATGAAATATATGCTCGATGCGCTGGCCAAAGATATCGATCAGTTTCGCGGCAAACACATTCCAACCCTTAATTTGCCGTTTCCGCGTATAACCTGGGACGAGGCCATGGATAAATACGGCAGTGACAAGCCCGATTTGCGGTTTGGTTTGGAAATTGTTGATTTAACTGAAGAAGTGCGCGATTGCCAGTTTAAGGTTTTTGCTGAAACCGTGAAAAACGGCGGGGTGGTGCGCGCCATTTGTGCCAAGGGTGGGGCAACACTGTCGCGCAACGAACTGGATAAGCTGGAGGCCAAAGCCAAAGAATTGGGCGCCAAAGGTTTGGCCTGGCTGGCAATTCAAGCTGATGGATTGAAGTCCCCAATAACTAAGTTTTTGAAGGAAGAAGAAATCAACCGCATCTTAAGTAAAGTTAAAGCAGAAACCGGCGATATTGTTTTCTTTGGCGCGGATCGCCGGCTTAAAGTGTGCGAAGTTTTAGGCGGTATACGCTTGGAATTGGCGCGCAAATTAAACCTCATCAAAGAAAACGAATTTCATTTTTGCTGGGTGGTAGATTTTCCGCTGTTTGAATATTCGGAAACCGAAAAACGCTACGTTTCACGCCACCACCCGTTTACTGCCCCGCAGGGCAGCTGGGAAGATATTGAAGAACGCTTTGCCAAAGATCCGGCGGCAATCAAAGCCCGCGCCTATGATTTTGTCCTCAATGGAGTAGAGTTGGGAGGCGGCAGTATCCGCATCCACAAGATGGATGCACAGAGGAAAATTTTTAAATTGTTGGGTTTTGCCGAAGAAGAAGCCAAGCGGCGCTTTGGATTTTTATTGGAAGCGCTGGAGTATGGCGCACCACCGCATGGCGGCATCGCGCTGGGGGTAGATCGACTGGTGATGATGCTGGCTGGCATGAATTCGATTCGCGATGTGATTGCTTTTCCCAAGACCCAGTCCGCGATGTGCCCCTTAACCGGTGCCCCGGATGTAGTGGATGTTAAGCAGTTGAAAGAATTACATATCCGAAATATAGAGTAAATTCCCCCTTGCATTTTCTTTCCCTTTCACCTAAACTTACGGGGTTTGAAATGTTTGGAAAGGAGCAACTATTATGGTTCGTTTAAAAGATGAGTATTTCTTCATTGATCGTGCCAAGACCGCCGCAAAAATTGAAAAAATTATTAGCCGAGAAATCCTGGATTCTCGTGGTAATCCCACCGTTGAAGTTGACGTGATTTTAAAGGATGGGACGCTGGGTCGGGCGGCAGTGCCTTCGGGTGCCTCAACCGGGGAAAACGAAGCACTGGAACTGCGTGACGGCGATGCCGGACGTTACGGCGGCAAAGGGGTATTGAAAGCCGTTAAAAACGTTAATGAAACTATCGCGCCAAAATTAATTGGCATGCCGGTCCACCAGCAACTAAAAATTGATAATTTAATGCTGGAGCTGGACGGCACTCCGTTTAAGAAAAATTTGGGCGCCAATGCGTTGCTCGGAGTTTCGCTGGCGGTGGCCAAGGCGGCGGCGCAATCATACGGTAAGCCGCTTTTTCAATATATTGGTGGTGACCGGGCGGTAATTTTACCGGTGCCTAACCTGAACGTAATGAACGGCGGCTGCCATGCCGACTGGAATATTGAACTGCAGGAATTTATGATTTCTCCCGCGGGGGCAACCAGTTTTGCGGAGGCATTGCGCATTGGTGCGGAGGTATATCACGCATTGAAAAAAGTTTTAAAGGAACGTAATTTGGCAACCGGGGTGGGAGATGAAGGCGGGTTTGCGCCAATTTTGGGCAAAAACGAAATGGCAATCCAGGTTATTGTTGAAGCCATTGAAAAAGCGGGCTATAAACCCGGACAGGATGTTTACATTTCGCTGGACCCGGCCGCCAGTGGTTTTTATAAGGATGGCAAATATATCTTAAAAAGTGAAGGCCGCGAATTAACCAGCGAAGAATTAGTTTCGATGTACGAAGAATGGGTTGGGAAATATCCTATCATTTCCATTGAAGATGGATTGGCGGAAAGCGACTGGGATGGTTGGGTGCATTTAACCGCAAAATTGGGGAACAAAATTCAGCTGGTGGGCGACGATCTATTTGTCACTAATCCCGAGTTTTTAAAGAAGGGGATTAAGGTTAAGGCCGGAAATTCAGTTTTGATAAAGTTAAACCAAATTGGGACTTTATCTGAAACACTTTATACCATGGAAATTGCTAGAGCAGCGGGCTATACATATATGACCTCGCACCGCAGCGGCGAAACGGAAGACGCCACCATAGCAGATTTAGCGGTGGCGACCAATTCCGGCCAAATCAAAACCGGCGCTCCCTGCCGCGGTGAGCGCACGGCAAAGTATAATCAATTATTGCGGATTGAAGAAATTCTTGGCAATAAAGCGAAATATATCGGGTTAGCGGGATTTAATCCAAAAAAATCCTGATCAGGAGAAACTTTCTATGTCCGTTCAAGTTATCGTAGGTACTCAATGGGGCGACGAAGGTAAAGGTAAGATTACCGATTATCTGGCCCGTGAAATGGATATGGTGGTGCGCTACCAGGGCGGCAACAATGCCGGCCACACGGTTGTTATTGGCGACCAGACTTATAAACTGCATTTAATTCCTTCCGGGGTTTTCTTTTCCAATGTCATGTGTGTTATTGGCAACGGAGTAGTGGTGGATCCGGCTGTTTTAATTGGCGAAATCGAAACCTTACAAACCAGCGGCTACAAAGTTGATAACTTAAAGATCAGCGGCCAGGCGCACGTAATTTTTCCCTATCACCGTAAACTTGACCAGGCGCAGGAGAAAAAAGCCGAAGCCGGGCGCATTGGCACCACCTGCCGCGGGATTGGTCCTTGTTACGTGGATAAATTTAACCGCCGCGGCATCCGTATCAGCGACTTGTATAACCCGGAGGCGCTCCGGCAAAAGCTGGCCGTCAATATTGAGGAAAAAAGTTTTCTCCTGAAAAATTATTACAAAATGGAAGTCGGCCTTGACCTGGACCAAATTTTTGATGAATACGTCGGCTACGCGCACGCCATCCGGCCCTACGTAGTGGATGAATCATCGGTTTTGGTGAAAGCCGCCATTGCCGCGCATAAAAATGTTTTACTGGAAGGTGCACAGGGCACGATGCTGGATGTTGATCATGGCACTTACCCGTTTGTAACCTCTTCCAGTCCCATTTCGGGCGGGGCGTGCAGCGGGGCGGGGGTGGGGCCCACGGACATTGATGAGGTTTTGGGCGTAGTAAAGGCCTATGTAACACGCGTTGGCGGCGGTCCCTTCCCGACTGAAATTGATGGCGCACTGCAAGATAAACTTCGTGAAAAAGGCGGCGAGTATGGTGCTACCACCGGGCGGCCCCGCCGTTGCGGGTGGTTTGATGGGGTGGTGATGGGGCACGCGGCGCGGGTAAATGGTTTGACCCAACTAGCGGTAACTAAGTTAGATGTGCTAGACGGGCTGGAAAAGCTGATGGTTTGCGTGGCTTATGAAATGAACGGGAAAAGAATCAATTATTTTCCCACCAACCTTGAAAAATTAAACCTGTGTAAGCCAATTTACGAAGAATCTCCAGGCTGGAAGGAAGATACCACACAAATTAAAGAGTATAAAAACCTGCCGGAAAATGCTAAAAAATACCTGGCTAAGCTTTCTGCTTTAGCGGGGGTGCCCATCCGTTTGGTTTCTACGGGAGCGGAGCGCGGGCAGATTATTGTTGTTTAATGTTTGTTAAGTGATGTTGCCGAGGACTAAGACAATTTTCATGACTAAAACCGAATAATCGTGCCTGGCTCGGGCAGCATGCCGGCGGCTTGGTGGGCAAGTATTAGCGCCTCGCCCGTTTTGTCGGCAATCATGCTTGCCGGCACGTTATGGACTAATGTAACTTTAGCATCTCCTGCCAAAGGAAGCCACTGCTGGATTGTTTCTTCCGGTTCCGGATGGACAATTCGCCGGCCGCAATCTACTACCACCATTTTTGCTCCCTGAATAAAATTGATAATTGCTTCTCTGCGTTCAGGAGTAATGATTCCGTCGTCAACCGCTCTTTGCAATCCAGCGGGACCAAGCGTATCACCGGTGTACACGACTGCTTTGGTCCAGGTTTTGCCGCCATCCGTGGATGAATAAACGGCAAACATGTTACTGGTTACCGAGTGCATGCCTTCCAGTGTTTCTATCCTGATTTGCCGGCCGTGAGCTTTTAATAATGTTACTGGGTTGCCGGGATAGATTGGTTGGGTCTTTAATTGATCCCGTGCAGCCTCGACACTTATATTTTGTGCGGCGGCGTTGCGCCGGGCAGATAATTCGGCGGCGGCGGGCGACATTATTAAATGGTCGGCAAATGGCCCCGTGCCTTCAGCGGTGTTATCGTGGTCGCGGTGATGATGGGAAATGACTGTGGCGTCCAGTTGGCTAACCTCGATACCGGCTTGCTCTAAACAGTCCATTGTATAAGGAGGCAGTTCAAATAGCAGGTTAAAGCCGTTAATATTCAATACAAATGAAACGCAAACGCTGGGGTCTAATCCGTTGCCGGCGGAAATGATAAAAATTGAATTATCGGGCTGTTTGTCTAAACGGCTTGAGGGTAGACATTGCCTTTTTAGCGGCAGTGGAATTGCTGGACGCGGAGTGGCGGCCGCGGTGAGTAAATCGTATTCTTTATCTCCGTCGGTTACTCTTAAACGGTAAGGCCCGGTACGCTCAAAGTGCGGAGCGGCGGTGTCTTCTATTGGTAGTAATCTTGCAAAGGCTTCAAATGGCAACGGTAAAGTTGTGTCCCGGTCCCATTTGGCAAAGCCGGGGCGAATTGCCAGATACTGGCTTTCCAGTGCCAATTGACTTGCGCCAACGCCGGTATAACCACGTAAATGATCTGTTTGATCTTGCATGGCTTCAATCCCGCGGGCCCAGAGTTCAATCTCAATGATTTGCCGGATACGTTGTAATTCTGCCGGTGTTCCAATATACGTCAGCGGACGGTTTCCAAATACGATCCTTGTCATGGCGGCAATGATCGGGAAGAATGGTTCAACCCGGTTGCCGAAAATTGGGGACGGAACAACAATTCCTCCCAAGGATTCTATGATTTCCGCCGGCAGGACTTTAATCGTATCCGTTTGCGCGCCGATCAGAAAAGGTTCAGAAGAAGCAAAAGGTAAATATAAGTGCGTGTGTGAAGCTACCGGGAAAACCAGCGGATCTCCCGGAGTTAGGTTACTTAGAGCAGTGGCAATGCGTTTTGGTCTGAATGTAATTTGCAAATTCTCTCCAAGAGTTTGGCTAAATTTCCGGTGGTCTATTTCTAATTGCAGATGTCCGGCGGTGGAGGTTTCGGCTAAACCCGGAGGCAGCGCGGCCTGGCAGTAAACTAATTTCAATAAGTGTCCACGATCGACAGGAGAGAAAAGCGCGCCTTGACATAGTGCCCGCGCCAGCGCAAATCGCGCATGCGCAGTTGATACCGCTTCAATGATGCTCATGTCTGTTTCTCGCAAAAAGTTCTAAAAAATTTCACTAAATCTGCTAGAATTTCAGCAATGCGCAAAAAAAATGGCTTTAAAATGACTGCCCCAAAAGCGGTAATTCTGCTTTCCGGCGGGCTGGATTCAACCACTACGTTATATTATGCCCAAAAACAAAGGTATCAGTGCTTTGCCCTGATTTTTAATTACGGCCAGCGCCACCACAAAGAAATCCAGCACGCAAAAAAAATTGCGAAATTGGCCGGGGTTCATTATCGCGTCATGAAAATTGATTTGCCGTGGAAGGGGAGCTCACTGTTAGACCGCAATAAAAAAGTACCGCATTTGCGTTCGCTGAGTGAAATTGCCCGGGAGATTCCTTCTACTTATGTTCCGGCGCGCAACACTATTTTTTTGAGTTTTGCGGTTTCGTATGCCGAAGCCATTGGTGCGGAGGCGGTTTTTATTGGCGCCAATGCAATTGATTTTTCCGGTTACCCCGATTGTCGTCCGTCGTTTTACCGCGCTTTCCAAAAAATTATTGCCACTGGTACTAAGGCCGGGGTAGCGGCTGCGGCTAGCCGTAAGCCAGGTACGGTTCCAAGCATTAAAATTATTACTCCCTTGATCCATTTGACCAAGCCGCAAATTGTGGCCTTGGGTCGCCGCCTGCATGCCCCGCTGGAATTAACTTGGTCATGCTACCTGGGCGGGAAGCGGCCATGCGGCAAGTGTGACAGTTGCCGCCTAAGGGAAAAAGGATTAGGAAAAGAATAAGGCGGCGTGGCACCCCCGCCAAGTGAGGTGGAGGAAAAGGATTATTAGTGTATAATACCCTCTTATGAACGCACTGGTCGTGGTCTGCTTTTTCACCGCCTTAATTCATTTTACCGAAACGGTTGCTTCTTCTATGCGCCTGACGGGGATTCGCACCCGCCAGCTGGCTCTGTCGCTTTCATTTGTTAATGCTTCGCTTTTGATTTCGCGTATGTCCAATATGCTACAGGCGCCTCTGCTTGGCGGCATGGTGGATACGGCTATCTTGCGCAACAATGTAAGTGTGCTTTGGAACGATTTCCGGTTGATCATCTTTGCGGCTTTTATCGGGAATTTGATCGGCGCCTTGATGATCCCGTTTGCGGTTTCGGTTTTTACCCGTGCGGTAAAAAAGTTTGATGAGCTGGGTTCCATCCCGGCGCTATTGGTTTACGGTTTCCGCCCGCGCATTTTGTGGCGAACTTTGCGCCGGGTCCGTTTGCCGGACAAGGGTTCATTCAAGGGTTTATCTCTGAAGGGTATTCCGCAGACCTTTTTGTGGCTTAATTTAATCATGGTTTCAATTTACGCCATTGGAGTTTTGTGCTCGTTAATGGCCGGGGCGTTGATTCCTGAATATCGGGTTACTGCCACCCAGCTGTCTGGAATTGTAAACGGCATTGCAACCATCTTATTTACCTTGATGGTGGATCCGATTGCGGCACACATTACCGACCAGGCGGCGCGCGGCCTGCGGAGTGAAAATGATGTCCGGACCGTGGTTTTTTACATTGTATTGGGGCGGATTGCGGGGACGCTGGTACTTTCCCAGATTTTCTTTTTCCCCGGCGCTGAATACATTAAGACCGTTACTTTGTGGGTAAAAGGTGCTTTCCTGCAGTAAGGGTTTTCAATGAAAATTATTCTTCATCCCAAAAAGAAAAGCTTAAAAGGGGCCATCGTGGCCCTGGGAACATTTGACGGAGTCCACCGCGGCCATCGAAAAATATTAAAAAAAGCGGTGGCGTATGCAAAAAAACATTGCGTGGCGGCGCTGGCCGTCACTTTTGATCCCCATCCCCAGCAGTTGATTGTCCCGGAGCGCGGCCTGCGCCTGTTGACTACCATCAAGGAAAGAGAAGAACTTTTTTGCCAAACCGGGATTGACGGGGTGGTGGTCATAAAATTCGGGCCGCACCTGCGGTCATTAAATTATCGTGAATTTGCTAAAAAGTACCTGTTTGAGAAATTGGGGATCAAGCATGTGGTGGTGGGTTTTGATTATGCTTTTGGCAGTGGCCGCGGAGGAAACGTAAATAAATTAAGGGAGTTAGGGAAAAAACTGGGATTTGCGGTTGATGTAGTTCCAGCAGTTACGTACCAAAATCACCCGGTAAAGTCACGCTTGATCCGCGAGATGGTTGCCAGGGGACAGTTTGGCCTGGCCCGGCGTTGGTTGGGACATTCGTATCCGGTTAGCGGAAAAGTGGTGCGGGGGGAGGGGCGCGGTAAACGGTTGGGTTTTCCGACCGCAAATTTGCAGGTTGATTCCCAAAAATTGGTTCCTGCCTACGGTGTTTATGCTGGGGTTACCTGTTTTCGCGGAAAAAAGTACCGTTGCTGTGTCAATATTGGGGCGCGGCCGACATTTGGGGTGGGGCAAGCCGCAATTGAAGTCCATTTAATTGGTTTTAAGGGTAATTTGTTAGGCCGCGCTTTAAAAGTATACCTTTTGCACCGCTTAAGGGATGAAATCCATTTTTCCGATGTGGAAGATCTCAAACGGCAAATCCGGCGGGATATAATCTTGGCTTGCGGGAAAGTGCAAATTAGTATATAATTTCCCGGTTATTATTTCAAAAAGGAGATCAACAGATACTATGACGTTAACTAAGGAAACCAAGGCCAAAATCATGGAAAAGGTTAAAAAAGGAGCCGCGGATACCGGTTCCTGTGAGGTCCAAATTGCCCTGCTGACCGAGCAAATCAATGTTTTAAGCGGACATTTAAGGGGCCACTTGAAAGACAACCACGGGCGTTACGGCTTGATCAAAATGGTCAGCCGGCGTAAAAAATTACTGGCGTATTTGCACCGGATTGACCGTCAGCGTTATTTGGCTTTGCTGGAAAGTTTGAAACTGCGGCAATAGGATTTTTTGTGACGAGTTGGCTGGGTGAGTTTTAAAAAGGGGCAAAGGGCCCCTATTTTTGTTTTAGAAAGGAATTAAAATGACAGAGATAAAAAAGCTAGAGATTGACTTGGGCGAAGGTAAAATATTAAGTTTGGAAACGGGGCGGGTGGCGCGGCAAGCTGGTGGATCCGTGATTGTCCGACTGGGAGATACCATGGTTTTGGCGACGGCAACTTTTGCCGAAACCCAGCGGCCGGGCATCAATTTTATGCCGCTTTTGGTTGATTATGAAGAAAAGCTTTATGCGGCGGGAAAAATTCCCGGCGGATTTTTCAAGAGAGAAGGCAAACCGTCCGAAAGGGCCATTTTAACCGCGCGTTTGATTGATCGCTCAATTCGTCCGCTGTTTCCGACGGGGCTAAGAAATGATGTCCAGGTGGTAATCACTCCGTTGTCGGTGGATCAGGAAAACCCGCCGGACATATTAGCCATTATCGGGGCATCAACGGCATTGATGTTGGCCGGAGTACCCTTTGCGGGGCCGTTGGGTGCGGTACGCATTGCCAAATTGGGCGAGCGTTTGGTTGCGGACCCGATGGTGGACCAGATGAAAGAGAGTGTCTTGGACCTGGTAGTTTCGGGTACCGGGAAAAAAATTGTGATGATTGAAGCCGGCGCCGAACAGGTCAGTGAAGAAGATGTCCTCAAATCCTGTAATTTGGCGCTGGCCAAAATCGGGGAAATTGTCAAATTTCAGCGTAAATTTATTGATATGGTGGGCGCAGAAAAAGTGGCGTTCAAACTTTACGCGCCACATGCCGAAATCGAAAAATTTGTGGTAGCGGCGGCGGAAGACAAAATTAAAAAGGCCCTCACCATCACTGACCGTGAAAAACAGATGGCGGAAATGAAAATCATTTCTGACCATTTGGCGGAAGTTTCAAAGACGGGTGACGCCACATTGGCAAATTTGGTGAAAGAATATCCCTTTGATATTGCCGAGGTCATGGATAATCTTGAGAAAAAAATAATGCGGGATATGGTGATGCGGAAGGGACAGCGCGCGGACGGAAGAAAAGCCGAGGATATCCGGCCGCTGCATTTTGAGGTCGGGGTGCTTCCCCGCGCCCACGGCTCGGGCATTTTTACCCGCGGTTCCACCCAGGTTTTGACTGTGGTTACGCTGGGGTCGGCCGGTGAAGAGCAAATTTTAGACGGCTTGAGCGCCGAAGAAGAAACCAAGCGCTATATGCACCACTACAATTTTCCGGCCTTTTCGGTTGGAGAAGTGCGGCCGTTGCGCGGGCCGGGCCGCCGGGAAATCGGCCACGGGGCGCTGGCCGAGCGGGCATTGATTCCGGTGCTGCCGGATAACTTGGTCTTTCCTTATACGATCCGTTTGGTTTCGGAGGTGTTATCTTCCAACGGATCAACTTCTATGGCGTCTACTTGCGGCAGTACTTTGGCACTGATGGATGCCGGCATTCCGATTGAGACCCCGGTCACCGGTATTTCCATTGGCTTAATCACCGAAGGTGATAAGGCCGTTACTTTAACTGATATTCAGGGATTGGAAGATCACCTGGGAGACATGGATTTTAAAGTTGCCGGTTCCAGCCGCGGGATTACGGCGATCCAGTTGGATGTCAAAATCGATGGCTTAACCATGGAAATTGTGGAGCGCACGCTGACCCAGGCCAAAGTGGCACGCCTGAAAATATTGGATGAAATGTTGAAAATTATTTCCGCTCCCCGTACTGACCTGTCAATATATGCGCCGCGCATCACAATCTTGAAAATCAATCCGGAAAAAATCGGCCTGGTCATTGGTCCCGGCGGAAAAACAATCAAGAAAATTATTGAAGAAACCGGCGCGCAAATTGACATTGAAGACGACGGCCGCGTCTTGATCACTTCCAATGATCCCGAGGGAGCCAAGCGGGCGTTTGATATCATTTCCCAGATGACGATGGAAATTAATCCCGGCGACGTATTTTTCGGCAAAGTGGTGCGTCTCATGGCGTTTGGCGCGTTTGTGGAAATGGTCCCCGGCAAAGACGGCCTGGTGCATATTTCCCAAATTTCCCCCCAGCGCATTGCCCGGGTGGAAGATGCCGTTAAACTGGGGGATGAGGTTTGGGTAAAGGTTATGGAAATTGATGATATGGGGCGCTACAACCTGTCAATGAAAGCGGTTACGGAAGAAGATAAGAAAAAGAAACGGGCTTAGGAAAAGGGGAAGCGGTGTCTACGGTATAGGGGATTTTCTTAAATGGTGGTAACCAACAAAAACGTAAAAATTGATAAAGCCGTCATTGCCCAACATGGTTTAACCGAAGAAGAATACCAGCGCATTTGTAAAATTCTGCGGCGCAAGCCCAATTTGGTTGAGCTGGGCATGTATTCGGTGCTCTGGTCAGAGCATTGTTCTTATAAAAGTTCCAAACCCCTCTTAAAATTATTTCCTGCCAAAGGGCCGCATGTTTTACAGGGTCCTGGAGAAAATGCCGGGATCGTCAGCATTGGTGATGGCTTGGCCATTGCTATGAAAATTGAATCGCATAATCACCCATCGGCGGTCGAGCCGTACCAGGGAGCGGCGACGGGAGTCGGCGGAATTGTGCGGGATGTTTTTACCATGGGAGCCCGTCCCATTGCCGGATTAAATTCATTATGCTTTGGCCCGCTCACTGATCCGCATAACCGTTTTTTGTTTTCGGGAGTGGTGGCCGGCATTGCGGGCTACGGCAACTGTCTGGGATTGCCCACGGTAGCCGGTGAAGTCCACTTCGATGAGAGTTATGCGGGCAATTGCCTGGTAAATGCCATGTGCGTGGGAGTGGTGCGTTTAAGTGAGTCAACCTTGCTGCCCGAACATCCAATCCAGGAAGAAGAGTTTGGGACCAAAATTGTCAAGGCCGTGGCCGCAGGAATTGGCAACCCGGTGCTTTACGTTGGTTCGGCGACGGGTCGCGATGGCATCCACGGTGCTACTTTTGCTTCGGTGGAATTGGATGAAAATTCTGAAAGTAAGCGGCCTTCGGTGCAAGTGGGCGATCCCTTTACTGAAAAAATGTTAATTGAGGCCTGTTTGGATTTGGTGCGTACCGGTTACATTGTGGGGATGCAGGATATGGGGGCGGCGGGGTTAACCAGCTCTTCTTCTGAAATGGCTTCCCGGGGTGGGGTGGGCATTGAAATTGACCTTGCAAAAATCCCCCTGCGTGAAGAAAGTATGTCGGCCTATGAAATTCTGTTGTCCGAATCGCAGGAGCGGATGCTGGTGGTGGTAGAAAAGGGGACCGAGGCCAAGGTAAAAAAACTGTTTGCCCGGTACGGCTTGCATGCCGTAAAAATTGGTAAAGTGACCAAAGATAAAAACTTAAAAGTTAAGATTGGCGGCAAAACCGTGGCCAATGTTCCAGCCGAATCCCTGGCGGATAAGGCGCCGGTTTATTCAAGGCCATCCAAAAAACCGGAATATTTGGAGCAGGCGCAAAAATTAAATTTGAAAAAAATTAAAAGGAAAAAGGGGGTTTATAATCACGAGCTGCTAACCTTGCTGGCTTCTCCGAATATTGCCAATAAAAATTTTGTTTATGAACAATATGACCACATGGTGCAGGACAACACGCTGGTTCTGCCGGGCCACGCCGATGCGGCGGTGTTGCGGCTCAAAGGAACGGCTAATAAAATTGCGCTGAAAGTGGACGGCAACGGCCGCTACTGTTACCTGGATCCGTTTGTGGGGGGCGAAATTGTTGTGGCGGAAGCGGCGCGCAACCTGGTTTGCACCGGAGCCAAGCCCATTGCACTGACCAACTGCTTAAATTTTGGCAACCCGGAAAAACCTGAAATTTTTTACCAGTTTGATCAGGTAGTGCGCGGCATGTGTAAGGCCTGTGAAATGTTGGGGATCCCAGTCATTTCCGGCAACGTTAGCTTTTACAACGAAAGTTTTGGCGTGCCCATCATGCCGACCCCGGTGGTGGGGATGCTGGGTCTAATCGCGGCCAAGGATGGCAAGGAGCGTCCGCATACTTCCATGGGATTCAAGCGTGTGGGCGATGTCATTGTTTTGTTGGGGATTTCATTTGAGGATTTGGGCGGGTCAGAATACCTGCAAACAGTGCATGGCCTAAAAATCGGTAAGCCGCCGCAAATTATTCTATGCCACGAACTTGAGCTGCAAAAGGCGTGCTTGAGTTTAATTGACTCCGGTGTTGTGCATTCGGCGCATGACGTTTCTGATGGGGGGGTGGCGGTAGCTCTGGCCGAATGCCTGGCTTATGCAGAGAATGGGGTGCAGGGATTGGCGGTAACCTTAAATGATGCAATCCGGTCGGATGCCTTGCTGTTTGGGGAATCACAATCGCGCATTGTAGTTTCTCTCCACCCGGATGATATTTTTGAACTGCGTTCCCAAATTTCCAATTTCCATGTCCCATTTAAGATTATTGGGAAAGTTGGGGGAGTGGGGATGCTGGTCATGCACGACGGAAAAAAACTGCTGGACGTTGGATTGGATAAGATCAAGCAGGCCTATTTTGGATCCATCCCTTCCCGGATGGGAGTGATTTAGTTGGACGGAACCTCAATCGCCATAGTCCTGCTTTTTGTGATCGCGATATTTTCTTCAATGCCCAACCAGCCGCCCGGACAGGCTCCGAGCGAAGTTGTTGGCCCACGCAGTGAATTATTTAAGGTAACTATTTCTGCCGCGGATATTCCGCCGGCCAACTACTTTATCCCTCCCGGCCAAAACCTTGAGAGCAATATCTGTGATTTTATTACTGCTTATGCCCGGCCGGCCAACCGCGGGTATGCGCCGCAAATTGCCGGCGCTATCATGAAATATTCACAAGAATATGACGTTAATCCGCGGCTGCTCACGGCGTTGATTGCACGGGAATCCAGATTTAATCCGCAGGCAGTGTCTTCACATGGGGCCTTAGGGTTGGGACAGCTTTTGCCGCAGACCGCTTCTTCTATGGGGGCGGAGGATGCCTTTGATGTTGACCAAAACGTAAAGGCCACCACGCGGTATTTAAAATATTTACTAGATAAGTGGCAGGATGAAAATATGCAGGTTCCCCTGGCGCTGGCTTCCTACTTGGCCGGGCCCAATGCCATTAAGCAGACCACCGGGTTAAGCGATAGTACCCACGGTTATGTCGCGGACATTTTGCAGCTTTATAATCGGATTTGACGCTCGGCCATATATCCTTAATTGTCGATTTTTACTACAACTGTTTGTTATTTTGACATTTCATCTTAAATTTGCTGCGTGTTTTAATGCTTTTCCTTTGGCATAAAAATTGCTAAGGGTAAAGTATGTCAGATTTAATCCCAAGCGAGCGCATCGAAAATAAGATTTATTTAATTCGTGGCCAGAAGGTAATGCTGGATCGGGATCTCAGTGAGTTGTATGGTGTACAAACTGGCCGCCTTAATGAACAAGTAAAAAGGAATTGGGAAAGGTTCCCTGAGGATTTTATGTTCCGGTTGACCGAACAAGAAACAGAAAACTTGATATCGCAATTTGCGATATCAAGTTGGGGAGGCAGGAGAAAGCTGCCTTATGCGTTTACTGAGCAAGGAGTTGCCATGTTATCGAGTGTTCTCCGGAGTAAACGGGCGATCTTCGTTAATATTGCTATTATGCGTGCCTTTGTCAAAATTAAGCGTATTTTAGCAACTCACGTTGAGGTTTCGCGAAAGCTCAAAGAAATTGAAGGTCGTATTGATAAGCACGACACGGAGATCAGGGGGATATTTGAGGCCATCCGGCAGATGATTATGCCGCCCGACTCACCAAAGAGAAAGATTGGTTTTTTGAGGGATTAAGGTAACCATATGCCAACCCTTTCCCAGCCGCAAAAAATTATTTTAACCATTGTGGCCGTGGTGGCTTTAGCAATTGGTGGGTGGGTGTTGATAAAAACCATGCCGGAAGAAGGGATAGCAATTGATGCAGGCTTAGCGGTTGGGGCCGACGCAGGAGAAATATCAGTGTCGGCGCACTCTCCCGCGGGAGCAGCGGTTTCTGTTGTAGGACAGGTTATATTATATGTTAGCGGGGCGGTAAAAAACGAGGGGATGGTTAAACTGCCCGCGGGTTCTCGTCTGGTAGATGTGCTTACTGCCGCAGGGGGCCTGCGGGGTAATGCCGATATTTCTCAACTTAACCCGGCGGAAAAAGTAAGCGACGGGCAAAAAATTGTTATTCCGTACTGCCAGGATTATCAAGGGAATGCGGCGGAAGAAGTTGCGGGGGTAGCACTAGGGAAAAGCGGGACGGTAAGCGTAAATCAAAAACAGCCGGGGAAAGCTGCTTTAATCAATATTAATACTGCCAAGGCAACTGAGCTGGAAAAAATTAAAGGGATTGGCCCCAAGCTGGCGCAAACCATCATTGATTACCGGACCAAAGAAGGAAAATTTTCGCAATTGTCGGACCTGTTAAAAGTAAAAGGCATTGGTCAAGCCAAACTAAAAGCTCTGCAGGATTATGTTTGTCTTTAGCCGATTTAGCCTGCCGCCGATTTCTCCGTTACCGATGATGCTTTCTGCTTTTTTCTGCGGAATTGGCATTGAAAAAATTGCCGGGCTTTCACCGGCGGCCGTTTTGGTTATCCTGCTGTTGGCAGTTTTATGTTTAGGCTTGGCCTGGCTGCCTTATCCCGCAATTTTGCGCCAGATAAATTTCTTTCTGGTCTTGCTGTTTTGCTGTCTGTTTTTGGGAATGCTGCGCTGCAGTTTCTCAGTTTGCTTGCCAGCGCAGAGTGCAGCATTTTTACCCGAAGATAAAAGTATAATTTTAACTGGCAAAGTTTGTTCCCGCCCCAAGGTTTCGGATGCGGGTAATACCAGTTTTTTGCTGGAGATGCAGTTCTATAAAAATATCCAGGGTGTTGACTGTGCAGGAAAAATGGGGTGGCGGACCAGCTGCGGCAAAGTTAAGGTCATATGTCAGGGTTTAGTCCTGCGCTTGGGCGACGGCGATGTCATTTTAGCGCAGGGCAAGTTGGCGACGTTTGATGATTTATTCAACCCGGGCGGCTTTTCCTTGGAGGACTATAACTTTGAACAGGGAATTTATAAAACATTTTTTGTTGCTCCCCTTGATATCCAGTTTGTAAAAAAAGGGCGGCCGGCGTTGTTGTCAAACCTGGTTTTTAATCTGCAGCAGCAGATTAGGTCCCATATTTATCACTTTATGCCGGGTTATCGCGATTTATTAGGCAGTGTGTTGGTGGGTTCCACCGTGGCGGGGCTGGATCAGCAGACAAAGGATAAATATAAAAAAGCCGGCCTGTCGCATCTATTGGTAGCTTCCGGGATGCAGATTTCAATTATTGTCGGCTCGGTGGCGGCTTTGCTTTCCAGCTTTAAGCTTTCTCCAAAGCCCACATTCTATATATTAAGCGGCTTAAATGTATTTTGCTTTTTATTGACGGGCGCCGGCACGTCCATTGCGCGCGCCTGCCTGATGTTTCAGTTTGTCCTGCTGGCTAAATGGTTGGGACGTGAAGGCAGCTTTCTGTTGTCGCTTTTTCTTGCCGCGTTGATCATTACTTTATTTTCCCCTCTGGCTCTGTTTTCACCCTCGTTTTTGTTGTCGTTTGCGGCCACGGTTGGCGTGACCAGTTTTGCTCCCTTCCTGGCACAGAATTTATTTGTCGGTTTTCCCAAATGGTTGGCTGAAATGTTGTCGGCCTCACTGGCGCCGCTTTTATTGACCTACCCAATTTGTGTTTATTTTTTTCACCAGGCCTCAACCGTAGCATTTTTAGCCAACTTGGTGGTTTTACCGGCAATCTCTTCCTTGACCATTTTTTCAGCCATAACCTTAGTGCTTTCATTTTTGGCCCCGCCGCTGGCAAAAGTATTGGGTTTGGCAATTTATGGTCCGCTGTTTCTAATGGACCATTTTGTGGGTTTTGCGGCGGGCTTGCCGGGGTCAACTATTAATATTCCTCGCATCAGCATTTTTGCGGCGGCGTTAATTTATCTGGTAATGTTTGCAATGATAAAAATTGCCCAGAAATTTGGCCGCAAAACGGCGCTGTTCACTTGCGGGCTGTTGCTGTTTTCATTTTTTATGCTTTCCGCTTTTTCCGGCA
>Ga0265292_1001168_pt1 | contig 25148 bp, 27 predicted proteins | sample Munlanlewell296A_FD_189080 | JGI IMG/M metagenome (GOLD analysis project Ga0265292, IMG submission 189080) | Leachate microbial communities from a municipal landfill in Southern Ontario, Canada - Leachate well 296A | ecosystem: Engineered > Solid waste > Landfill > Unclassified | place: Canada... | reverse complement strand
TATTGAGATCGAAATTCTCAATCTCATACCGTTTATCCAACATATTGTCAAGCAGTCCGGAGCAGGCAACAAGGATGTGATTTTGGTGCATTACCTGGCCAAAAGACTCGGTGAAATCAAGCAGGGCGCAGACATCAAGGCGTGGGACTGGTTCCATCTCAACAACTTGCCATCGGATCTTGGGCCGAACATTTTGCCGGCACTCAAGCATTTCAATTTCCTTTAACGGAAAAATAATTATAGGAGGGCAGGAAATGACAGGTTGCGGGGAGATTAGAATTCGTGATACAGAGTCATTTCGCAAGGCTGTAAAAATCGGCTCGCCAACCGCGCTATTCATAGCCGGCTGTTGGCTCCACTACGTATCCGTTAATCCGCACGAATACTCGCAGTACGATAATCGCTGGATGGATCACCGAGACCGAGAACTTTTTCAGGCTTACTGCCGTCTGAAGAATTGGTCTGGAGCCAAAAGGGTAGTCGAATGCTCGATCTTTGAAAAGAGCAGAGAAGGCCGCGTCTCTCGGCTGGAGGAGCTATCCGGCATAAAATACGCTGAAATCGAACTTTAAACATGGAAGCCTTCGGGCTTCCTTTTTTCTTTGACACGTATTTAATTTTAGCCTAAGATTAAAGTGATATTTAATAAATTAATTCATTCTGGATTCCCGTTTTCACTCGCCTCGCTGAAGCTGAAGCTGCGGCGAAGCGGGCGGGAATGACAGTTGTATAATATGGAATATAAAATTTTAGCAGGCGAAGACCGAGAAGTTTATAAAGCGCTTGAGTCAGAAATAAAAAGACAACAGGAAGGGCTTGAGCTGATTGCCAGCGAAAACTATGTTTTTCCGGCAGTGCAGGAGGCGCTCGGTTCGGTGTTCACTAACAAATACAGCGAGGGTACTCCGGGCAAGCGCTACTATGCAGGCAATGAATTTGTGGACGTGGTGGAAAATTTGGCGGTTGCTCGAGCGAAAAAATTGTTTGACGCCGAGCACGTGAACGTTCAGCCGCTTTCCGGTTCGCCGGCTAACGCCGCGGTTTATTTCGCTTTTTTAAAACCGGGAGATAAGGTTTTAGGGTTAAAACTGGATCACGGCGGTCATTTATCGCATGGGCATCCGGTAAATTTTTCCGGCATACTTTTTAATTTCGTTCAATACATGGTTGATAAAGAGACCGGTCGGATAAATATGGATGAGGTGCGGGAGATTGCTTTGCGCGAACGGCCTAAGATGATTTTGGCCGGTTTCTCTGCCTACTCGCGCGAGATGGAATGGCAGAAGTTTAAAGAAATCGCAGATGAGGTGGGCGCGATTTCTTTTGCCGACATCGCTCACATTGCCGGCCTGATTGCAGGCCGTGCGATTGCCAATCCGGTGCCGATTTTTGATGTGGTTTCCACCACCACCCACAAGACCCTGCGCGGTCCGCGCGGGGCGATTATTATGTGCAAAGAAAAATTCGCCAAGCAAATTGACCGGGCAGTTTTTCCGGGACTCCAAGGCGGCCCGCATGATAATGTTACGGCCGCCAAGGCGGTGGCCTTTGCCGAGGCCTTGAAGCCGGAATTTGCCGATTATGCCAAACAGGTGATTTTGAACGCGCAAGCGATGGCTGATGAATTGATTAAGTTGGGTTATAAAATCATTTCCGGCGGCACCGACAATCATCTGATGGTGGTTGATTTGACGGCACAAGGCATCGTGGGGAAAATTGCGGAAACGGTTTTAGACAAAGCCGGCATTTCAACTTCCCGCTCCACCATCCCCTTTGATCCCAATCCGCCCTATAATCCCTCGGGCTTGCGGCTGGGCACGCCGGCCATGACCACGCGCGGCCTGAAAGAGCCGGAAACGAGGCGGGTGGCGCGCTGGATTGTCGAAGCGATCGCGGCTAAAGACGATGAGGCGAAGCTAGCGGCGATTAAAGGACAAGTCAAGGAATTGTGCTTGAAATTTCCGATTCCGAGTGTTTAGATTGCAAGATTTAAGATTTAAGAATAATGCGATTTTGTATTTTGAGTTATTCGTAAATCTTACTTCATAAATCTTAAATCTGATTGAATATCGTATTAGTTATTTAAATAATTAAACTATTTTATTGGTTTAAAGATAAAACAATGGTTCTGATAGACGGTAAAAAAATCGCTGAACGGATTAAGGCTGAGATTGTTCAGGAAATCGTGAAACTTGGCGCCAGGCCGAACCTGGCGATTGTTTTAGTCGGCGAGCGCGATGATTCAAAGCTTTATGTCCGGCTTAAAGAAAAACAGGCAAAGGAAGTGGGGATTGACACTCATTTATATCAATGTGACGCCGATATCAGTGAAGCCGAACTTATTTCCATGATAGATTTTTTAAATGCCGATGAGACGATTGACGGTATTTTGGTTCAGCTGCCCTTGCCGGAAGGCTTTGATACCGATAAGGCGGTGGAAAGAATATTGCCAGAAAAAGACGTTGATGGCTTTCACCCGTTAAATCTGGAAAAATTTTTAGCAAGTTGCGATAACCCGTTTACGCCGCCGCTAATCGGTGTGATTCTGGAAGTGCTTAAAGAAACTGGACTTAATTTGAAAGATAAATTGGCGGTAGCTTTGGTCAATTCAGAAATACTCGGCAAAACGATTAAACATGCCTTGGAATGTTTGGGCGCTCAAGTTCAAGTTTATCATCGGGATGAACTGGAGCTTGCGCAGAAAACGAACCAAGCCGATTTATTGATTAGTGCGCTCGGCGCTCCAGGGTTGATAACCAAGGATTTTGTTAAGCAGGATGTCGCGCTTATAGATATTGGCATTTCCCGTCTGCCAAATGATACTGTGGCAGGGGATATTAACGCGGATTCAGTTAAGTCCTTGGCTGGTTATTTGACACCAGTTCCAGGCGGGGTTGGGCCGATAACAATCGCTATGGCGCTCCAAAATACTTTGCGGAAGTTTAAAAAGAAAAAAGCAGAATCATAAAAGTGTTATAATAAAAAACCCGGCCGGAAATCGGGCGCGGGTTTTGTTATTGGCTGGCCTGGGGCCAGGCTTGATGCAAGCCAAGTCGGCTGAGGATGAGCCAGCACTTTGCCTGCGCTTTTGACACCCAAAGCAATCTATTGCCGTGGTTGTGATACTTGATGTAATCTGGAGTATTGAAGGTTAAGCCGACCAATTGATCCAGCCGAGTGCAATAACCACCAAATGGCGAGTAGAGCAGGTCCAGGCAGCGGGAGTAATTGAATAGATAGACGCTGTAATATTTCAACTTGCGGCCACCGAATAACGAATCAAAATCCGCCCACCATAGGTTGTTTACACCAAGCCGTTTTGTCCGCAGGAAAATATGCGCTACTTGTTTTGCGTTTATAACGCAGATTCTCCAGTCCAAGACAAAAATCCAAAAACGCCATTTTTTGAGCATCGCCAATATTATCATTCAGCCCCCCCTCTGGATTTTAAAGGTCGTTTTGACGAAAAAGTTGTTTATTTGTTAATCTTAAGTTAGTTTATTAAAGATTTTCTGTCAACATGTCAGCTCAAGTTAAGGAACAGCTAATAGAATTACTAAAAATCCATTACGGATTTTTGGCGTTTCGTCCCGGACAGGAACGGGTGCTTGATAATGTTCTTGCAGGCAAGAGCACGGTGGTGCTGATGCCGACTGGCGGCGGCAAATCGCTCTGCTATCAGCTGCCGGCTTTAGTGCTGGAGGGAATCACTATTGTAGTTTCGCCCCTGATTGCCCTGATGAAAGATCAGGTAGACGGGCTTGCCCGCATCGGCATTCCGGCAACTTTTATCAACTCTTCAATTACACCTGCGGAAACCCATGGCCGGCTGGAAGCAGTCAAGGCCGGCGCCTATAAACTTTTGTATATCGCGCCGGAGCGTTTTTACAGCCAGGAATTTTTGGCGGCGCTTGCGGAAGTGAAAGTCAGCTTGTTCGCGGTGGATGAGGCGCATTGCATCAGTTCCTGGGGGCATGATTTTCGGCCGAGTTACCTGAAGTTGAAATCAGCAATTGAGTTTTTAAAAAATCCGACCGTGCTCGCGCTCACGGCCACGGCCACGCCAGAGGTGCGCGATGACATCGCGAAACAACTCGGCCTGATTAATCCGAAATTGGTGGTGATCGGTTTTGCTCGGCCGAATTTGCAGTTTGGGGTGGTGCGGGCAACCGAAAGCCAGAAGCCGAGCGTGGTGATTGAGGCGGTGACTAGCGCGCCGGACGGTTCAGGAATTATTTACGTTGGAACTCGCGCTCGCGCCGACCAGCTGCTGCAGATGTTGCTTGATAATAACATTGAAGCGATCGGCTATCACGCCGGCATGGATACGGAAGACCGCAAATGGGTTCAGGAAAAATTTATGAAAGGCGAAGCGCGGGTAATAATCGCCACCAATGCTTTCGGCCTGGGAATTGATAAGCGCGATATTCGCTTTGTAATTCATTATGACATGCCGGGCACGATTGAAGCCTATTATCAGGAGGCCGGCCGCGCCGGGCGCGATGGCCAGCCGAGCTTTTGCCTGCTGCTTTATAACTCGCGCGACCGATTTTTACAGGAGTTTTTTATCAAAGGTGATAATCCGCCGCCGGAAATTATTTTGGAAATTTATGAACTCTTGCTCAACTACGATTCGGACACGGTGATGATCACTTACAGCGAACTTGGCGGCCTGCTCTCTGACAGCGTGCCGGAAATGGCTGTCGGCACCGCCCTGAAACTGCTGGAACGGGAAGGTTATCTGCGCCGCGTTCAGGATCGGGCCGGTAGCGCGTATTTAAAATTGACGAAAACATTTGAGGAAGCGAATAAATTATTCGGTAAGCGTTCCAAAGCGCAGATTGATATATTCAGCCGGTTTCATAGAAAATATAGCCAAGAGTTGCAAGACGGTTTTTTTCTGAACCTGGAAGAAGCGGCAGGAATTTTGGAAATAAAAAAAGACAGTTTACGCCGGTTAATAAAGAAATTAGAGGAGGCTGATGCGGCGGAATATCGTCCGCCCTTCAAAGGTACGGAAATCCATATTTTACAGCGCCTGAATCGAAGCGAGATTAGGCTTGATTTTTCGGCGCTGAAAAATAAATTACGTCATGCTTATGCCAAGTTGGATAAGATGGAGGATTATGTCTATCATTTTGATTGCCGGCCGAAATATATCCTGGATTATTTTGGCGAGGGGGATGCGTCCGCCTGCGGTCGCTGTGATAATTGTTTGTCAGGCGAGCGGCAGGCAGGTTATATTGCTAATTATTTTAATAAGCAGGACGAACTTGATCAAGTTAAAACAAAGAAGGGCAAGACGGATGTCGGTCTTAGCACTAAATTGACCCAGCTGGTAACTTTTGATCTATATAATAAAGGCTTGTCGATCGATGAGATGGCGCAAGCGCGCGATCTGACACCCAACACAATTGTAGAGCATCTATGCTATCTGATTGAAAACAAATTGTCGGTGGAGATAAAAAAGTTTGTAAAGCCGGCCAAGCAGAAGCAGATTCTTGATGCGATTAAAAAAGCCGGGGCGGAAAAATTATCACCGATCAAAGAGGCGCTGGGCGATGATTTTAATTGGGAGGAAATTAAGTTGGTGCGGGCGGAATACAGGAAATCTCATAACACGTAACTCATAACGCATAACGCGAGCGAAGCTAATGAATAAAGAAATCCAACAAAAATTATTAGACTTAGTAAAGCAGAATTACGATGAAATCGCCGATGATTTTAATCAAACGCGGCGGAAACAGCTATGGCCGGAAATTGCCAAGCTGGCGGCAGAAGTGCCCGATGGCGATTCGGTTTTGGACGTGGGCTGCGGCAACGGAAGGCTATCGGCGGCCTTGAACGGAAAAAACATTAAATATGTTGGCGTAGATAATAGTGAAAAATTAATTAGTTTAGCGAGAGAAAACATAAAGGCCGCAAATTTTCAATTTTTCCCGCCACAGCGGGACCCCGTCAAGGCGGTGGCAATTTTTCCCGCGAACGGGACCCCGCTACGCGGTGGCAATTTTCAATTTAGGGTAGGCGACATCTTAGAATTAGATAAAATAATAGAAGATAAATTTGACTGGATTTTTTGTATCGCCGTTTTTCATCATCTGCCCGGGCAAGAGCTGCGGCTGAAAGCTTTAGGACAAATGAAAAATCGTCTAAAGCCCGGCGGGAAAATAGTTTTAACAGTTTGGAACTTATGGAGTCAGTGGAAGTATCTTAAATTAATTTTAAAATTTGCCTTACTTAGGTTGATCGGAAAAAATCAAATGGATTTTGGCGATATTTTATTCAATTGGGGTGGTGACAAAAGTCAAAGATATTATCATGCGTTTACTAAAAAGAGTTTAAAAAATATCTGCAGATTGGCAGAGCTAAAGATTGAGACTATTTATAATGATTTATACAATTATTATTTAGTAATTGAAAGACCTTGATTTGTTGATCATTTTATGATACTCTCAAAACAACTTCCGCTGGGGAGTTTTTTGTATCATTTTATCCGGCACCCGTAGCTCTCCGCATATTGCTTCGCAATTGCGGGGCAAGCAATAAATAAAGCGCTTGGCGGAGTTTATCCCGCGCCTATATCTGCTTCCGTAGTGAAATGGATATCACGCGACGCTTCGGACGTCGTATTGTAGGTTCGAATCCTGCCGGAAGCACAGACGGCTTATTAGAGTAGGGAACCAGGAGGTTGTGGGTTCAATTCCTGCCGGGTGCACAAAGATATTTGGCTGGGTAGCTCAGTTGGTTAGAGCGTGGCACTCATAACGCCAAGGTCGAGAGTTCGAGCCTCTCCCCAGCCACTGGATTTAAGACAATATTTTATCTTAAGATTGCTACTTAGTTCGGTTGTTATGTGTGCTATAATCGGTTGTATGGAAAATAAATATGCAAAACTTAAATCGGAGGCGGTTAATCTTAGAAAAAAAGGGTACAGCTATAATGAAATCAGAAAGGAAATTAAAGTTTCTAAAAGTACCTTAAGTATTTGGTTAAAATCTGTTTTATTAAAACCAGAATTTCAAAAAAGGTTATATACTAAACAGATTGAAATGTTATCAAGGGGTTCGCAGAGTCAGAAAGAAAGAAGAAGTCGTACAGTTGCTGAAATTATAAGAATTGCAGAAAGAGAAATAAAATTGCCATTATCAGTGAACGTTATTAAATTAATGGGAGCCGCGCTTTACTGGGCTGAAGGCAGCAAGGGCAGGCAAGTAGTAGTAACCAACTCTGATCCTCGGCTTATCGTTTTTATGATTCGTTGGATTGAAACGGTTTTTAAAATAAAGCCAGAATTATTAAAAGCAAGATTGAATATTTATTCGCAACAGGATGAAAGACAAATTATTAAATTTTGGTCTGAATTAACAAAAATTCCAGTAAAAAATTTTGGCAAGACTTTTATTAAGCCGGCCAACAAGGGTTTTAAAAAGAATAATTTGTATTATGGAACGATAAGTATTGGGGTGCCGAAAAGCGCCGACATGTGCTGTAGAATCAATGGTTGGATAAATGGAGCGCTGAAAGATATGGAACCTCGTTTAAAATTGATCAACAAGAAATGGCACCATTTGCAGAAGGTAAATAGACCTGTAAACTTAAGAAATTTGCGCCCATAACTCAATTGGTAGAGTACCCGCCTCTTAAGCGGTATGTTACAGGTTCGATCCCTGTTGGGCGCACTTTTAGATAAATTTCTGGCAGACAATAAAACAAAACCGCCAAAATTAAGGCGGTTTTGTTTTATTTGGAAATTATATCTGTTTATTTTCCTTTCAGCGCATCTTTCAGGGTTTTGCCGGTCTTGAATTTGGCGACGGTGACTTGAGGAATCTGGATTCGTTCGGTCGGTCTCTGCGGGTTGACGCCGCCGCGGGCATGGCGGGATTTAGCCATAAAGGTGCCAAAACCGGTGATAGTAACTTCGTTGCCGGCTTTGAGCTCTTTGATGATGATGCCCACCAGCGATTCAATCGCTTCGGTGGCCTGTTTCTTGCTCAAACTGGCTTCAGCGGCAAGCCGCTCAATCAAACTTGCTTTATTCATAGGTTTAGTTTAATTATTTTAAAAATTTAGTAATAGGTTTGATTGCGACCGCCATGGCCGTTTTTGGATCTATGGTTACCAGCACCGAGTTTAGCATCGCTTCGCCTGTTTCCGGAATGATTTTTTCTTGCTTCATTTGCGTCAAGAAAGATTTTATCACATTTTCTTTTCCAAGGCCAATCACTTCATTTAAAGCGCCGACCATACCGACATCGGTGATAAAAGCGGTGCCTTTTGGCAGAATCCTCGCGTCCGCGGTCATCACATGTGTATGAGTGCCGAGAACCGCTGAAACCCTGCTGTCGGCGTAGTGCCCAAAGCCGGCTTTTTCTGAAGTAGCCTCGGCATGGATATCAACAATTATAGCAGAGGGCTTAAATTTTGCCAAATATTCGTTTAAAATAGCGTCCAAGGCGCGAAAGGGATCATCAAAATCCAGGTGTATAAACACTCGGCCGATCAGGTTGATAATCAGAATTTTATTTTTACCCACTTCAATCATTTGCGCGCCGACTCCGGGTACGCCTGGCGGAAAGTTAGCCGGTCGCAGAAGCGGCAGATTTTCGGCGAGACAAAGTTTAAATTGTTCTTCATTATCAAAAGCATGATCGCCGGTAGTGAACCAATCAACACCGAAGCTTTTAAGTTCCTTGATTGTGGCAAGAGAAATACCGCTGCCATGCGCCGCATTTTCCGCGTTGGCAATCACCAGATCAGGTTTTTCCGCCGCCTTAATTGCAGGCAGAAGTTGTCGCACGGCTTCGCGCCCGAGCTTGCCATAGATATCGCCGATGAAGAGAATTTTTAGCATAGATGTTTGTCATCCTGGAGCGAACGAAGTGAGCGATAGGATCTCGTGATAATTTCACAAGATGCTATCGTCCCGCCGAGGCGGGACTCCGGCATGACATTTATTTACCTCGCATACTCGGTTACTCGCATTTCGCGGATGACATTGACCTTGATTTCGCCCGGATATTTTAGTTCCGCCTCAATTTTTTTAGCGATGTCCTTGGCCAGATTGTAGGCGGAGAGATCATCTATCTTGGTCGGTTCAACAAAGACGCGCACCTCGCGGCCGGCCTGAATGGCATAAGATTTTTCCACACCGTCAAAAGAAGATGCAATTTTTTCCAGTTCTTCCAAGCGATGGATGTATTGCTCAAAAGAGTCGTGGCGCGCACCTGGCCGGGCGGCCGAGACGGCGTCCGCCACTTTTACCACAATAGCCAAGAGACCTCGCGGACGATCTTCATGGTGGGTTTCAATCGGATCAATTATTTCCTGCGTCAGACCGAATTTTTTGGCGATGTTGGCGCCGATTTCCGGATGAGTACCCTGGACCTCATGATCAACCGCCTTGCCGATATCATGCAAGAGACCGGCTTTTTTAGCTAGCGACGGGTCAACCCCCAGCTCTTCAGCCAGCATGCCGGAGAGATGCGCCACCTCCACGCTGTGGCGCAGAGCATTTTGTCCGTAGCTGGTACGGTACTTCAACCTGCCGATGATTTGTACCAATTTAGGATCCAGACCGGTGATGCCGAGTTCATACATCGCTTCTTCTCCGGCCTTTTTGATGTCAACCGCCAATTCTTTCTTCGCCTGCTCAATCGCGTCTTCAATCTTGGTCGGATGAATCCGGCCGTCCAAAATCAGCTTATCCAGCGCGCGCTTGGCGATGTGCCGGCGGATCGGAGAGAAGCCGGAAACGGTGATAACGTTCGGCGTGTCGTCCACGATGATTTCCGTGCCGGTCAGCTGTTCAAGCACTTTAATATTGCGTCCCTCGCGGCCGATGATGCGTCCTTTCATTTCGTCCGAGGGCAATTCAACCGCGGTGGTGGTGATTTCAGTGGTGTAATTGGAAACCAGCCGTTGCATGGTACTGGCCAGCAGATCGCGCGATTTTTCTTCCAAGGATTCGGTTGACTCCTTTTCTAATTTATGAATTCTTGAAACGAGTTCATCTTTGATTTCCTCTTCAACGTTGTGCAGGAGCACGCTCTTGGCCTCTTCCTTGGAGAGCTGGGCAATTTTTTCCAGTTTTGCCAGCTGTTCTTCCTTAATACTGCGGATTTTTTCTTTAACCTCCTCAACCTGATTCACTTTGTCGTAGAGCTGTTGCTGCTTTTCCTGCAATTCCAATAATTTCTGGGAGAAGACGGTTTCGCGTTTTTCGAGGCGCGATTGCAGATCACTAATTTCATGACGCGCCTTATTGTTTTCCCGTTTGGCCTCATCAATGATGGCCAGCGCCTTGTTTTGCGCCTCAAGAATTATTTCTGAATTTTTCGATTTGGCCTCGGTAATAATCTTCTCCGCCTTGGCCTCGGCGTTTTTTAGTTTGTCCTTGACAATCACTTTACGCAGAAGGAAGCCAATAAAAAAACCTCCTACAAGCGCAAGCGGGTAAAATAAGTAATTCATAAAATGCCGCTTCCGTTGTTCGAAGATTCAGGGGTCTATCGTCGAATACCACTTTGGCTGCAATTCTTGAAATCCGGCCAAATTTTCCAAAAAATTTTTCAGCTTATATTTCATATAAACCTCAAAATTTGTTTAAAAAATTTGTCTCAAATTTCAATAATTTCGCTTCAAAGGCGCATTCGGCGATAGACCCAGTCAAGTTTGAGCTAGCAAAAAAAACCCAATTTAAATTGGAGTCTAGGTAAGGTTGTTATGTGAAGCTTTAAAAAATTTCATTGGCTTCAACTCCTCGGTTAGGGAAAATGATTTTTTGCTAAAGTTAAATAATTTTACCGGTTAAGTCTTGACTTGATGTAATCTCCTGACAACAGAAATTAATTTGTTTGGTTAATTAAAAATTTCTTTTTTTACCTTAACACGAGCGCTTTCTTTTGGCAAGACCGGTTCACATAACACGTAACACATAACACGTAACAGGAACAACAAAAACAGCCCTGAGTTTGGCTGCTTCTGTTATGTGCTACGTGTTATGTGTTATGTGGCTAGGAGCTTTTGGAGATTATCTTATCAATAATGCCATATTTTTTTGCGTCGTCCGGAGTCATAAATCGGTCGCGATCGGTATCTTTTTCTATGGCAGTGATTTTTTGGCCGGTGTGAGTTGCCAGAATCTGATCCAAGCGTTCTTTCAATTTAAGGATTCGTTCAGCGCCGATTTTAATGTCAGTCGCCTGACCTTCAATACCGCCCATCAATTGATGAATCATAATTTCACTATTGGGCAAAGCGAGGCGTTTCCCTTTGGCGCCGGAGGCCAAGAGAATCGCCGCCATGCTCGCCGCCATGCCGACGCAGATAGTGATGACATCGGCCTTGATATACTGCATAGTGTCGTAAATCGCCAAGCCGGACGAAACCGAACCGCCCGGGGAATTGATATAGAATTTTATATCTTTTTCTTTATTTTCCGCGTCCAGAAAAAGGAACTGGGCAATTACGATATTCGCCACATGGTCATTGATCGGCTCGCCTAAAAAAATAATTCGGTCTTTTAAAAGCCGTGAATAGATATCATAGGCGCGTTCGCCATAACTTGATTTTTCTATGACGGTTGGGATAAGGGGCATATTTTTCGGTTATAATTAGTTAGTTTATTATTTTAAGTTTATTGTTTAAACAAGTGATTGTCAAATGGAAAAGCAAGTTAAAAGTTTAAAGTGCAAAATTTAAAGTCATTGAGTCCCGCAAGGCGGGACGAAATAATTTTAAAAACTTTGAACTTTTAATTTTGAACTTTTAACTATATAACTTTCCACCCCTTCTCTGTCTTTTCCAATCTACCGGCGATGGTGAAGCCAGAAGCTTTGGCGTGACCGCCGCCGCCAAAAAGTTCCGCAATTTTGGAGACGTCCACATCGGCGTTGGCGGTACGCAGATTACCCCTGATCAGCCCGGGAACTTCTTCGCGCAAAAAAAGGACCGCTTTGACGCCGTAGAGATTAGACAGAAATCCGGAAATACCATCCATCTCTTCTTTGTTCGCGTCGTCGTTAACCTCATCGTTAGTCAGGGCGGCGATGGCGATGTTGTAGCGTCGATTTATTTTTAGGCTGGCCAGCACTCTGCCCCAAAGTCGCATCGCCGATAAACTTTTGTTGCGCAGCACGTTTTCCATGATACGCGGCAGGCGCGCTCCCAGCGTAAGCATCTCCGAAGCAATGCTAATCGTCAGCTCGGAAGTTGAGGGGTAAAGGAAATTAGCGGTGTCGGTAACCAGGCCGGTCAGGATGAAGTTGGCAATGTTTTTATTTATTGGAAGACGATTAGTTTTTATAAATCGATAAATCAGCTCCATGGTCGCGGCCGCAGATGAATCGCGGATTTCCAAGTCAGAGTAATCTTCCACTTTCGGATGGTGATCGATTTCGATCAGATATTGATTGGCAGTTTTATTTTTTATTATTTCAGTCAAGGCGGTTCGGCTTATGTTGCCGCAATCCAGGATAATCGCCAGATCAAACCGCTGAAAAAAATTATCATCAAAAATCGTGCCATCAGACAATTTTGGCCGTTCTGTAAAGTGGCGGATTTTTTCCAGACGCGGCAAAAAATTGAAAACCGAGGGTGGCTCGCTCGCGGTGAAGGCAAAACATTTTTTATCAAGGCTCTCCAATAAATCAATCATCGCGCAAACAGCCGACAGCCCGTCGCCATCCGGATTAAAGTGGGTGACAATTAAGATATTTTGCGCCGCCAGAATTTTTTGATAAGCCTGGCGGAATTTTATTTCCAGTCGGTCATTCATAAAGCTTGATATATCAAAATACCATATCGCCGGGAAACGCTCAAGAGCTAAACAAAAAACGACCATCAGCCGTTTTCTTATTTATTTTATTAGTTTTACTTCAGTTGTTTGAAAAGCTCATCAATTTCTGCCGCACGGACCTCGGTGTCATCAACTTGCCAATTAAAACGCGGAATATGGCGCAGGCGAGTTTTTTTGATCAAAGTTTTTGCAAAGCCACTGGTGTTTTTTCGCAGCTGCTCCAGCACGGTGCCGGTATATTTTTCCGGCAAGACGGAAACGCTGACTTTAGCATAATTTAAATCCGGGGAAGAATCTACTCTGGTGACGGTAATCAGGGTGCCCGGCAATTCCAGCCGCTCTTCAATCAACTGTGCCAGTTCCGCGCGTAAAAGTTCATTAATCTGACCGCCCTTCTTTTTAGCAATACCGGTTTTTGGTTTTTTATTTTTTCTATTCATATATAATGCGAATCTACAAATTATATGCGTATGCTACAAATCATTAGGAATGCGAATTAATTCGCAGTATTCGCATGTTAATTCGTAGTTTAGCATTACTTTACAGTTTTTTCACAATACTCTCTTCTTTATAAAAAAGCAGAATGTCTTCAGGCTTGAGCGGGCTGCCAAGATATTTGATGCCGCACTCCTGGCCGCTTTCTACCGAACTAACATCCTGTTTGCCGGCCTGAAGGGAGAGTAATTTACCTTGTTCAATAATTTGCCCGTCGCGCTCAACCTCTATCAATGAATCTTTTTCCAGCCGCCCGCCGGTCGCCACGCCGCCGACAATCTGCTCTTTGCCTGCTGAACGGAAGATCGCCTTAACTTTCATTTTGCCTAAATCAACACGCCTCACTTCGGGCTCCAAGAGCGCCTGCATGTCCGCTTTAACGTCATTGATTAAATCATAAATTACGCGATAAAGTTTAATAGTGACATTTTTATCGCGAGCAAGTTTAGTTGCCTCCGGCGTTGCCTTGACCGAGAAAGCAAGAATCTTGGCGCCGGCGGATTCGGCGCGCAAGATGTCGCCTTCAGTGATGTTGCCTAGCCCTTTGATAATAATATTTGCTTTAACTTCGTTTGTGCCGATTTTTTCCAGCGACTCCTCAATCGCCTCGGCCGAACCCAGCACATCCGCCTTTATAATTAAATTGATTTTTTTTATCGTCTCATCCTCGGCTGGCGCAACGACAGTCAGTTCGGTTCTCTGTAGACCGGTTTTTAAGTTTTTGGTTTTAATTTTTTCGCCCTCGCCAACTTCCAGAATGTCGCCGATTAGCGGTGCGATTTTCAGGCCGATGATTTTCACCGGCGTGGCCGGCGCGGCCGAGGCGATATTTTCGCCGCGGTAGTTTTTGAGCGCGCGCACCTTACCGTAGATTTGGCCGCCAAAACAGAGCTGATCGCCGATTTTAAGCGTTCCGTTTTGGATGAGCACCGTCGCCACCGGACCCTCGCCCTTGCTGACGCGCGATTCTATAATGGTGCCAATGGCCGCGGCTTCCGGATTTGCTTTGATGTTTTCTGACTCCATTTCGGCAGTGAGTAGAATCATATCTAAAAGCTCCTCAATCCCAGTGCCAGCTTTTGCCGAGATTGGCGCGCAAACGATTTTTCCGCCCCAGTCTTCCGGCGTAATATTTAATTGGGTGGAGAGCTCTTGCTTGGTTTTATTAATGTCTGCCTCCGGCTTGTCAATTTTGTTGATCGCTACGATAAAAGGCAGTTTGGCCGCCTCAATGATGCGATAGGCTTCCACTGTCTGCGGTTTGACGCCGTCGTCCGCCGCCACTACCAAGATAGCGATGTCGGCGATGCGCGCGCCGCGGCTGCGCATGGCGGTGAAGGCCTCGTGGCCGGGGGTATCAATAAAAGTAATTTTTTTGTCCTTGCGTTCAACCTGATAGGCGCCGATGTGCTGGGTGATGCCTCCGGCCTCGGTGTCAATCACGTTGGTGCGCCGTACGGCGTCCAAGAGCTTGGTTTTTCCGTGGTCAACGTGTCCCATAACCACCACTACCGGCGGTCGATCAAGCATGGTGTCGGCGCTCTCTTTTCCGAGAATCGTAGTAATTTTATGTGAACTATCCTCCCGCTCGCCACTGTCGCCCTCATCCAACCTTACTTCAAAGCCGAGGTCTGATCCGACAATCGCGGCGGTTTCAAAATCTATTTTTTCGTTCAGCGAGGCGAAGATGCCGTTTTTAATTAATTCAGCAATCACCATATTCACCGGCAAACCGGCCATGGCGGCAAACTCTCGCACCGTAATCAGTTTGGGAATTTTAATTTCTTTTTTTTCACCGGTAATTTCAGTCTTTTCTTCTTTTTTCAATTCCTGCAGGCGCATTGTTTCCAGGCGCCGCATCAGTGCCGGCCATTCGCGAATGATTCGGCTCGCCGTGGCGTTGTCAATCTTAATCGCCCGCCGGCCAATGTCAAAACCAAGCTGCGGCAGTTTATCCAGCAGTTCATTCGGAGTGATGTGTAATTTTCTTGCCAATTCGCTTACGTTCATCCTGTTTAGAGATTAATGGAGATAAAATTTTTATTAAAAATACAGGAGATCCTTCCCCCGCATCAAGTGCGGGGTCAGGACGAGAGCATTGAATAGTCATTCAATGCTCTCGATTTTGTTTAAGTTTACAATAAAAGCTTAATTTAGTCAATCGCAACCATAATAATTTTGCTACCGCTTATATATTTTATATATAATGGAGAAACTATGGTAGAATTTTATTGTATGATTAAAACAGAAATACAATCAAGCGGATTTTTATTGGTTAATAAGCCTAGCGGGCCGACTTCGCACGATATTATTGACGAATTAAGACGGATCACCGGCATCAGAAAAATCGGCCATGCCGGCACGCTGGATCCTTTCGCCTCGGGCCTGTTGATAATCGCGGTCGGACGGCAAGCCACCAAAGAAATCAGCCGCTTTGTTAAAATGGATAAAGAATATATCGCGGAAATAGAGTTAGGCCGGGAGAGCGACACACTAGACCGTACCGGTAAGATAAAAATAAATCAGGCTACGAAGATAATAAATCAGGGAACAGTTGAAAAAATATTGGAACAATTTACTGGAAAACAAAAACAGCTGCCGCCGATGTACAGTGCCAAGAAGGTCGGCGGCAAAAAACTTTATGAGTTGGCGCGTCGAGGCGAAACGATTGCGCGCGAGCCCGCTGAAATTGATATTTATGAGCTGAAAATATTAAGTTATGATTGGCCGAAGCTTAAAATCAAAATCAGCTGTTCCTCCGGCACCTACATTCGTTCGCTAGTACATGACCTCGGCCAGGCGCTCGGTTGCGGAGCACTGACGAGCGAACTGGAACGGACGGCGATAAACGGCTATAATTTAACAGAAGCTAATAATCTACAGACGTTGCAAAAAAATTGGCAGACTTATTTAATTATTAGACCTGTTGCTTAATAAGCTCCTACTGCAATTTCCAGATTTCGGTAAATTTTTCCAAAAATCTTTTCGCTAATATATCCATATTACTTCAAAGATTTTTGGAAAAATTTCCTCAAAATCTGAAAATTTCGTCACGAAGCTTATTAAGCAACAGGTCTAATATCAAATTAATATTTAAAGTGATGAAATTATCCGTACTTATCCCTGTATATAATGAAGAAAAAACACTAGAAACAATTATTGCCAAACTTGATCAGGTCAAATTGAACAAAGAGTTGATTATAGTTAATGACGGCTCAACCGATGGCACCAAGGAAATTTTACAAAGATTTGTCCAGAGTGGTCGACAAGATTTAATTATTGAAACTCATTTGAATAATCGGGGCAAGGGAGCGGCAATCCGCACGGCCTTGGCCAGAGCCACCGGTGACTTAGTAATTATACAAGACGCGGACCTGGAGTATGATCCGAATGATTTTTCGCGATTGATTGAGCCGATTTTAGCCGGGCGTGCGGAAGTGGTTTACGGCTCGCGCAATTTATCACCAAACCAGAAGGGCCGCAAATTGTATGAATTGGGGGGTATTTTTTTATCCAAGCTGGCAAATTTGTTATATGGGTTGAATATTACTGATGAGGCAACCTGTTATAAAGTTTTTACCGCAGGGGCTATCAAGGGATTGAATTTGCGTTGTGAAAAATTTGAATTTTGCCCGGAGGTGACCGCCAAGTTAGCTAAGAAAAAATATCAAATTATTGAAGTGCCAATTTCCTATTATCCGCGAGACAGGGCGGCGGGTAAAAAATTAAAGTTAAGCGATGGTTTATCTGCCGCCTGGACCTTGGTTAAGTATCGTTTCTTGGATTAGCGAAACAGAATTGTCAGCTAAAATGAATTTACTAAAGGAAAAAATTATTAAACAAAAAATAAACTTAGCCGGCAAGGTATTTATTGTTTGGCTGATTTTTTTCGCCGTTTTTTTGGCATTACATTTATCGGTGCCGAATTTTTGGGCAGCCGATGACGCTTATTATCACGCCAAACATGCCGCTTTGATTGCCGAGACAGGCGACCTGACTTTGATACGCCCTTGGATGGCGTTTAATTTTTTTAGCTACGCGCCAACCGATCCTTGGTGGGGCTATCATCTGATAGGGGCCGGTTTTATTAAAATTTTTGGTTTGATTTTGGGTGTGAAAATTTTAACTTCGCTGATCGCCGGTTTGGTTTTCGCGAGTTTTTATTATTTTGCAAACAAGCTGGGTGCGCGCCGGCCGCTGGTTTGGACAATTTTATTTTTTGTTTCCACTGCCGTTTTTCTTTTTCGTCTGATGCTTGAGCGCCCGTTCGGCACCGCAATCTTGATTCTGCCAATTTCAGCTTGGCTGCTTGCGCAAAAAAAATATTGGCCGCTTTTCGCACTCTCAATTTTTTTCACCCTGCTTTATAATTTGGCGCCGCTCATTATTATTTTTGCCCTCGCGGCCATGTTAGCAGAATTATATTTGACCCGTTCTTTAAACCTGAAGCCGTTGCTTGCCACTGCCGCCGGCGTGCTGGCCGGCGTTTTACTCCACCCGGCAAGCCTTAATTACCTTCACGTCATCTTTATGCATTTATGGCAGATTCTGTATTTAAAATTTTCCGGAGTGGACCTGGGCGTCGGCTCGGAAATTCAAACTATCAGTTTTTTGACGACTATCCGTTATAACTCGCTCGGCCTGACTTTTTATTTTATCGCCTCCGCCCTGTTTTTCGCTTTTGCCAAGCTCCGAGACAAACTTCTAAATCTTATTCTGTTTTTAATCAGCCTCGGTTGGATGATGCTTGGCCTGGTGGTGCCGCGAGGCTTTGATTTCTGGTTGCCCCTGGCCTGGATGTTCATCGTCTCGATTATTTCCGGTTTTCGCCAGTTGCCTGAATATAACCTGATGAAACAGTTTATTGAAAAAAAGGTTAATCAAAAAGTTCTTACGGCGATGGTTATCGCGGTTATAGCGGTGGTGGCGGCTAATAATTTAGCGCAATTCGGGTTGAACCGTTATGATCGCCTAAACGAGCCGCGCAAGGATGAACATTATGCCGAGGTTGCCGAATGGCTTAAAAAAAATACCGCTCCTGGCGAAATAGTTTTTTATGACAACTGGTCCTATTGGCCGCAGATGTTTTACTATAATGATTACAATCGCTACGTCATCGGCATAGACCCGACCTTTCTCTACGAATATGACAGCGAACTTTTTTGGTACTGGCGCAATATTTCTTTTTACGCTAACGCTTGCGGACAGGCGGATGCTTGTGCTGATTTAGGTCCGAAAGTCACGCTTGCCAGAGTACCCATGATAATCAAAGAACGTTTTAATTCGCGCTATGCAATAGTTGCAAATAATCAAGAACGGCCGCTAACCAAAGCGATGAGCTTAAATAAGGCCGCTTATAGCCAAGAATTTGAAAACAAGAGTTTTTTGTTGTTTAAAATCCGATAATTTGGCCTATAAGTGTAAAATATGCTAAAATATATTCAGTTGTTAATAAATATGTTTCCGGTTTACCGGAACGGCCCAGGGCGTAAGAAGAAAAATTAAAAGTCGCTGATGACTTTAATTTTTGCCTAGATCTAGGCGATTTATGCTTTTTATACTTACTTACGCGGGATGGGCTTCAAGCGCAATCATGCGCTCTTTAGGAAAGGAGGTGAAAAATGAAAAAAACTTTTACAAAGATTGTGGTAGTGGCGATGTTCGCGCTAGCCTTGGCTCCGGCTTTGGCCCTAGCTCAGGGCATAGCTCCGTTCGGTCCGGGTGGTCCGGGCGAAGTTAATACCGCCTTGGGCCTTGGCAACCAGGATCCTCGCACCACTGCCGCTAGCGTCATTAACGTTTTGATGGGATTCTTGGGCATTATCGCGGTGGTAATCATTCTCTTGGGCGGTTTCAAATGGATGACCGCGGGCGGCGGCGAAGACAAGATTGCCGAAGCGAAAAAGTTGATGACTGCCGGCGTTGTCGGTCTAGCCATCATCTTGGCGGCTTGGGGCATCACCGTATTTGTACTCAATTCTCTGCTTAACGCTACCGGTTCTACTTCCACCGTCTAGTTATTACGTCTTTCCAATATCCAATGCCGGCCGCGGTAAGCGGTCTGCATTGCTCCGAGCAGAAGTATTTTGTGTTCGGAGCAATGCAAAGAGCAATTCAATATGCAACAATCAAATCAATCACATAAAAAGGGAGCCATATTTACCCCTTCACCCTGAATGTCATGAGGATTTAACCTATTTATGAACATCAAATATCGTGAGAAGCGATTATCAAATACTACCGCATCCGCAAGGGTGTGGGGGTTTATATTGGCTTTTTTAATTTGCTTTTCGTTTTTGCTCGCGGTTGAGCCGATTTTGGCGGCGCCAGATCCAAATAACCCGGCTGCTGATATTTATGGTTTGAACACTTCTGCTCCGCCTGCATTGCAAACTCAAACAGCACAAGAACTCCTGCCTTCCCGTATTGGTAAGATTGTCGGTATCGGACTTTCCTTTATTGGCGTAATTTTTCTTATCCTGATAATTTACGCCGGCGTAATGTGGATGACCGCGGCTGGCAATGAGGCTCAAGTGACCAAGGCCAAGGATATAATTATCGCGGCTACCATCGGACTAGTTATTGTATTATCGGCTTATGCGATCACCAGGTTTGTTGGCGATACTTTGACGACATAATTTTTTATAATGATGAAGCGATTTATTATTTTGATCTCGGTTGTTCTGCAAAATATTTTTTTTGCTTCTAGTGTATATGCCGACTTTGAGACTGATACCGGCCTACTGACGACCGGCAATCGTGCCGGTTATTATGGTGTAGGTATCCCTGGGAGTAAATCTCCGGCAGAAAGTATCGGATTAGCAATTAGTATTATTTTGGGTTTTATAGGCGTTCTTTTTCTTGGCTTAATGATTTACAGCGGCTATACCTGGATGATGGCGCGAGGCAATCAGGCCGAGGTTGATAAGGCCAAAAAAATGGTTGAAAGCTCCGTTATTGGCCTTATAATAGTTCTTGCCGCATACGCGATAACATACTTTATTGGCTTAGCTCTTACACGATCAACATCAAGTTAAATTTATTTTTTTATAGAGCGACAATCATGAATAAATATTTAATTAAAACATCAGCTTTTCTCGCATTAATAATATTGTTATTTCCATTAATTGCTGGAGCGCAAAATTTAAAAAACGCCTTTGGTCTAAATAGTTCGCTGGATGCTGCTGCGGATAAAGCTGGATATGACAAAGATAAATACAAGGTTGAGCCAATTATTGGAGATGTAATTAAGGCATTTCTCGGAATTCTAGGCATAATTTTCTTGATTCTGATGATTTACGCCGGCTACAGTTGGATGACAGCGCATGGTGATGAACAGAAGGTTACCAAAGCTAAGGAAACGATCACAGCTGCAATTATCGGTTTGGTTATAGTCATCGGCGCTTATGCTATTACTTTCTTCGTGATAAGTAAATTAACAGCTAATGCCTTGAAGTAGAAGTATTATGAAAAAAGCAATCAGACAATCATTAAACATTTTTCTTCTGATCATTTTGTTGATATTGCCTTATTTTGTTTTTGCGCAAAATGCAACCTTAAAAAATCTTGAATCCGTTGGCGTGACAAGCGGCGGCTATGCTCCTGCGACTGAAACATCAGCGGCTGGAATAGCCGGAACAGTAGTTAAAGCCTTTCTTTCCCTGCTCGGAGTAATTTTTTTGATTCTGATGCTTTATGCCGGTTACAACTGGATGATCGCTCACGGCGACGAGCAGAAGGTGACTAAGGCCAAAGAGACTCTTCGTACCTCTATTATCGGGTTAATTATCATATTAGCTTCATATGCAATCGCGCAGTATGTCTTCTCTAAAATTTTATTATAATTAGCGGATGAAAATGAAAGCCGGAAAAAAATTGTCAATTATAATTTTAAGGTTATTGATTTTAATTTTTTTTGTTATTAATGCGAACATGGTAATCGCCGGTCCATTAAACCCGGACGTTACCGGTACTGAACAATTTGATGCTTTTAATACAACGGCCGGATTTGATTCAAACGCCAGGATCGGTTCTATTATGGCAACGGTAATAAAAGCTTTTCTGGGGTTGCTTGGGATAATCTTTATTTTTCTGATGGTTTTGGCCGGTTACCATTGGATGACAGCGGCTGGCGATGAGCAAAAAATCACTAAGGCGAAAGATACCATCAGAACGGCGATTATCGGTTTGATAATTATCGTTGCCGCCTATTCAATCACCTATTTTGTCTTAAAAGCTTTGGGCGGTGCTGGCGGTCCAATCGGCGGCGGGACATAAGTTAACCTACTGTAATCAAATAAGAAAAAAGGGCGAACTCGAGATGAGCTTCGCCCTTTGTCGTATGGGATGCCGTATCTACCGCGCGTAGGCAATCCAGTGATACTGACCGCCTTCAGCATGATGGAGCTCCGGCCCGACCTCCATCATTGATTCATGGGTAGTTTGGCCGCGATAAATAATAATTCGTCTATACCAGCCGGGTATTAGATAATCTGTGCCCATTTCCTTTGGTTTCAAGACGAAAATTTTTCTCTGAGGACCTATCAACTTAATGGTGACAATGTCCCCGTAATAATTCACGGCCAGCCCAAGGTAGCCTTTCGTAACGCCGTTGATGGATGACGTGTAAACAGGTTGTTCTTTGAGCTTGTCCACGGCAAGCTTGTCTTGTTCCATCCTCGCAACTTGATGTGGGTCGGCTCCGAGGTACCAATCCCCATCTCTGTATTGTTTGATGTTTCCGAAAAGAGGGGTTCCGCAACCCACAGTAATTAAAGTCATTACAGCGGCCACAAACAAAAGAACCAATCTTGTTTTCATCGCTTCCTCCTTGTATTTAGGCCTTAGCCCAATTTTTTGACAGAGCTACTCTAAAAATGATTTTATATTATATTGCTTTTTTATATTTATGTCAATAGCAAAATTTTGATTGTTCTTATTAGAACCGTTGACCCTGTTAAATTGCTTCGCACCGACCCTTGTCGGATTTAACAGGGTTGACTTTTTAGGGGTGGTGTGCTAAATTGATATGATTTTTCAAAACGTTAAGATCCTACCGAGCATGGTAGGATCTTTTAATTTGCCTAATTTTAGATAAAAGAAGTTTTTTTGAAAAATAAATAGCCCCAAATTAACTACATTTATATTTAATATTAGCAAAATATATTTTTTTCAGCTATGTTTAGCCAAAATTTACTAAAATCAAGGAAGTTAAATAGATTTGAGAGGATAATTGTTGGCTCTATCGCCTTTATTCTGTTTTTTGATTTTGTTTTGTATCCTTATCCGATTATGGCCAAGGAAATTCTCCTTGAAGACATCTTTAGTCTACAGTTTATTGGACTTAAGTCTGGTTCTGAAGTTAATTCTGATCAGGCCAACGAAACGGTTAATTTAGTTTTAGACGAAGTAAAAAATGAAATCACGCCGATAGCGATTGGGATTAAAATTGTAAAGAATGAAGCACAATTGCCGGACATTACTGACTCAAAAACAACTAGTCACGGTTATCATCAACTGACTGCTTATACTTCTGAAGTTGCGCAAACTGATAATAGCCCCTGTACCACCGCCAATGGTTTTAATGTCTGCGAGCATGGTATTGAGGACACAATAGCGGCAAATTTCCTTAAATTTGGCACCAAGGTGCGGATTCCGGAGTTATTCGGTAATCGGGTGTTTGTGGTGCGAGATCGCATGAATAAACGGCATCCGGAACGCCTAGACGTCTGGTTTAAAGATAAGGGCGAGGCGATAAAATTTGGTATTAAGCTAGCGCGCATAGAGATAGTGGAAAACAATAATTAAAGATATTGAATAGAGATAAAGCAGAGCCCCGCTTAATTGGGGTTTTTTGTTGATCAAGAGCCAATAGTGTTGTTTTTAGATAATATTTTTGTTATATTGAGAAAGTTGAACAATCGGCCAGGTAGCCCCTCCTTCGCCAAGGCTATGGAGGGCAGGCAAGAGGTAAAGGCAACAGTCTGCTCGCCTCGCTTATAAATAATTATAAGAAAGGCGGGATCCCGTTGAGGCGGGACAAAACTCTTAATTAAATATGGCCAGATAGCCAAGCAGTAAGGCGACGGTCTGCAAAACCGTTATGCGTGGGTGCAATTCCCATTCTGGCCTCAAATAGTCACACTAAACCTCACAAACTTAAGTCCACAGAAATGTGGACTTAAGTTTTAATAAGTATTATTCAAGAGCTGTGGATAATTATTATTTAAGTCTACAAAATAGTGGACTTAAAAATATTTAAAATGTAGATTAAATCAATTATTTTATTTTATATTAGCGATTTTGATTGTTAGCTTGACGGTTAGTAGCAGATAGTTGCTCAATTAAGTATTTTATGCTATAATTTTAACAGGCAATAAAAAGACCTTTAAACATAAATAAATACCAAAATAAAAAACTCTTCCCAAAGAAGTTTTGGAAAAGTTTTTTGCTTTTCACTAATCTTCCAGGCCGGTGCTGACACGACCAAAGGAAAATAAACAAAAACAAAATAAAGGTAGGTGCCGGAAGAAATTCCGACGTTTACCACAGCATTGGTGAAAAGCGCTTTGACAAGTCAGCTAAAAAGCGAACAGTCTTTCCTCGAGAGGCAAGATTTTTTAATCCATCATCTAGATGGCTAAAAATAGACTCTTGGGGATGGGGCTCTCGCGGCCTATTAAATTATATATATTAATATATTCGAGGCCCGCGCAGGGCCCCTTTTAAAATTGAATTAGTTTTTCAGTAGAAAAACTAATTCATCCTGAGCGTAGCGAAGGATCTCGTCTTGGAGACGGTCATCCTGAGCGTAGCGAAGGATCTCGTCTTGGAGACGGTCATCCTGAGCGTAGCGAAGGATCTCGTCTTGGAGACGGTCATCCCGAGCATTGCGAGGGATCTCGCTTGAAAAGCGGAACCTTGCAAAAATTAAATTAGTTGTTATAATGTAGTTGAGTTAACGACCCTCGTTTGAGGGTTTTTTCATCTATTTATATATGTCCAGTAAGGAAGTAAAAATTAACCCGGAGGTGCTCGCTCAGATTAAAACAGAATTGCAGGCTCAAAAAGAAAAAATTGAGCATGAGCTTAATAAGGTTGCCAATGATTCTACCGATCATGCGGCCAAGTTTCCGGAATATGGAGATAAGCCGGACGAGAACGCCCAGGAAATTGAAGGCTACACCACCAATTTGGCGACTAAAGAAATGTTGGAGGCAAATTTGCGTGATATTAACAGCAGTCTGAAGCGGATTGAGGAAGGCTCGTATGGCGTCTGCAAATATTGCGGCAACGAGATTGGCGAGAAGCGATTATTGGCTCGGCCGGTGGCCAGCGCTTGTGTTGATTGTAAAACCAAGTTGCAAAATACTTAACACCCATATGTTTAAGTTTAAAGGCGGAATAAAAACAACAGCCCTCTTGGCGGCGGTTGTTTTTTTGGTTACAGTAGATCGTTTGCTTAAAGCGTGGGCGGTGAGTTTTAAGCCGGAAATTAATTTAATGGGCGGTTGGTTTCGTATAGTTTTGGCAAAAAATCAGGGCATCGCTTTTTCTTTGCCCCTATCGGGCCGGTGGTTGGATGTCGTTATAATCATAATAATTATCGCGCTGATTTATATCTTAATTTTAGAGATAAAGAAAACCGCTCACCTTGAGTCGGTTTTATATTTAGCTATTATTTTGGGAGCTTCCAGCAATCTGTATGATCGGCTGAAGTACGGCCATGTCATTGATTATTTCAGTTTGAAATATTATTCGGTTTTTAACGTGGCGGACATAATGATCATAATCGGTATCATCGGTTTATTGTTGGCGGAAGTTAAAACAGTTGACAAAAATCAAAAAATAA
>Ga0265292_1001166_pt1 | contig 25168 bp, 21 predicted proteins | sample Munlanlewell296A_FD_189080 | JGI IMG/M metagenome (GOLD analysis project Ga0265292, IMG submission 189080) | Leachate microbial communities from a municipal landfill in Southern Ontario, Canada - Leachate well 296A | ecosystem: Engineered > Solid waste > Landfill > Unclassified | place: Canada... | reverse complement strand
TCATCTTTCATGTCCAGCCAGACGTCAGCATCCACCGGCATGCCGTGGCGCTGGGAGGCTTCTTCCCAATGTTTGGCCACCTGTTCCGCCATCTGTGGTCCGCCGATGTTGTTGAGCGGATCCTGGAAGGCGGCGGCGTCTTCAACCAGTCCGCCCATGACGAAACTGAAACGCACCTGGTCCTGGTATGCCTCTTCGATGTGGCGCATGACGGGCTCTGACCCCCAGCACCAGGTGCAGTAGGGGTCGGTATACTGGATAATATCGATCATTGGTTCTTTGATGCTTGTCATGTAATACTCCCGAACGGTTGAACGATAACCCGGCAAGTGGACGGGCATCGAAATCAATGGGATTTGACAGGTAAATGATTCCCTTTATCAGCGGCAGTCAATCATTCGGGAAACGGGCCACGCACATCCGCTTAATACAGGTCAGACCACCTCGAACGGCCGCATCATCTCGTTGTCCTCGTGCTCGAGTATGTGGCAGTGGTAGACGTAGCGCGCCGGCCGCGGCGTATCCGCCGGCAGGTCGAACCTGGCTATGACGCGCAGGACTTCGCCGGGGTTGGCTCTGGCCGTGTCCTTCCAGCCCGCCTCCCACGGCTCGGGCGGGATGGGTGCACCGCTGTGATAATCAGAAATAACGGGCGCGGCGTCCTCGCCTTTCCGCCACAAGTCCCACAGTGTCCAGTAGCCTTCTGTGTCGAGTGGCTGCCGGTTCAATATGCGGAACTGGACCAGATGTATATGGATGGGATGAGTGCTCGAAGTGGCGTTGATAAACTGCCATATCTCCGTAGAGCCGGCAACCGGCTTTTCCTCCACCGGATCGCCGTAATGCCTGCCGTTCAGCAGCAATTCCGTTACAGATGACATTACGCCTCCCATTTGATGTCCGCCCATTCCGGACATGGCGGCCGCGGGATCGGAATTTTCAATCAGGACGATCTCCCGCAGGGGTGCGCCGGGGGTCGGGGTCAGGTTATTGATTGCCGGTAGTTTGAGTTGTCCTGCGGATGTCGAGTCATCTTCCCCGTCCAGCGGCCGGTTGACCCTGAGCTGCATGAGCTGGTCGAGAACATTCGAGCCGCCACCAGGAAAGGGCGCCGGCGCGTCATTTTTCAGGGTTAGCGTATCTCCCATGGCAACGCTTGAAAAATCAACTATCAGGTCCGCGCGCTCCCCGGGCGCGAGCAGCAGATTTGTCGTCGCGACAGGATTCGGCAGCAGGCCGCCGTCATTTCCGATGACCTGGAAGGGAACCGGCCCCGAGCCGCTCTCCAGCCACAGGTTGTAGAACCTCGACTGCGACCCGTTCAGCAGACGAAAACGGTAACGCCTCGGTTCTACATCCAGGAATGGGTAAGCCCTTCCGTTTACGACCGGAATCTCCCCGAAGAATTCCATGCTCCAGACTGGATGGATAGTCGTCATGCCCATGACAGGGTAGAAAAGGGAACTATCGGGATTCAAGGTCCTGTCCTGGATGACCAGGGGAATCTCATAATCGCCCGCCGGGAGGTTCAGGCCCTCCTCCACCTCATCCCGGACGATGTATAAACCGGCGAGCCCCGCATAGACATTCAGCCGCGTGATACCCATGGCGTGATCATGGTACCAGAGCAGGCATGCCTGCTGGTCATTGGGATAGATATAGTCGCCGGGGTTGAAACCCGGACCTCTTTCCGCGCCGCCCGGAGTCGACCAGGCTTCGGGCAGGCCGTCCGACTGCGGCGGTGTATGCCCGCCGTGGAGGTGGGTCACGGTGCGGACTTCGGGATAATCCATCCCCTGGAAGATCGTCGGGTCAATCGACGAAGCCAGAAGGTGAAAGCTCGGCAGATCATCGTTGATCCACCTGACCCTTACCGGCCTTCCCCTGCGGGCTTCGATGGTAGGCCCGGGGTAACTTTCGCCATAACCCCAGACCATCGCCGGGGCCAGCTGGCTGTGCAGCTGCTGCAGAAACTGCGAAACAGAAATCTCGTAATAATCGAAGCCCTCATACATCGATGTATCTGGTTTGAGTACTGCGGGAACAGGGAGTGGGTCGATGAATTTGTCTAGGTCAGCTGGGAGTTTCCTGATGGTTGCGGGACCCGGTCCAGACGGGGTGGATGCCGTTTCCGTGTTGCTGCCACATCCCAGGCTCAGGGGTAACGGTACAAGCAAACCGGCTCCCGCTATCGAGCTGAGCCTGAGAAATCTCCTTCTGGTTATCATGTAATCCAGGTCCATCCTTTTTGGAGGCATTTTACCGCGATATCCCGGTCTGCTTTTTGCCGGGGTTTCTGGTAGCCACAATTCACCCTTTTTTGTGGCTTTTTTCGGATTCTTTCCCGTATAACCCTGATTCAAACAGACACGCTGATTAACAAACTATCCCAGCGGGTAATAAACTGCCACCTGACCAGCAAGCCACTGGACGGTGTCCAGCTTGGTATCCGGAGACGAAGGGAGAAGAGATGCCGATTTACGTAGCGCTGAGCACACTCACCGAAGAGGGCAGCAAAACAATCAAGAAGAACGCGGCGCGCATCAAGGAGGTAAACGCGGACGTCGAGGCCATGGGCGTGAAAATACTCGCGCAGTACGCGCTCCTGGGCCAGTACGACTTTATCAATATCCTCGAGGCGCCGGACAATGACACCATCGTCAGGATGTCGGTGGAGATCGGCTCGCGCGGCTCGGTGCAGCTGCAGACGATGCCGGCCGTATCCATCGATCAGCTCATCGCTGACTTAAGCTGACAGGGAGACTTTCATTGTACGCAACGGAGATCCTGAGACAGGAGCACAAGGTTATCGAGCGTATCCTGCCGGTCCTGGAGGAGGCGGCCCGGCGGGTGGAGCATGGACGCAGCCTCGACGCCGACATCTTTCCCGCCATCATCGATTTCATGCGGGTCTTCGCTGACAGATGTCATCACGCCAAGGAAGAGGAACAGCTTTTTCCGGTATTGAAGCAGAGCGGGATCGACATCGAAGGCGGCCTGGTGGGCGCCCTGGTGGAGGAGCACAGGGAGGCCAGGGTGCTGGTCGGCAAGCTGGCCGAGCAGGTTGAAAAGCTGGGCGATTCTGAAGCGGCCGCCGAGATCGCGGCGATCACCCGCATATACGTCAGGCTGCTTGCGATGCACATCGAGAAGGAAGATGTGACCCTCGTGCCGCTGGTGGACCGTACGCTCAAGCCCGAACAGCAGATGTCGCTGGCGGTGATCTTCGAGGATGTGGAGGACGAGGAGCCCTGCAAGGGCTCTTATGACCGCTATCGTGAGCTGGTGTCGGAGCTTGAGGAGCGGCTGGAGATTGGCTAGGCGGCGGTTTATAAAACCCCCAGTCTGGTAGAATATTCCGCGTGAGCCCACGCAAGAAAAAGACCCTGAAGAAGAGCTACGATGTCATAATCGTCGGCGCCGGTCCGGCCGGCATTTTTGCCGCGCTGGAACTGGTGCGCAAAAACGACTGGGACGTGCTTCTTCTCGAAAAAGGTTTTGACATGGAGAAGCGCAAGTGCCCGGCGCGCGGCGAGCACCCGGTCGGATGTGAGATCGGCTGCAAGCCCTGTTCGATCACCTGCGGCTGGGGTGGCGCGGGCGCCTTCAGCGACGGCAAACTGACGCTTTCCCCGGACGTCGGCGGCTGGCTCACCGAATACGTCGGCCGCGGGGAGCTCGAGAAACTCATCGATTACGTCGACCGCATCTGGGTCGAATACGGCGCGCCGGAACGCATACACGGCACCGACCATGACAAGGTCGAGGAGATACGCCAGCAGGCGATGCAGTCGGGTCTGCGCCTGGTGGACGCGCCCATCCGCCACATGGGCACGGACCGTTGCCCGCTGGTGATACAGGCGATGCGGGATGACATCAACGGCAGGGTCGAAGTGGCCACGCGCACCGTCGTGCAGAAGATACTGGTGGAAAAAAAGAAGGTCGCGGGTGTCGAACTGAAAGACGGCACCGTCATCAAGGCCAGGGTCGTCATAGTAGCCCCGGGCCGCGAGGGCGCTTCCTGGATGGTAGAAGAGGCGAACAGCCTCGGCCTGACCCTGGAAAACAACGCCGTCGATATCGGTCTGCGCGTGGAGGTGCCGGCGATTGTCATGGAGCCGCTGACGCACACGCTTTACGAGTCGAAACTGCTCCATTTTTCGAAAAGTTTCGAGGACGAGGTGCGGACCTTCTGCATGAACCCAAACGGCTACGTTTCCCGGGAGGCTTATGGAGATGTCGTCACCGTCAATGGCCACAGCTATTCCGACAGGGAATCCGGCAACACCAATTTTGCCCTGCTGGTGAGCACGAATTTCACAGAGCCGTTCAAGGAGCCGCTCACATACGGGCGCTCAATAGCAAAACTTGCGAACCTGCTGGGCGGGGATATAATCATCCAGCGCCTGGGAGACCTGCAGATTGGCCAGCGCACCACGGTCGAGCGGCTGGCACGCAGCACGGTCACGCCGACGCTGAGGAAGTGCACGCCGGGCGATCTCTCCTTCGTGCTGCCTTTCCGCCACTTGCGTGATATCCTCGACATGCTTGAAGCGATGGACGGACTCGTGCCCGGCGTAAATTCAAGGGAAACCCTGCTATACGGGGTCGAGGTCAAGTTCTATTCGGCGCGGCTGGAGCTCAGCCGGGAGCTGGAGACGAAAATAAAGAACCTGTATGCTGTCGGTGACGGAGCCGGTGTCACGCGCGGCCTGGTCCAGGCTTCGGCATCCGGAGTCATCGCGGCGCGGTCGGCGATCGGGCGGCTATAGCGATGTTTGTCATTCGCGGGATGACAGACAAAAATCCAGGATGAACAAAACAATCTGTCATTCTGAGGAGCGAAGCGACGAAGAATCTGCTTTTTCCCGCAAATCGAAAAGCAGATCCCTCGCTTCGCTCGGGATGACAAGTAAATGCTCGGGATGACAAGTAAATGCTCGGGATGACAAAAAGTGCTCAGGCTTACAGTGACTTTTAATTATCATGACAACTGATTTTTAGGAGAACCATGCCAGCAACAGTAGTAGTTGGAACACAATGGGGTGATGAGGGCAAGGGCCGCATCATCGACAACCTGTCCGAGAAGAGCCAGATGGTCGTGCGTTTCCAGGGTGGCAACAACGCCGGCCATACGATCGTCAACGACCAGGGCGAGTATAAGTTCCACCTGATCCCGTCGGGGATACTCTTTCCGCATGTTATGGCGTTGATAGGCAACGGCGTCGTCATCGATCCGCGGGTCCTCTGCGCCGAGCTCGATGGTCTGGAAGAGCGCGGCATCTCGTCGAAGAACCTCCGGCTTTCGGGGAACGCCCACCTGATCATGCCCTACCACATCCTGCTGGACGCGGCCCATGAGACCCAGCTGGGCAAGCGCAAGATAGGCACCACCAAGCGCGGCATCGGGCCGGCGTACACCGACAAGGCGGCGCGGCTCGGCATACGCGTGCAGGATCTGCTCGATAAAAAAATCCTCCGGCAGAAGCTGGACACCGCCATTGGCGAGAAGAACGACCTGCTGGAAAAAGTCTACAACAGCCCCGGCGTTGACCGCTTCGAGGTTCTGGAGCAGTACGCGGAATACGCCGACCGGCTTTCGCCATATATCGCCGACACTTCGTTACTTATTGACAAGGCGCTTAAACGTGGGGAATCGGTACTTTTCGAGGGCGCCCAGGGCTGCCTGCTGGACATCGACCACGGAACCTATCCCTTTGTGACTTCATCCAACCCCATCGCGGGGGCGGCCTGCGTCGGCGCTGGCGTGGGACCGACCATGATCGACGACGTCCTGGGTGTCTGCAAGGCCTATACCACGCGCGTCGGCGAAGGGCCATTCCCCACGGAACTCGAGGATGAGCTCGGCGACCATCTGGTCAAGCAGGGCAATGAATATGGCACGACTACCGGACGCAAGCGCCGCTGTGGCTGGCTGGACCTGGTGATCCTCAAATACGCGGTGCGGCTCAACGGCCTGACGGGTCTGGCCATCACCAAGCTCGATGTGCTTTCGGGCCTCGACCAGATCAAGATCTGTTCCATGTATGAATACGACCATGACGGCGTGAGCGAGAACTACATCGATTTCCCGCCGCATCAGTCGATCTTCTATCACTGCAAGCCTGTCTATCAGACAATGCCCGGCTGGAAGGAAGATATCAGCGGCGCCCGCAAGCTGGGCGACCTGCCGCCCGAGGCGAGGGATTACCTCGAGCTTATCTCCGAAGAGGCGGGCGTCCCGATCAAGATGGTGAGCGTCGGTCCGGGAAGAGACGAAGCGATAGAGGTCTAGGACGGGCGGCACGCTGACAGGAGATGTCCTGCCGGCGGCTGAGGGCGGCAACGGCGCCGTCCTTAAAGAACCGCCGCCGGACAGGCAGCGGCTGGGCCGGGCGGGAGCCTGGGTGGCGCTGGCCGTCATCTGCTTCGGCATCTTCCTGGCGGCGCTGGACCAGACCGCGGTCTCAGCACTCCTTCCCACGATCCTCAAGGATTACGAGGGCTCCTTCTCACCCTCATCAGTAGAGCGCGCCGGCTGGATCATAACCGCGTATCTCATCGGTTACACCGTGCTTATGCCGGTTATGGGCCGTATCGCGGACCTGTTCGGCCACCGACTGCTCTTCAATGTCTCCATCCTCATCTTCATCGCCGGCTCGGTACTCTGCGCGCTGGCTCCCTCGATAAAATGGCTCGCGTTCTTCCGGCTGGTGCAGGCGATAGGCGGCGGCGCCATCGTGCCGATCGCGATGGGTATCGTGGGCTTCAGGTTCACCCGCATTCAGCAGGGGCTCGCTATCGGCATACTGGTTTCGGCGAGCGAGGCCGGCGGTGTCATGGGTCCGCTCTACGGCGCCTTTGCCGCCGAGCCTATGGGCTGGCGCTGGATCTTCTGGATCAATGTGCCGCTCGGGCTGATGGTCATGGCGGCCGTCTGGCTGCTGGTCGAGAAAAGGCCGCGCCGTCATGTTCCCATGGACTACACGGGCGCGCTGCTGCTGGCGCTCTGCCTGACGGTCGTCACCGTCGGGCTCTCAGGGCAACGGACCCTCGGCTGGTACAACTTCGTCTTTCCCATGCTTGGCCTCGGCGTACTGCTGCTGGCGGCGTTTATCTTCGTGGAGAGAAAGAAGGAGCATCCGACTCTGCGCATGAGCATGTTCAGGAACGTCACCTTCTCCGCCGCCAACATCGCCAACCTGCTTGAGGGGGTAGCCATGATAACGGCCCTGGTCCAGGTGCCGTTCTTCGCTTACGCGACGAAGGACGCCACCCCGATCGAGGGCGGTCTGCTGGTTATCCGCATGACGGTGATGATCCCCATCGGCGCGCTTATTGGGGGACTGGTCATCAATCGCATAAGCCATCGCGTCACCGCTATCATAGGGTTCACGCTGGCGGCTTTCGGCCTATTCATGATCAGCCGCTGGCAGGTGGATGTGACCGGAGCCGTCCAGACGCGCGACCTCATGATCGCCGGATTCGGTTTCGGTCTCAACAGTCCGGCGCTCGCCGCCGCGGTCGTGGGTTCCATCAGCAAGGCGCGGCTGGCGGCCGGTTCGGCCATACACGTCGTGGCTAAAATGACCGGCGAGATGATAGGCATGGCGGCACTCTCCGGCTGGGCCATATTTATTTTCGAGGATTCCTTCAACCTTCAGGGTATGCCGCTCCTGCAGCGCCAGCAGACTTTTTCGGAGATGATGGACCGCATGCAGGCCATCGCTGAACAGCGTAGCCTGGACGCGATCATGGTCGTGCTCCACCGCTTCTTCATCGTCGCCGCCATTATGTGCGCGGTCGCGATCATACCTTGTCTGTTTATCAGGATGAAGGGAGAAGAGGAGGAGGAAGTGCTGCCGTGAATCTGCATGGGGTGCCAGAAGCTGAAGTGGCTTGAAGAAGTGAATGGTTTTATCAATAAGTTTCTGCCCACGGACAGCCGCCGCATTCAGCAGAAGTTTCGCAAGGGGGAAATCTGATTGCAGCCTACACGTTAAACCGGAAATTCACGATATCCCCGTCCTGCACCACGTAATCTTTACCCTCCAGCCTCAGTGTCCCCAGCTCTTTCCCTTTGGCCGTCGAGCCCGCCGCGATAAAATCGTCGTAGCCGATGGTCTCGGCGCGGATGAAGCCGCGTTCGATGTCGGAATGTATCTTGCCGGCCGCCTTGACGGCGTGGGTGCCGTTGCGGATGGTCCAGGCCTTGACCTCGTCCTCGCCTGAGGTAAAGAAAGATATCAGGCCGAGAAGTTCGTAAGCCTTCCTTATGACCAGGTTCATCGCGGGCTCGCCGATGCCCAGGTCTTCGAGGAAGGCGAGCGCCTCTTCGGGGTCCAGCTGGGTCAGTTCCATCTCGATCTTGCCGCAGAGGGAGAAGACCTCGGCGTCCTTGCCCTCGAAGTGAGCGCCCAGCGCCGTCAGCGTTTCGTCTGTCGCGGCGCTGCCTATGCCGTCTTCTCCGACGTTGAGCACCACCAGCTCGGGCTTGAGCGACACGAACTGCAGCGAGCCGATGACGGCATGCTCCTTATCCGAGATCGTCAGGTTGCGTAGCGGTTTTTCTTCCTCAAGCTGAGCCTGGAAGCGCACGAGTATGTCCCGCTCCGGTTCGAGGCCGTCGCCGATCCCCTTCTTCATGGAATTGGCGATGCGTTCCAGACGTGTCTCCACAAGCTCGAGGTCGTGGAAGACCAGTTCCAGGTCCAGGGCGGCAGCGTCGCGCACCGGATCGATTTCACCGTCCGCGTGGACTACCGCCGGGTCCTCGAAGCCGCGTACGACATGGATGAACGCGTCGACGTCCCAGGCCTGGTCGAAAACCTTCGCCTTCTGTTTGCTGGCGGAGATGCCGGCGGAAAAACCGGTGATGTCGACGCAGGTCACGTCCGCGAAGGTAGTCTTTTTCGGGTTGTATATCTCCGACAGCCTGTCGATGCGCGCGTCGGGGACCCTGACGATTCCCACATGCGCGTCCTCGCCGATCGGCGTCGGATACGCGGCGGCCTCTATGGCCTGCCCCGTAAGCGCGTTGAATACGGTTGTCTTTCCCGAGTTGGGAAGTCCGATTATGCCGAGTTTCATGCGATCTCCGCTGGTTTGACGTCGGTGAGAGGCTATCTTAACACGCGTGGTTGCAGGGTGACATCGCTCCATGCGTTATCCGGCGGAAAAAAGCGGATATATCTCCGGGGCAGGCGGGTCGCCGCGGGTGGGAGTGGCTGTTTATCAGGAATCCTTTACTTTTTGCAGTACAGGAGTGATATCTTCCCCGTCTGCTTGAGTACCCGTTTCCGGCGGGATAGAATAGCTGCGTTGTTGTCACGCACATATCCGGGTCAAAAGGGGTAGTATTGCGAGTCCTCGTAGTCGGTTCAGGCGGCAGGGAACATGCCATAGTCAAAACGGCGCTGAAGAGCAGCCTTGTCTCCGAGGTCCATGCGGCACCCGGTAACGCCGGTATCGCGCGCCAGGCGACCTGCCATGCGGTCGCGGATTCCGATAACGCCGGCCTACTCGCTCTGGCGAAGGAAATCGACGCCTCCCTGGTTGTGATAGGCCCGGAAGCCCCGCTCTGCTCCGGGCTTGCAGACGAACTCATCGAAGCCGGTTTCAAGGTCTTCGGCCCCGGCCGCGAGGCCGCCCGGCTTGAAGGCAGCAAGGCATTTTCCAAGGAGATCATGCAGGCGGCCGGTGTTCCCACCGCGGGTTATGCCCGTTTCGCCGAGTACCAGTCGGCGATGGCGCATCTCGCGACGATCTCATTTCCCACGGTGGTCAAGGCAAACGGCCTTGCCGCAGGCAAGGGCGTCATTATCGCGGAGGCCATGGCGGAGGCGGAGGACGCCTTGCGCCAGTGTTTTATCGACCGCTCCTTCGGCGACGCCGGCCTTGACGTGCTGGTAGAAGAATGCCTGATAGGCCACGAGTGTTCGGTGCTGGCCCTCTGCGACGGCGAGACCATCCTGGCGCTGGAACCCGCCCAGGACTACAAGCGGATTTATGACGGCGGCCGCGGCCCCAACACCGGCGGCATGGGATGCTACAGCCCCGTACCGCGGGTACCGTCGGAATTCGTTGAAGATATCATCGAGCTTGTGCATCGTCCCGTCGTGGACGAGCTGAAAAAACGCGGGATAGAATTCAGGGGTGTGCTTTATGCCGGCCTGATGCTGACCGCCGGTGGACCGATGGTCCTCGAGTTCAACACCCGCTTCGGCGATCCGGAGACGCAGGCTATCCTGCCGCGCCTGGAGAACGACCTGGTCGAACTGATGCTGTCCTGCGCCGACGGGACCCTGGCCGGTCACAGGCTGCGCTGGAAGGAAGACCGCTGCGTCAGCGTTATCATGGCCTCGGCCGGCTACCCGCTTTCATCAAGTAAAGGCGACATCATCAGCGGGCTGGACGACGATGGCGGTCTTCCGGGCGTAGAGGTATATCACGCGGGAACCGCCGACCAGGAAGGCAGTCTTGTCACCAACGGCGGCAGGGTTCTCGCGGTGAGCGCGCTGGCGCCGACTTTTACCGCGGCCCGCGACAAGGCTTATGAAGCGGTCCGGCAGGTGCGGTTCGATGGCATGCAGTTCCGCAGCGACATCGCATCCGAACCGTCCGCTGGTGAGAGGTAGGGGTCGTCCGGCGCCAGGACGGTTTCCGCCGGACGGATAATCGCAGGAAATAACGGTGGAATAATGAAAGTATCACGCAGGTTAACCAGCCCAGTACCCGGAGGCCGATATGACCGACACCCTGGAAGGACTCGAACCAATGATGGAGGAAGTTGACATGACGGATGTTATGGTGGGAGTTGTCATGGGGAGCGAATCCGACCGTGAGGTGATGCAGGCTGCCTGTGATGAGCTCATCCGGCTTGAGATCCCATATGAGATAAAGGTGTTGAGCGCCCACCGCGACCCCAGGAAGGTGGCGGCTTATGCGGAAGGCGCAGCCGGCCGCGGCATCAGGGTGATAATCGCGGCCGCGGGAAAAGCAGCTGCGCTCCCGGGTGTGATTGCCTCAATGACCAGCCTGCCTGTCATCGGTGTGCCAATCATGACAAAAGACCTGGGCGGGCTGGACTCGCTGCTTTCCATCGTCCAGATGCCGTCCGGCGTCCCGGTCGCCTGCATGGCGATCAACGGGTCGAAGAACGCCGCGATAATGGCTGGAAAGATACTGGCCGTGGTCTAGACCGGCCGCATTGTGCCGAAGAACATCTGCCAGGCCAGAGCCGATTTGGCCACCAGGCTGAGGATGATAAACATCCTCTCGCCGTAGAGATAGTCGCGCCAGCGCCCCACCCTTTTGTACTGCAGGAACTGGTTCACGGCAAAAATATTGAAGAAGATAAAAAGCGAGATCATGATGCCGTAGACGAAATTCGGTACGGATGTCTCCGCGGCCTGGTTTGCCCCGATGGTGTAGAGCGTGATGACGATCCAGGGGATGATCCCGGCGAAGCAGCCGAACATGAAAGCCGTCCAGTCGGTCTTCTTCGTCGTCTGGTTATGAAGCTCCATCATGTAGCCAAAGAAGATCATGCAGGCGTTGATACAGAAGACGAGGATCAGGCTCGACAGGTCGTAAACCCCCACCAGCATCGCGATGAGCACGATCATTATCGACGAGCTCAGTGAATACTCCCACCAGCGCGCCTTGTTGATGTGCTGCTTTAGATTCCGTACGTACCATTCGTATCCGAAGGACGCCAGGCAGAAATGGGCCAGCGCCGAGAGCAGCAGGAATACGGCGACCAGCGGCGCGATGCGCAGGGTATAGGGCTCCTGCAGGTTCGGCACGAGCTTAAGCGATGCCTTGTCGAACTTGACATAGAGCGTGGTTATGGGAAGAGTGAAGCGCGTGCTCAAGATCAGCATCAGCACACCCTGGGCCAGGTGGAGAAAGCCCATGATGGCATTGAAGCGCCGCAGGTTCGCGTATGTCTTTTCCTGGACCTTCACATCGCTTTCATCCACAGCTGAGCTTTCCATGTTTTTCGTTATATCGCTGGTGGTATTCCTCGGCCCTGTAGAAGTCGCCCGCGCCACTGATTTGAGTTACGATCGGGTCGGGATAATGGCCGCCCGCCTGCAGCCGTTCCTTGGATATTCTGGCGGTTTTCTCCTGCTCAGGCGTGAAAAAGAAGATAGCTGAACGATACTGGGTTCCGCGGTCAGGACCCTGACGGTCAGGCGTAGTCGGGTCGTGGATATCCCAGAAAACATCCAGCAGTTTATCGTAGGAGATGATCCCGGGGTCGAATTCCACAAGCACGGCTTCCGCGTGGCCTGTCCTGCCGGTGCAGACATCCTCGTAGGACGGGTTCACCTTACCGCCGCCTGTGTAGCCGACAGCAGTATTTATTACCCCCGGCACCCGGCTGAACGCCGACTCGACCCCCCAGAAGCATCCGGCTGCAAACATGGCTTTTTCAGATAACATTTCATCCCTCCTTATCAGTCGCGCTTTTATAACTGAGGAGTTCCATTTTCTAAAGATACCCGCAAACATCCATAAATGAACTGGCGAATTGCCGTGATTGCATGACACAGCCAATGAATATTCATTACGGGCAGGATGGAAGGGAGAGTCCGGGCAGGATGACAGACGATGACTTACTGTCTTTCTGGCCGGCATATATGGCAATGCGGCTTCTGTGGCCATAAGTGTTTCGGATACCGCCGGGCCGGGCGAGATCCAAGCGCTCAGCTGGTCCGTAGATCGGCTGGCTATTGATCAGGCAGCGAAACGCTCAACTGGATTCGATGAGGTTCTTCAGGATCGGGTAGATCCATACGCCCTTGTCGCCGATCGCGGTTATATCTATGTAGTCGTGGGGCAGGCCGAGGTCTTGAGCGAATTCGTATCGCGTTATTTTCGCCCCCGTACTCTCCCATGCCGCCGCGACATCCTGCGTCATACCGTTGTTGACGGTATGGTCGTTGCCGTTGGTCACCACCGTTATGTTCCTGACTCCGGCCGGGGAGTTGTTACCATCGGGTCGGGACACGCGCGAAAGTACGAGATACTCCGCCACGCCGCGGGTGGACCAGCCCAGGTAAACGCTGTCCCGGGGAGGCTCGGATGAAGACGAGAAGTCGAAGTCGGGCAGACGGGCGAACAGGTTACCGGCCATGGTATTGGCAAACGGGGGAACGCCGCTCATGCCATACAACGGCGCGATCAGTACGGTTTTGTCTATATCACTGCGGTTCTGCGTGATCCATCCGGTGATGGTGCCGCCTCCGGAGAGTCCGGCCACGGTCACTTCATCTCCGAGGCCGGTGGCGATATCTGCGGTATCGTCGGCGAACCTGCTCAAGTCCTCGGGCGTGGTGTTCCCCAGTTCGGATACCGTATGCGTCTTGAGGCCATGGTAGGGCATCCTCGGAATCAGGACGTTATAGCCGTCGTTGAAGAGTTGCTGCCCCAGTTCCTCGAACTGCCTGGGGGAGTTCGTCAGGCCGTGGACCAGCACGACCACTTTTGGTGTCTTTGAACCATGGGTATAAAACCGGGTCCCGCAGACATCGCAGACCCTGCCGTTTTCTTCATCCGTGATCGCCTGGATGCGCCGGGTTGCTTCCTCATAAGTGCCTGCGGGGTCCGGATGTGATTTCAGGTCTCCCGTGCTTAGCGGGAACAGGGCGGTGACCAGCAGGAATAACAGCAGGCCGAGAAGAGCCAGCCCGAATATTTTCAGGACCTTGATTATCGGGTGTCTGTGCCTCAGTCTTTTCCTTCGTTTCGACATAAGTCCTATTCACTGGCTCATGGGTGATTCCTCCCCACGCAGTTTCCAAACACATGCTGCCGCAGGCTTTTTTCGCCCATTGCGGCCTATACGTGGTTTCTCAGCATAAGCTCGGCCGGGTGAGGATTGAGATAAATCTGTCGCATGAGATAAGGCTCTTCATATTTGCGAACAAAGTGTCTTATCAAAGTGACCGGCACGATGAGTGGCGTGAGCCCGCGGTAGTATTCTTCTATCACTTCACGCAGCTCCTGTTTTTCATCTGGCGCCAGCGTATGTTTGAAATAGCCCATCATGTGATTGAGCACATTCACGTTCTTCCTCACCGTGGCCTGAAGTCTTAATGCCTCCATCAGCAGCGGCAGATAGGCGTCATAGAGTTCCCCGGGTTTTCGGGCGGAGTGTCTTACACCACCGGTTTTTGGGACGGCTTCTTCGTATGAAGGCACTTTCCCGGAGCTCAGGCTTTTTCCCGGCGACATTTCTGAGCCGCTTACGAGCCTCCCGAGCTGCCGCAGGTGCGCCGGGCTGTGGGCCATGATCAGGTATTTGTGGTCTGAGTGGAATTCGACCAGCCGCCCGATTGAAGCCCTCGCCGCGAGCAGCTGCTGCCAGCGGTGGCGGACGAACACGCGTTCGATGAAGTTCTCCCTGATGTCGGCATCGCGCAGGCGGCTTTCGTCCTCCACCGGTAGCAGCGGGTTGGCTGCCATGAAGGCGCCGGCCCAGATTCCCGAACCCACGGGACCAGGGATACCTTCTTCGTTGTATATCTTCACATGCGTCATGCCGGAGCTGGGCGAGCGGCTCTTGAAGATGAAGCCGCTAAGGTGTTCCCGGGACAGCTCACGGATGCGGCCCTTCGCCCACTTGCGCATGCGCTCGGTGTGGTCTACATGGGTCTGGCGTGTGACCAGGCGCGCATCCGTGGCGGTGCCAACCAGGCGCATCGGTTCGCGGGGTACGCCGAGGCCGGTTTCCACCTCGGGGCAGACCGGCACCCATTCGACGAAAGGCCCGAGGGTCTCAGTCAGGTAATGATCGAGCCTGTGCCCGCCGTCATAGCGCACCTTTTCGCCAAGAAGGCATGAGCTGACGCCCAGCTTCAGCGCTGGGCCGGTGGTCTCCGGCAGGTTCATGAAATTCTCCAGGATTCAGGTTGATGGAAGATGCGTTCACCAGATTTTCCCATATTTTGGGCAGGATGAAACTCGATAAAGGTGGAAATGTGTTCATGAAGGGTTTTTGGGCATATATAAATAATCAAATGAAATCAGCCGCCGAAGGTATCTGACGCGGGTAAGTAAATATTTTCTGTGCGAGGAGGAATATTTGAATTCTGAAAAACCATCGGTGCTTTTGACCGGCGCGACGGGGTTCATCGGCGGGCGCCTCTTATACAGGCTGGACCACGAAGGATATCGGGTCCGGTCGCTGGTGCGCTCCCGGGCGAAGCTGAAAATACACGGGCAGCTGGACCAAGCCATGGAGGTGGTCACGGGTGACCTGCTGGACGCCTCAACCCTGCCGGGGACTATGGAAGGAATTGATACGGCATACTATCTTGTCCATTCGATGGGCGGGCGTGACGAGAAACAGGCAAAGAAATTCGTCGAGAGCGACAGCGCCGCGGCCGCGAACTTTCTGCAGGCGGCGGAAGCCGCTGGCGTGAACCGCATCATCTACCTGGGCGGCCTTGGCGAGTCTGAGGGCGGACTCTCGGAGCACCTGTCCAGCCGGCGCGAGGTCGGTGATATCCTCAAGTCCGGCAGTATCGATACAACGGTGCTGCAGGCGGCAGTTATCATCGGCGCCGGCGGCGCGTCCTTCGAGATGATCAGGCATCTGGTCGAACGCCTGCCGCTTATCATGTGTCCGAAGGAGATCAACACCCGCTGCCAGCCGATAGCGGTAGCCAATGTCATCGATTATCTCATCGGCTGCCTGAAGGAACCTGCAACGCGCGGACTTACGCTGGACATCGGCGGCCCCGAGGTGATGACGTACCGCAAGCTGATGGAAATCTATGCCAGGGTACGCGGCCTCAAGCGCTCTATCATCGAGACGCCGGGTCTGTCGCCGGACCTGTATGGTCACCTGGTGGAGCTGATCGCGCCGCTGCCAGCCGGACTTGTAAGCCTTTTGCTGGCCGGTCTCAATAACGAGGTGGTTTGCCATGAGAATAAAATCCGGGAGCTGGTTCCGGTAGAGCTTCTCACCATGAATCAGGCAATATGCGAGGCGCTCGTGGAAGAGGAGAAGGGTCCGGGCAGGCTTCCCTCGCAGCAGGCCTGTTTTCTGGGATGAGCCGCGTGAACGAAGCCGGGCCACCGGAGCCCGTAGCTGCCAGCCTGCCAGCCATGTCGACGCAGCCAGCCGGCACAATTCTCGTGACCGGCGCGTCCGGCTACATCGGCCGCAGGCTCGTGCCTGAGCTCGTGGAGCGAGGTTGCCACGTCAGGGCGATGGTGATAGATGATGCTGATTCCTACAACGGGCTCTGGCCCGGGGCCGAGGTCGTCGAAGCCGATGCTCTTGATCGTGATGAGCTGCGCGCCGCCCTCGATGGTATTGATACCGCCTATTACCTGATCCATCCGATCCATTACCGCTCCACGGAATACGAAGCGGCCGATGTCCGGGCTGCCGCGAACTTCCGGAGCGAGGCCGAAGCCGCGGGGGTCAAACGCATCATCTACCTGGGCGGCCTTGCCGACCTGCGCTGCCCGCCGGGCTCGGCACTCTGCGGTCGGCAGCGTGTTGCTGACGAGCTCGGGCGGGGCGGGCCAAAGCTTACGGTAATGAGAGCGGCCGTCATAATCGGCTCCGGAAGCGCCGCGTACGAGATATTCATGAGCCTGGCGCGGCGGCTGCCGCTCGTCCCCATGCCTCCCTGGGGAAGGAACCTCTGCCAGCCGATATCGCTCACCGATACCGTGCGTTATCTGGCAAAAGCCCTTGAGACACCGGCATCGGCGGGCCGTGATTTCGAGATAGGCGGGCCGGATGTCCTCAGTTACGAGGAAATGATGAAATCACTGCAGCGAAGAGTGCGGCGCGCGAGCCGCATCGTTCGCGTCCCCGTCTCCAGCATCCGTTTTTATGCCTACGCGGTCAGCCTGGTGACGCCGGTTCCATATTCCCTGGCCAAGGCGCTGCTGACGGGGTTCAGCAACAAGCTGGTCTGCCGCAATTCCAGTATCCGTGAGCTTGTGCCGCTTCAGCTCATGACGTATGAGGAATCGCTGGACAAGGCCATGGCCGCCGAGGCCGGACAAAAAGTATTCAGCCGCTGGTCCGACGCTTATCCGGCCACCGACAAGGTGACCACAAGGCTGCACGAACTCAAAAGGGCAGTAGCGCACACGGCTGGCTCTGAGCTCGTTACTAACAGGGAGCCCGCGGTGCTGTTTCGAACCATCACCCGCATAGGCGGCGAGCGCGGCTGGTTCAGCACCAGCTGGATGTGGCGTACCCGCGGCCTGCTCGACCGTCTTGCCAAGGGGGTCGGCACTTCACGAGGCCGCAAGAACCTTTCGGGGCTGCGGATGAACGATGTCATCGATTTCTGGCGGGTGGAGGAGCTGGAAGAGGACCGCCGGCTGCTGCTGCGCGCCGAGATGAAGCTTCCGGGGATGGCCTGGCTGGAATTCACAATCGAACCCTTAAATGGCACAAGCCGGCTTTCGGTCAAAGCATACCATGAGACCTCGGGATTATACGGCCGGCTTTACTGGTATTTCTTCCTGCCCTTCCACCACCGACTGTTCCGGAAACTGCTGGAGGACATCGTCAAGGAGAGCTGAAGCGAAGTTCCTGCGGCTGTGACCCGCTGCACATACTACGCGATTCTGCTCAAGCCCAAAGCCGCTTAACATAGCCGGCTTGCGGGAATCCTTGAAATAAAGGTTCCACCGGGGTCCCTGCGGGATATGAATCAGATGAAAAAAGAGAAAATACGCAAGACCGAAGAAGAGTGGCGGCGGCAGCTGACGCCGGAGCAATACCGGGTTTGCCGGGACAAGGGAACGGAGATGCCTTTTACGGGCGACTGTTCCATTCCTGCCGGAGATGGAATTTACTCCTGTGTCTGCTGCGGCAGCGAGCTGTTTAAAACGGGCACCAAGTTCGAATCGGGCACGGGATGGCCCAGCTTCTGGGATCCGGTGGACGAGGACAGCATCGAATACAGGACCGACAGGGGCTTCGGCATGAAGCGGACCGAGGTAAATTGCGCCGTCTGCGGCGCTCACCTGGGCCACGTCTTTGAGGATGGCCCGCCGCCGACGGGCAGGCGGTATTGCATCAACTCGGTGGCGATCGAGAGGAAATAAGGAAAAGTCGCCGCCAGGCGATCGGGGTGGAGTACACGCATGGGCTGATCGCAAGGCCGCTCGCCGGCCCGTACCCCATTGTATTATCGCAGCTTATCGCCGGTATGGAATTTACTGGGTGGAAACTGAGGCCGGTTCGTTAAATAATAAGTGGCGTTATGATACCCAAGTATTCACGCCCTGAAATAAGCGCCATCTGGAGCGACGAGAGCCGTATGGCTACCTGGCTCGAGGTGGAGCTCGCCGTCTGCGAATCCTGGGCGGAGCGCGGGTTGATCCCCGCCGACGCCCTGGCCGAGATCAAGGCAAAAGCCGCCTTCGACGTGGCGCGCGTGCTCGAGATCGAGAAGGAAACCCGCCACGACGTCATCGCCTTCCTGACCAACGTCGGCGAGCACGTGGGCGAGGCCTCCAAGTACATCCATTACGGCATGACCTCTTCGGACATGCTCGATACCGGGCTCGCGCTGCAGTTGAAGCGCGTCGCGGACATCCTGATATTCGATCTGAGGCACCTGCTGGGAGTATTGAAAAAGCGGGCGTTTGAGCACAAAGATACCGTCATGATCGGCCGCAGCCATGGTATCCACGCCGAGCCCATAACCTTCGGCCTCAAGCTGGCGGTCTGGTGCTTTGAGACGGCGCGCAACATCGAGCGGCTCGAACGGGCGCGCGACTCGGTCGCAGTGGGGCAGATCTCCGGCGCCGTCGGCACTTACGCAATGATACCGCCGGATATCGAGGAAGAAGTCTGCCACAACCTCGGGCTGGCCCCCGCGCCGGCCACGACCCAGGTCATCCAGCGTGACCGCCACGCCGAGTTCATGACGGCGCTTGCCATCATCGCTTCTTCGATCGAGCAGTTCGCAACCGAGATTCGCCACCTGCAGCGCACCGAGGTGCTGGAAGCGGAAGAGGCGTTCAAGCCCGGGCAGAAAGGCTCCTCGGCCATGCCCCATAAGCGCAATCCCATCATCAGCGAGCGCATGTGCGGCCAGGCGCGCATCATCCGCGCCAACTCTCTGGTGGCGATGGAGAACATGGCGCTTTGGCACGAGCGCGACATCTCGCATTCTTCGGCCGAGCGCGTCATCCTTCCCGACAGCACCATCCTGCTCGACTACATGCTCTACAAGTTCGCCGACCTGATGGAGAACCTGGTCGTCTATCCGGAGAACATGAAGGCCAACCTCTGGTCCAGTTATGGGTTGGTCTTCTCGCAATCGGTTCTGTTAAAATTGGTGGACAAGGGGCTTTCCCGCGAGGAGGCCTACCGGGTTGTCCAGACCAGCGCCATGAAGGCCTGGCAGGACAGGACCAGCTTCAGGGATCTGCTGAGCCAGGACGAGACCGTCAGCGCATCCCTCTCCGAAGCCGAGCTGGAAAGCTGCTTCGACCCTTCCCGCTTCCTGGAAAACACCGGCGTCGTCTTCACGCGTCTCGAAAAACTGGAAGTCTAGGTATGGTAACAAGGGTAACAATGAGTGTCATTCTGAGGTGCGGCAGCGACGAAGAATCCCGCTCAGGAAGACATAAAGAGTGAATTGGAGTCTTACATGACGCAGGAAATACTTTACGAGGGCAAGGCCAAGATAGTCTATTCCACCGACGACCCGGCGCTCGTGTCTCAAAAATTCAAGAACGACGCGACCGCCTTTGACGGCAAAAAGAAGGGCCAGATAGCCCATAAAGGCGTGCGCAACGCGGCGATTTCCACGCGGCTGTTCGAACTGCTGGAGGAGAATGGCATCGCCACGCAGCTGGTGGAGCGCACCGCTGAGGATACGCTGCTGTGCAAGCGGCTCGAGATGTTTCCGGTCGAGGTCGTCGTTCGCAATTACGCCGCGGGCAGCATCTGCAAACGCCTTGGTTTTGAGGAAGGCGTGAAGATGAAGAAGCCGATGCTGGAGTTCTTCTTAAAGGACGATTCCCTGGGCGATCCGCTCATCACCGACGCGCATATCGAGGAGCTGGAACTGGTCACCGCTTCCGAGCGCGACGAGATTGGGCGCCTGGCGCTGAAGGTCAACGAGGTGCTCGGAGCTTTCTTTGCCGAACGCAAGGTCATCCTTGTTGATTATAAGCTTGAATTTGGTAGAGATGTGGAGGGCAAAATCGTCCTCGGCGACGAGATCAGCCCAGACACCTGCCGCTTCTGGGACGCTGACACTCGCGAAAAGCTCGACAAGGACCGTTTCCGCCGCGACCTGGGCGGCGTCGAGGAAGCCTACGAGGAAATGCTCAATCGGGTGGAGAGCTAGATTCTTCGTCGCTGACGCTCCTCAGAATGACATCGATATTGTCATCCTGAACGTAATATTGTCACGCTGGATGGCATGTGTTGTCCTCATGAGGTGGCATGTGTTGTCATCCTGAGCGTAGCGAAGGATCTGCTTCATGGCTCAACCACTGTCGTGAAAGGGAAAATATGAAAGCCAAAGTCTATATCACGCCGAAAGCAGGCATACTCGATCCGCAGGGACTCACAATCGAGCGCTCGCTGCCGGCATTGGGATTCGAGGGCGTAACCAACGTGCGCGTGGGCAAGTACATCGAACTGGAGCTGCCCGACGGCGAGTCGGCCGGCAAGGCCGTCGATGAGATGTGCCACCAGCTGCTGGCCAACCCCATCATCGAGGATTTTGAATTCGAGCTAGTGCCCGAATAGTGTCCACTTCCCAACAGACTGAAGTAGCTTCCGTGCGCTTCGGCGTCGTGGTCTTCCCCGGATCCAACTGCGATGCCGACAGCCATGACGCCGTGCTCTCATTCACTGGTACGAAGGCCCGTTATCTCTGGCACAAGGATACGGAGATCAGCGACCTGGACTGCGTCATTCTCCCCGGTGGATTCTCCTATGGCGACTACCTGCGCTGCGGTGCGATCGCCCGTTTCTCTCCGATCATGAAGTCGGTCAAACGCTTCGCGGACGAAGGCGGCCTGGTGATCGGGATCTGCAACGGCTTCCAGATATTGCTGGAGGCAGGTATGCTGCCGGGCGCCATGCATCAGAACGAAGGTCTGAAGTTCGTCTGCAGACAGGTGAGCCTGAGGGTCGAGAATAACGGGACATCATTTACGACTGGTTACGAAAAGGGCCAGCAGATAAAGTTGCCGATCGCTCACCACGAGGGCAATTATTTTATCGATAATACCGGCCTGGCGGATCTGGAAGCCAACAGTCAGGTCGTCGTGCGTTACTGCGACGAGGACGGCGAGACGACTGCGGCGGCAAACCCGAACGGCTCGCTTGGCAACATCGCCGGCGTTTGCAACCGCGACGGCAACGTCTTCGGCCTGATGCCGCACCCGGAACGCGTATGCGATGAAACCATCGGCGGCACCGACGGGCGTGGCGTGTTCGAGTCCATCATCAGCGCGGTAACGAAGCGATGACAACCGCGAGACGGAGAGGCAAAAAGTGAGCGGTACACCAGCCGGACAGAAACCCGCATACGAACTCCTCGGCCTCAAGAAGAAGGAATACGACGACATCTGCGACCGCCTCGGCCGCGAGCCCAATTATACCGAGCTTGCCGTCTTCTCCCTGATGTGGAGTGAGCACTGCGGCTATAAGCATTCGCGGCCGCTGCTGGGACGTTTTCCCACCACCGGCGAGCGCATCCTTCAGGGACCGGGAGAGAACGCCGGCATCATCGATATCGGCGAGGGACTGGCCGTCGCGATGAAGATCGAGAGCCACAATCACCCGTCCGCGATCGAGCCTTTCCAGGGCGCGGCTACGGGCATCGGCGGCATCGTCCGTGACATTTTCGCGATGGGAGCCCGTCCGGTCGCCAACCTCGACCCGCTGCATTTCGGCTCGCTGGAGAAGGCGCGGCAGAAGTACCTGCTGGAGGGCGTGGTGGAGGGCATCGCCGCATACGGCAACTGCATGGGCATCCCCACGGTCGGCGGCGAGATCCATTTTGAGGACCCCTACGAGGGCAACTGCCTGATCAATGTCATGTGCGTGGGCCTGGTGGAGCAGGACAAGATTTTAAAGGCGAAAGCCGAGGGCCCCGGCAACCTTATCGTGCTCATCGGCTCCACGACCGGCCGCGACGGCATCGGCGGCGCCAGCATCCTGGCTTCGGCCGAGTTCGACGAGACCGCCCAGGAGAAACGGCCGACGGTCCAGGTGGGTGACCCCTTCACAGAGAAGAAGCTGCTCGAGGCCTGTCTGGAGATGCGGGACGAGGGTCTGCTCGTGGCGCTCCAGGACCTGGGGGCTGCCGGGCTTTCCAGTTCCTCCAGTGAGATGGCAAGCAAGGGCGGCGTTGGCATCGACATGGACATATCCAGGGTCCCCCTGCGCGAGCAGGGCATGGAGCCTTTTGAGATCATGATCTCCGAATCACAGGAGCGCATGCTGGCGTTGATCAAGCCCGAGTTTGAGGACGAGGTCATGGCCGTCTGCGCAAAGTGGGATCTCGACGCGAACATCATCGGCAAGGTGACGGACTCGCACAGCCTGCGTGTCTTCAACGGTGACGAGCTGATCGCTGACATGCCGGTCGACGCGCTGGTCGATGACGCGCCGACATATATCGTCGAAGCCGTGCGTCCCGCCCACGAGGTCGACGAGCCCCTGGCGGAAGATCATTATTCGAGTCCCACTGACCTCAACGAGACGCTGACCACGATGTTGCGCTCGCCAAATATTTGTGACAAAAGCTGGGTCTACCGGCAGTACGACCATATGGTCCAGACTAACAATGCCCTCTGGCCTGGAGCTTCGGCCGCGGTGCTGCGCCTGAAAGGACGCCGCCAAGGGATAGCGCTGACGACGGACGGCAACGGCCGGCGCTGCTTCCTCGACCCGCGCCGCGGCGCCCGCGCCGTCGTGGCCGAGGCGGCGCGCAACCTGTCCTGCGCCGGCGCCAAGCCGCTCGCTATCACCAACTGCCTCAACTTCGGCAACCCGGAGAAGGGCGAGATCTATTACCAGTTCAGCGAAGCGGTCGAGGGCTTGTCCGAGGCCTGCGAGGCCTTTGACACGCCGGTGACCGGCGGCAACGTAAGTTTCTATAACGAGAGTTTCGGCCAGGCGGTCTATCCCAATCCGGTTGTCGGCATGATGGGTATCGTCGAGGACGTCAGGCTTATTGAGACCCCCGGTTTCAAGGATGACGGCGACGTCATCATCCTGCTGGGCAACGCCCGTCCGGCGGTCGACGGCTCGGAATATCAGCTGCGCATCCACGGCGAAGTTGAGGGACGTATCCCCGATGTCGACCTCGAAATGGAAAAGAAGCTGCAATTACTCGTAAGAGAGTCTATTCTGGAGAGTGTGGCCAAAAGCGCCCATGACGTCAGCGACGGTGGTTTGGCTTGCTGCCTGGCCGAGTCGGCTATCCAGGGAGGCAGGGGCGCGGTTGTCGAGCTGGAATCGGATCAGCGCGCCGACCTGCTGCTTTTCGGGGAGGCGCCGGGTCTGATTATCATAACGGTCGCGGAAAAAGACCTCGACGCTTTTGCGCAGCTGGCGCTGGATCTGCCGAAGGCCGTTATCGGCCGGGTCGGCGGCGACAGGCTGCAGATCAGGGCGGGCGGAAATGATCGAATCGACATACCGGTCGCCCGGATAAAGCACGCCTGGGAGACAGCGCTGGAAACCTTGATTGGAGCTGCTGGTTAATCTTGAGAAACGGAAAAGTTCGTCCTGAAGAGCAGGTAAGGATTTTGACTGATACCAGGAAGTATAAGCAGCGCGCAAAATCAGAAGAGCTCGACAGGCCCGACAAGCCGGAAGAGGCCTGCGGGGTTTTCGGCGTTGTCGCGCCGGGCCGCGAAGTCAGCCGCCTGGCCTTCTTCGCCCTCTTCGCGCTGCAGCACCGCGGCCAGGAAAGCGCCGGCATAGCCGTATCCGACAATAATCACCTGACAGCCATCAAGGACATGGGCCTGGTCTCACAGGTGTTCAAGGAAGATATCCTGAAGAGCCTCTCGGGCCAGGCCGCGATCGGCCACGTGCGCTATTCGACGACGGGCTCCACCCGCTGGGCCAACGCGCAGCCGGTCTGCCTGAACCGCAACGGCCATACGCTGGCACTAGCTCATAACGGCAATATCGTCAATACTTCCGAGCTGCGGGAAGAGATGGGGCCGCTGGGCTTCAAGCTCACCTCGACCAGCGACAGCGAGCTGCTGGCGGCGATGATAGCCAGCCATCCGGCCGAGGATATCCGCGACGCTGTAAAGGCCTGCATACCCAGGATCAAGGGTGCTTTCTCTGTGGTCATCTTAAGCCGCGGCAAGGTCGTAGGCTTTCGCGACCCGTGGGGCGTGAGGCCGCTTTGCATCGGCAGGTTCGAGGACGGCAACTACATGCTCGCGTCGGAAAGCTGCGCCCTGGACATCATCGGCGCCGAGTTTCTGCAGGAGGTCGAGCCCGGCCAGATGGCGGTCATCACCGAAGGTAAACTCGAACTGACACAGGTGGTAGAGCCGACGAAGCGCCAGGGTTTCTGCATCTTTGAATATATTTATTTCGCGCGGCCCGACTCAGTTATCAACGGTCTCAACGTTTCGCAGGCCAGAAACCGCATGGGTGAGGAACTTGCCCACGAGTCGCCCGTCAAGGCTGATATGGTAATCCCGATCCCCGACACCGGCACACCGGCGGCGATCGGCTACGCGCGCGCCAGCGGCATCCCCTACGGCGAGGGCCTGATCAAGAACCGTTACGTCGGCCGCACCTTCATCCAGCCCGACCAGAACCTTCGCCAACACGGCATCCGGGTCAAGCTAAATCCGCTGATCCATGCCATCAAAGGCAAGCGCCTTGTGGTTGTGGACGACTCCATCGTCCGCGGCAACACGACACACAAGATCGTCAAGATGCTTTACGAAGCCGGCGCCACCGAAGTGCACCTGCGCATCAGCTCGCCGCCGATCACCCACTCATGTTTTTATGGGATCGACACATCCACGAGCACCGAGCTGATCGCCTCTGAAAAAACCGTGGAGCAGATCCGCAAACAGGTGGGCGCCGATTCGCTGGCATATATTACCCTGGAAGGCCTTCAGCGCGCCGTGGGCATGCCGGCGGACCGTTTCTGCCGCGCCT
>Ga0265292_1001165_pt1 | contig 25195 bp, 18 predicted proteins | sample Munlanlewell296A_FD_189080 | JGI IMG/M metagenome (GOLD analysis project Ga0265292, IMG submission 189080) | Leachate microbial communities from a municipal landfill in Southern Ontario, Canada - Leachate well 296A | ecosystem: Engineered > Solid waste > Landfill > Unclassified | place: Canada... | reverse complement strand
TTCATTCATCATATCGAAAATATTATTGACACGCATAAATAAAGTTACTTTCAATGCATCGATCTCAATATTCTTATACAATCGTACATCACTATTAAAATAGGTCGGTTTAAGTTCGGAGTTTGTCAGAAATACCGTCACATCGCTTGTCACATCCGGAGTATATGGTTGACCGCTTCCATACTGGCTGATAACACTGCCGCCCCACGTTTCCTCGGAATACGAGAAGATGGCATTAATCGTATGTCTCTGGTCCCAACCCAATGGTGTTAATTGCACTTCGGGTAACCGTCCATCGGCAACTTGATTGCGTGCCTGGTTCGGATCGGATGCACTCCCTTTTGCAATCTGGAATGTATAATCGATACCAAGGGACATTCCCTGGCCGAATCGTTTATCCAACGACACGATGAAGCCGCGTACAAATCCGAAATCGCTGTTCACATATTTTGTATACGTTCGAGGAGCGAATCCGCCGCCAATCGGAATTTGATCTGCGCGCGAACCGGTTAAATTACGGATATCACGCAGATACGCCGTCAGATCGATGCTCATATCCTCTGTTAATTGCTGTTGCAAACCGATTTCACCATTGATTGTTTGTTCCGGATTCAAGTCGGCATTTCCTGTAGGAGCACCTCGATGGTCAACATTGTTTGTTCCATTGCCCACTTTAAATCCGGGGTTTGCATATAACCGTTCGAAATTGGGAGTTTGAAAGAAGTGTCCGTATGAAAAATGGATGACGCCACGATCTGTAATCGGGAAAGACGCGCCGAACCGCGGACTGATTCTTAATTTCGCTGATGCTTTTTTGTACCAATATTTTCGCCGATCCAAAACAGTTTTAAACGGTTCATTTGCATCCTTCGTGCCATTGCCATTATTATCAAAAAATGTGTTGGAAATTTTTGCGGGAGCATAAATATCAGGATCCTCATCATCCGCCAGAACATTGGCATCCGGTTCGAAATAGTCCACTCGAACTCCAATATTGATAATCAGATCTTTGAATTCCATCTTATCTTGTACATAACCGGATAATTCGGAGGGATGATGCGTATACGTATCATGCGATCTGGACGAGTCACTTTCAACAAATGTTGTAATGAAAGGATTAGAATTACCGTTCTCATAGGACGCTTGAATGCTAATCGGACGAAGCGTTACATCATCAAGGAAAATATTATGTTTGCGAACTTCAACACCTGTTTTCAGAAAGTGCTCGTTGGTCACCTGGCTGCTCAGATCAAGTTTCAGCAATCCGGTTTTGGATGAACGATGGAACCTGTTAAGATCTGATCCGCCGGTTGCGTATGAAAAGGAACTTAAGGTATTAACTAGATTTCCTAAATCAGGATGTGTGTATCTCGGATCGGTAGGATTTTCATACAGATAATGCTTAAATGTTTTTTCAAAATACGAACCGCCAACAGTATAATACGTTGTTGAACTAAGCGTATGAGTTAGTTGGAAAATACCTGTATAGCTGGTTGTAAAATCATGCCCCATTCCATCCGGATTATAGGTATACGGAATACGACGATCATTATTAAAAGGAGCCGCCTCAACATTATCATAAATTCCAGTGATATTTAACTTCAACTCCGAAGTAAGCCGTAAAGCAAGTTTTGCCTGCAAATAGGTTTTTTCATTCCAACCCATTGGAACGGTTTTTCCATCACCCACACTGTTTGCCGGATTATAATATTTTTTGAAAACTGAGTAGGCCGAGTCAAATCGATATTTATTAATAGAATCTGCTTTCGCTGCAGTAATCGAACCGCCTGCGGCAACTGCAGTAAAATTATTTAACACATAGATTGAATCGCTTTTATAATTTGTGCCAAGAATATACGCTTCGTCTTTCGAAGGATCGCCCAACAATCGTGCAATAGCGGTACTAGGAGTATATTTCCGGATACCGTTGTGATAACCACCATAATAGATATTTCTGCCATTCAAGTAGAGCGAAACGTCTTTGCCTGCAAGTGGACCGCTGAGACTTGCTTCGATATTCCGGATATTGAATGGTTCGAACTTCTGAATTCCTTTAAAGATATCGCTGTGATTGCTGAGAAAGTCACCTGCGTAAGCGGTAATACTGCCGGAATATTTTTCCGCACCTTCTCGTGTCACAATATTCACAATCCCGGACATTGCTTGTCCATATTCGGCATTAAATGCGCCGGATAACACCTGGAGCTCCTGTACCATGCTTGGATTCACATCCACAACAGCGCTACCGTTGTACGCATCCGTCACCGGAACACCGTCAATCCAATATGCAGTTTCTCCGGAACGGCCGCCACGAATTTTACCGCCGACATTTCCCGCCTGTAAACCGATAACCTGGCTGATCTCGGTGACAGGAAGCTGCTTGATATCGTCCCCGCCAACCACTGCGGTGGTGGAGGTTAAATCTTTTTGAACAAGCGGACGTTCCGCAGTAATGACCACTTCATCCCCAACCACCGTTTCTTCGTTCATCTTAAAATCTTGTTGTGTCGTTAAATCGCTTTTCACCAGTACTTTAGAATAGTTGAGCGGTGAATAACCGATTGACGATGCGCGGATGGTGTAGGTACCGGGTTGCAGATTCAAGATGAGATACATTCCTTCAAAATCCGTTACCGCTCCGTACGATGTTCCGACCAGAACAATATTGACACCTGGAAGTGGTTCACCTGTTTTTCCATCGGTGACCGTACCAACAATCTTTCCGGTTGTTCCAGCCATAAGCATGGAAAGTATCATAAAAAGCGTGAGTGCAAGTAGAGTGACATTCTTTTTCATTCCAGTACTCCGAAATGATATGTGAAAAACGATTGTTCGTTTACTGTTCGTGGAAAACATATTTTTTATTCGCACCGCAGCTTGCCCGAACAACAAGCGACGGTTTGAAGTTTACTGAAGTGACGGGCGCATTCGGATTTTCAATGCGTTCAATCATCTTTTTCACCGCCAGCTCTCCCATTTTAAACATCGGCTGACTCATCGTTGTAAGATCAAAATTTTTCGCTAATTCAACATCGTCGAAACTGACGATCGCCACATCCTCCGGCACTCGCAAACCCCGTTCACGCAATGCGGCCAGAACGCCGATTGCTTGGATATCGCTGGAGACAAAGAATGCCGTCGGTACCGGAACGCCTCTCTCCAAAAATTCAACCATTCCACGAAAACCGGATTCACGACTAAATCCATCGTTTTTCTCTTCCGTACTGGTCACAATATTTGCTTCTAAAACTGGAAGTCCGTTTCGTTCCAACGTTTGTTTGAAACTTGCCAGGCGTTCCCGCGCCGGAGCACTTTTCAAACTCGCATTCACCATGCCGATATTCTTGTGTCCTAATGCAATAAGATGCTCCGTTGCCGTCGTTGCGCCACTGGCATTATCCACTCGGATCGAATCGAACTTCGGATGAAACGTATCCACCAGAACGAGCGGTGTCTTCTTTTGATAAAATTCTTCCACATATTGTTCCGGAAATTCCATCGAAAAAAGCAATGTGCCGTCCACCCTCCCCTTTCTCATCGATCGCTGAAGATATTCTTCTACCTGTAGTTTGTTGTTTGCTCCGTGGATGATCAGGTCGTAACCAAGCGTGGTGAGTGTTTCTTGAACACCTTGCAGAACTTCGATAAAGAAGTAATTGGTAAAAAAAGGAATGATGGCACTCAACGTATTTGAACGTTTTCTGGCGAGCGCCTGAGCAAAAGCGTGAGGTTGGTAGTTCAGCTTGCGAGCGACCGTAATCACTCGCTCTCGAGTCTCCGATGTTACATTCGCGCTATTATTTAATACGCGTGAGACTGTCCCAATTCCTACATTCGCTTCCCTTGCAATGTCGTAGATAGTAACGGACAATTTTATCCTATTGTATATGTTCTATGGAAGGGCTTTCAAACATAGGGGATAAAAACAAAATTGTCAAGTACATATTAGGAAATCATTTTTTCTTTCCTTTTATATGCACCTTTTCCGTTAAAGACTGTAATACCTTTTTCGTCTCCTCGTTTTGGACGATGATCACTAGTGCAAGACGCTGGGGATCCAACATGCTCAAGTTTTCCCGTAACGGCGAACCAAGAGTCGTGTAATGCGCATTTGTTTTTGTATAATAGTTCTGCAAACTTGCCTGGATAGCATTGATACTGACTTTTTGATTTATGGTGAGTTTTCCCGACTGTGGAACTACAAGACCCGCTTCCGGAGTGATCGTCTTTCGTACGACAAATTTATGATGTTCCACTCCGTTCGCACCTTGATACAACACTTCTTCTTCCGCCAACATGATCTTCACCCGAAGGTTTCTACTTTTTGATGGAACCGTCGCACTCCCGCGAACCGAGACAACTCCGTTTTCCAACTCAACTGAAGCAGACAACATCACCGGGACAGGATCACGACCTTCCCGTTCGATGATATCCGCATAGAGATAGAATTTGTTCTTCGCCATCATGCGGTTTCCTCCGGAGGTGATGATTGACGTTCCGTTGAAGATCGCCGTTGGTGTACTGTGCACTCCATAATATTCAGCACGACGTTCCGCATCATCATTGACCATCGGATCAGGAAGAGGTATATGCAGATGATATTCAAGAATCGCGAGTGAAGAAGTTCGGTATCGTTCAATCAAATAATCGAAGGCAATATCCGCCGCCTGACACGGTTTACATTCCGATCCAGTAAATAATTCCGCCAGCACCACACGGTCAGATTCATTTTTTTTTAATGTCCGAGCTGGACGGATAAATTGCTCCGGCGAAAACTGCAACACCTCGGCCTGATGAGCAACGATCATCGAATCCAAATTGCCGGTTGGGAATAGTTCGTTTTTCAGTTCGATTAATTTTTGATAGATGGCTGTGGTTCGAGTATTCATCGCACCGGTGAGATACGCCCGAAATGCATCACTCTTTTTTCCCAGATGTTCTTTCACATCACCAAGCGAAAGGAAGAGCTCCGTTTCTGCCGGCGATGCGTACGCAGCCGCCTCGGACAAATACCGTTCCGCATCGGCATATCGGTGAAGATGATAATATGTCAAACCCACTGCTGCAGCGGCGCCAGACCGTTCTTCAATGGTCCTTCCCTGTGCGGCAACGTACGATTCTCCCACGAACGATAATGCCAAATCCGGTAGGACATTATTCCGGGATAGCCCAACCGCGATAGCACTTTTTGCTATGATACTATCCGATGACAACCGGAGGTACTCTCCCACTGCGCTACGATAGAGACTGTCCCTTACTACCGTAACGCGTACCGCAGAGATATTGCGAGCAACTAAAATGGAATCAATCTTCACTAACGGAATAGCCTGTTTTGGTACAACAAGATTGCCGAGGATAATATTTTTCATACCTTCCAGTGGATGGCCGGATTCCACGTGAATAAATCCCATCTGAATAAAAAACGAAACGTACCGTTGATCCATCACAGAATTCTCCGGGAGTAGGGAGATCGCTTTTTTCTGCATCAATTCCGCTTCATCATATTTTTTCTGCCGCAGAAGTACCAATGCCTTCGTATTGTAAAGCACCGGTTCTTCCCTGTCATACAGAGCAATTGCCGAATCAATAAAGGCCATTGCAGAATCGACATAATATTTACGTTGTGCGAATTCATACGCGACGGCATTCAACGACGGAACCAGCTGTGCCCGGTCGATTAGGGAGAGATAGATGTGAATGGAACGAAACGCTGCGCTATCGTTCTTTGTATTGACATGTACCTGAAATTTGACAGCATATGCATTGGGTAGCATAGAACTGTTGGGGTGTTCAGCAATAAATTTGTCGAGTTCCGAAATTTTGGCCGAATCTCCAACGGTAGAAACCGCTTTCTGGAAATCCAATTGATCGCCCGAGACTTGAGCAAATGCATATACCGAAAGAAAAGTAAAAATGAAAAAAAAACGGAGCATACGTATCCTTAATTCGTAGTTTGATGAGTATTCATATATATTCGCATTACAATGGCAACCATTCCGCAGATTGCAGCACCCGACAAAATCGCCCACCGGGATCCAATTTGATCTGCAGCCCATCCCATTCCCAAATGACCGAACGGTGCAAGTCCCTGGAAAATGATCAGGTATAACGCCATCACTCTTCCCCGCATGGCATCTGGCGCCCTGCGTTGAATGGTGGTATTGGCAGTAGCAATAAACATAATCAATCCCATACCGACAAAAATCAGGCTATAGACCGAAACCGCAACATTATCTGAAATTGCGAAAACCGAAACCCCTGAAACGAATAACGTAATACCGCTGTAGATAAAACTACTGGGACGAGTTTTACTTTCGGTACTCGCAACGATGATGGCACTGATAAATGCACCGATCCCGAACGACATCATCAAATTTCCAAGACCGACCGCACCAATATTCAAAATTTTGTCTGCAAAGATCGGCAACAGAACGGTATAGGACCACCCAAAAACGGTAATCACCGCAACAAGTGTTAAAACTGCAACGAGCGTCCTGTCTGACCGAATGTAATTAATGCTCTCCTTTAATGAACCGAAAACGCTCCCCGTATTGTTCCCCACTATCGGCCTGGGTTGCATCTTCATCCGTAATAAAACGATGATTACGGCAAAGAATGAAACGGCATTCAGGAAAAAGCACCATGCAATGCCGACTGCTCCGATAATCACACCGCCGATGGCAGGTCCGATAATCCTTGCACCATTAAACGATGCGGAATTCAGCGCGATGGCGTTGGCAAGATTTTCTTTCCCCACTAATTCGACAACAAACGACTGGCGAGCGGGGACATCGAATGCATTGATTGTTCCAAGGGTAAATGCAAGAACGCACACGATCTCAACGGTAGCAAGGTTAAGAAAAACGATCGTGGACAGAATAACCGACTGTATTAACGACAACATCTGCGTCACCAGAACAATCCGTTGTTTAGAAAACCGGTCAGCGATCGTACCGCCGTACATTGCGAATAAGAGCATCGGGATTGTATTCAAAAAACCGACCACACCGAGCCACATTGAAGAATGCGTCAGTTCATAGACCAGCCATGCCTGCGCCATGGTCTGCATCCACGTTCCGATTAACGAGATAATCTGACCGGTGAAAAAAAGACGGTATTCGGGATGACGAAGCGAACGAAATGTTGGGACGGAAAGAATCCGGTTCAGCAGTTTATTCATTTCGGTAGAATTTGAAATGCAGGGAAACTGCAGCGTAGATGATTCCACCGAACGTATCGGCGAGCAGATCGAGAGGATCCGACGAACGGCCTGGTGTAAACATTTGATGAAACTCGTCAGAAAATCCAAAAAGCGTGGTGAAGCAAATTGCCATCAGCAACGAATATTTTCTGATCGCCGCATTGCTTTGATGAAACAACGCTACATGGGTCAACCAGCATAAGACTCCGAATACACTCCCATGCACGAGCTTATCCGTTGAACCTCCGAGCATGGAAATATTTGTTGACGGTATCGATGACGCAATAAAGATAAACAGACTCCACGCAATCATCGGAAGTTGAAATTGGAAGAATGAAATTATTTTTGTTTGTGCCGTCATGAGTTTAGCATTGTTGTAATAGCCGCTGGAAGAAATTCCAGTATATCTCCTGCGAGCATTCCATACTGACCAATGGTAGTTGCAGCATGATCTCCGGCACTACCATGCAGATACACCCCGTTGATCGCCGCTTTCGTCGCCGAACATCCCTGACCGATCAACGCAGTAATCACACCCGCCAATACATCACCGCTTCCCGCAGTGGACATTCCCGGATTTCCCGTCGGATTTACATACACCGTTCCGTCCGGCCCTGCGATTACGGTCGGCGCACCTTTTAGCACCAGCGTCACATGGTATTGCTTCGCAAATTGAAAAGCAAGCCGAAACGCATCCTGTGCAATTTCTTCCACAGGAATTCCGGTCAATCGTGAAAATTCTCCATGATGGGGCGTCAGTACGATTGACTTGTTTTTTTTCGATTCCATCATTGCAAGATTTCCAATCAATGCATTCAAACCATCGGCATCTACTACGATCGGTTTTGAACAGTTCCGAATTACTTCGCGAATAAGCGACAGCGTCTCTTCGTTTCGAGACATGCCACATCCGATCAGCACAACATCACACCAGATGATACGTTGTTCAATTTCACCGATTGCCAACTGCGAGATACTGCCCTGCCGTGTGCTCGGAAGCCCGATCGGCATCACCTCCATCGTCCGTTTTGCAATAACGCTATATTCGGATTCCGGAATGCCCAAAATTACCTGTCCGGCACCGCTGCGCATTGCTGCCCGTGAGCAAAACAATGCCGCCCCGGTCATACTCTTCGAACCTGCCAGTACAAATACTTTACCGACAGAATGTTTGTGGCTATTTACCGGTCGGCGAGGAAATGATTTTTGAATATCGCAAGTTTCTACCAACTGCGTGTTACTCTGGGGGATCGCTTTTTTGGGTATACCAATGTCTGCAATCAACACTACACCCGTATACTCTTTAGCTCGTCCATGGTAAAAACCTGATTTCGGATAGGACATCGTTATGGTACAATCTGCACGAAAAGCATCCGAAAGAACTTCTCCCGTTTCTCCGTTCAATCCCGTCGGAATATCAACGGCAATCTTCAACGTCTTTTGCTTATTGCACCATTTCACTGCAGAACGATACGCTCCACTCAATTTTCCGCGGAATGCCGTCCCCAGCATAGCATCAACGATCACATCATACTTTTTATTTTTTTGTTTCCGGTATGTTGTATTGTCAATGATTTCCAATCGTGACATATTGCCATATTGCAATCGTTGAAAATTGATCTTAGCATCACCCTGTAATTCTTCCGCTTTTTCAATCAATACGACCGTCACCGTATATTTTTTTTCAGCCAGTTGCCTCGCAACAACGAACCCGTCCCCCCCATTATTTCCTTTCCCGCATATTACTAAGACTCTCTGTTGCTTCTCATTGTTCCATGGAATCCGTAAAATAATTTCAGCCAACACTGCGCTCCCTGCCCGTTCCATTAACCGTAACGACGGAATGTGCAGCCGTTTGATGGCAAATGTATCGGCGGATTTCATTTCTTGAGGAGTGAGAATGTTTTTCATAAAAACAAAAAACCGTCCTACCTCGATTAGAAGCGGACGGTTCTCTCAAAGGACAGAATCATTAAAACATGGATTTCATCAGATCGAAGATCAGCGCCGGGAAGATACCGAAGAGCAGTATACCGACGGCACAGACGATCACAGTCGCAAATGTCAGTTTCGGCAGGATAATTTCTTCCGTATTCGTTGCTTCCCGGAAATACATATACACGACAACACGTAAATAATAATATGTCGAGAAGAGACTTGTCATCACACCAAAGATCGCAAGCCACGTGAGATTAGAATGCACTGCACTTGCAAACAAATAATATTTACCGACAAATCCGGCGAATGGAGGAATACCGGTCAACGAAAACATGAACATCGCCATCAGCGCTGCTAATCCCGGACGTCTTTTTGCAAGGCCGGCGTAATCCTCATACGAAAGATTGGCGCCGTTCACTTTTTCCAGCATGGCGATGATGCCGAACGCACCCAGGTTTGTAAATGCATACGACACGAGATAAAATGTAATGCCCTGCTGTCCGAGCGATGTTGCCGAAGCAAGCCCGACCAGCATATATCCGGCATGCGCGATGCTGGAATATGCCAACATCCGTTTTAAGTTCAACTGTGAAAGCCCGAACCAGTTGCCCAGCAGCATCGACGAAGCAGCAAGAACAGCTACCACCAGCATCAACCGTTCGTCCTTCATAGACATTGGAACGGAGAACGCAATTACGAAGGCAGAAAACGCAGCCGCTTTCCCACCGGTGGACATGAATGCCGTTACCGGTGTTGGTGCGCCTTCATACACATCCGGCACCCACATGTGGAATGGCACTGCCGCCACTTTAAATCCAAAGCCGATCAGTATCAATCCCCAGCCAATAATATGAACGGGATCGCCGAATGCTTGCGGATACATCGTGACAATGCGAAGCAAATTTGTCGTACCGGTTGTTCCATAGATCAATGCGATTCCATAGAGTAAAAATCCGGTAGAAAATGCGCCGAGCAGAAAATATTTTAACGCCGATTCGTTGGAGGAAAGTTTGCCACGGTAATATCCAGCTAAGACATAAAATGCAACGGACATCACTTCGATACCGAGAAACGCCGTAATTAGATCGGCGGAAGCGCCGAGCATCAACATACCGATTGTTGACAGCATGATCAGCACATAATATTCGCCAAAGTGATATTGTTCACGCTCAAGGTACGGTTTTGCAATACACAAGGAAAAGAGTGCAACCACCAGGAAGAGTACCGCAAAAAAGCTTGCATATCCGCCAACCAGCAACATATCAGAAAATGCAGTGGCATTCATCGAGAAGGTATACATCGCACATCCGATGGCGGCAAGAATTCCGACAACGGAAATGTAGAAGACAGTTTTTGCCGAATTCTTTACAAGCGCATTTGCTAACAGCGCAATTAGTGAGAACGCGGAAAGTGCAAGGATCGGTGATGAACCAATAAGATCTGAGGGTGAAAAGAATTCCATAGTTAATTCTTCGTTAATATCGTAATGAAAGGTGACACCTTATTTCATTGGAATCGCGGGCGTCACATTCCCGCTCTTCGCATTTTGCATCTGCGTCACCACCTGTTTCGTGGATGCGGCTGACGATTGTAAGAATGTTGACGGATATACACCGATCCAAACAATAAACAACAGTACTGGGATCAACAATGCAATCTCCCGTTTCGTCAAATCCAGCAACGAACGGTTTTCGTCATGTGTAATTTTTCCAAAGAACACACGTTGTACCATCCAGAGCATATACACCGCCGAAAAAATTACACCTGTCGCCGCTATCGCAGCATAGACGTATGATCCAAAAAACACTGAATTGAAAGATCCCAGAAGGATTAAAAATTCGCCCACAAAACCGTTCAATCCTGGTAAACCGATTGACGACAAAGTGACAATCATAAAGATGGACGAAAAGACCGGCATCACTTTCGCCAATCCACCAAACTGCGAAATCTCACGGGTATGCCGGCGATCGTATATCATGCCGACCAAAAGGAATAACGCCCCGGTGGAAAGCCCGTGATTGATCATTTGGATCATCGCGCCTTGAATCCCCTCTTCCGTCATCGAGAAAATACCGAGCACCACAAAACCTAAGTGACTCACCGACGAGTAGGCAACCAGTTTTTTCACGTCCGTCTGCACCATTGCCACCAGTGCGCCATACACAATGCCAATCACCGACAGCGTTGCAAGGAGCGGAGTAAACTGAAACGACGCCAGCGGGAAAAGTGGCAGGCAAAAACGGATGAGACCATACGTTCCCATTTTCAAAAGAACACCGGCCAGAATAAATGATCCAGCAGTTGGTGCTTGAACGTGTGCATCAGGCAGCCAAGTGTGAAGCGGGAATAACGGAACTTTAATCGCGAACGAAAGCGTGAAGGCAAGAAACATCCACGTTTGTATTCCCATCGGCGCACCGGGTGCGATGGCATATAGTTTTTGAAGATTCGTAGTAAAGTATCCACCCGGAATCGTTGAAGCATAATATCCGAGCCATAGAATTGCGATCAGCATCAATAGTGAACCGGCCATTGTATAGATAAAAAACTTCACCGCAGCGTAGATACGATCCTTCCCGCCCCAGATACCGATGATAAAATACATCGGAATTAACATTGCTTCCCAGAAGACATAAAACAAGAAGAGATCAACCGCTAAAAATACCCCGAGCATTCCGACTTCCAACATCAGCATGAATGCAACGTATTCTTTCAATCGATCGGTAATCGATTCCCACGATGCAATAAGCGCAATGGGCGTCAGAAATGTTGTTAGCACAACAAGCAAAATCGAAAAGCCATCCACGCCCACAAAATATGAAATATCCAATCCTGCTATCCAGGGATATTGTTCGACGAATTGCATTTGAGTGTTCGCCGCATCAAATCCAAAATAGGCAGCCAACGAAAGCCCGAACGTAACAAACGATGTCGCAATACCGATATATTTAATGAGACTCTGTTTCTCTTTGTTGATGAAGAGAAGCAGAAGAATTCCGACGAGCGGAGAAAAAAGCGTATAAGTAAGGATATTTTGCATTGTATAAAATTCTGAGGATTTTCAAAATTTCAGAATTATGTAATCGATATCGTTCTCTTTATGAGAATTCTGGGTATCAAAATAATTCTGTCGTTGGGTTACCACACCATTAAATAGCCGATGACGAACAATATGCCTGCGACAAATACGATCGCGTAACTTTGCACGACGCCAGTCTGAATACGTCGGAAAATATTCGACGTTGCTTCAACAAATTTCGCTGAAAAATTCAACGTGTTATCGATAATCTTCACATCGAAAATTTTCCACAGGAATTTTTCGGATGTCGTTTTGATGGGATTCACGACGACGGCATCATATGCTTCATCTACAAAATATTTATTCCATAATATTTTGTGGAGCCCCGAAAACCGTTTGGCGACATTCTCTGCAATTTCCATCTTCTGAGTAAAGATCTTCCACCCTGCGTAGATACCAAGCAGTCCGATTGCTACCGATGTCCCCATCAATCCAAGCTCTAACGCTGCTGAATCGTGCATCGGCATCATTAACTTTGCATTAGCACCGGCAAACACCGGTTCTAAAAACTCTTCAAAATAATTATGACCACCCAGCACATGCGGAATACCGACATATCCGCCCACGATCGAGAAGAACGCCAGCACGAGCAAAGGAATCAGCATTGTCTGCGGCGCTTCATGTGGGTGCACGTGGTGAAGATCGAACCGTTCTTTACCGAGAAATGTCAGCGAGACAAGACGGAACATATAGAACGCCGTAATACCGGCTGCAAGTGCGGCGATCAGCCACATCCACGGCGCACCATCTGTATACGCTTTCCATAAAATTTCGTCTTTGGAGAAAAAGCCAGAGAGCAACGGGAATCCGGCAATGGCAAACGAACCAATGGCGAATGTGCGGAATGTCCACGGCATAAATTTTTGCAGACCGCCCATTTTCTGAATATCCTGCTCATCATGCATTGCATGAATTACTGCGCCGGAACCAAGGAAGAGCAACGCTTTAAAAAATGCATGCGTCATTACATGGAACAGACCGGCGGAAAACGCGCCGACACCAACGCCGAGGAACATATATCCCAACTGACTGACGGTGGAATACGCCAATACTTTTTTAATATCATTCTGCACAAGACCGATTGTTCCTGCAAAGAATGCAGTCAACAGACCGATGATTGCGACGATTTCCATTGTTGAAGGGGCCAATGCATACAAGATGGAACTGCGTGCCACCATGTAGATACCAGCCGTAACCATCGTAGCAGCGTGGATCAGCGCAGAGACAGGAGTTGGACCCGCCATCGCATCCGGAAGCCAGACATACAACGGAATCTGTGCCGATTTTCCGGTTGCACCGATGAACATTAATAAGGTGATCCAGAACATTACGTTGTCGCCGACGGAAAATCCTGCTGCTTGCGCAAATACTGTTTCATACGTAAGCGATCCGAAGGTGTTGAAGATGAGAAACATGGCAAGTAGAAATCCGAAGTCGCCGATACGATTGACGATAAACGCTTTTTTTGCCGCATCGCCCGTTGTTCCTTTTTCAAAATTTCTGTCATACCAGAAACCAATCAGCAAATACGAACACAATCCCACCCCTTCCCAGCCGAGGAACATCAATAAATAGTTATCTGCCAATACAAGATTGAGCATGGCAAAGATAAAGAGGTTTAAATAGGTGAAGAATCTCCAGAACCCTGCATCACCATGCATATATCCGATAGAATAGAGGTGAATTAAACTTCCGACGCCGGTGACAATCAGTGTCATTAATATGGAGAGTTGATCAACCTGAAAAGCGACATTTGCCGAAAATGTTCCGGCCGCGATCCACTCGAATGCGGTAACAATGTGCTTCCGCTCCTCCGCCGGCGATCCGAGCATTTCAATAAAAATAAGCAACGCGATAATAAACGATGATGCAACTGCCAGTGTGCCAATACTGCCGACGATCGTTTCATTTTTGATTTTGCGTCCGAAGAATCCGTTGATCAGAAAACCAAGGAGGGGGGAAAGGACAATAAATGGGGCAAGTGAATACATAATTTAAATATTTACAAGGTTATCAAAATTGCAGGATTACAAAAATAATTGATTACCATTTTAGGATGTTTATTTCATCAATGTTTACCGTTTGTTTATTTCTGAAGAGCGAAATAATAATCGCGAGTCCGACGGCAGCTTCAGCGGCGGCAACTACCATTACAAAAAACACCAGCATTTGACCGGTGGCATCTCCGAGAAATTGGGAAAATGCAATCAACGACAGATTGACGGCATTCAGCATCAATTCGATGGACATAAAAACAACAATGGCATTGCGACGAACAACAACTCCCAGCACACCGCAGGAGAATAAAAAAGCTGAAAGCAGGAGGTAATGATTTAATGGGATCATAATATTTTTTTGCGGTGGGTCACCCGTTCATGTCTGACCATCACTTTAGATTGGCGGGGAAAAATGCCTGCCCCACTATCTATACATAATTATTGAACTAATTTTTTCTTCGCCAGCAATACAGCACCGATAATTGCGGCGAGCAATAGGAATGATGTTATTTCGAACGGGAAAAGGAATTTTGTAAACAACACTTTGCCGATGTACTCCACTGTTCCCATCTCGACGGAAGCCGGGGAGAGTTCTGAAATATTCATCGGGCTGCTAAATCCAAAGATATACAGCAATTCAATCAATAGTCCGGAAGAAAATGCTATTCCGAGATACATTCTCAGACCTAAATGTTCCACCAGACGTTTGTCATCACCCAAATTGAGCAACATAATGACAAACAGGAATAACACCATGATCGCGCCGGCATACACAAGAATGTGTACCAGAGCAATAAATTGTGCATTCAGTGTAAGATAGAGGCCGCCGAGGCAGAAGAAATTAAGGATAAGATAGAGAGCGCTGTTGACCGGATTTCGCTGCAGAAGCATCATCACTGCAGAAAAGACCGTAACACTTGCGAGAAAATAAAACACACCTTGTTCAAAAGTCATCGGGAAAACGGATATAGTGTACGTGATTGTTGAAATTTGACTGGTAAATATAAGGTTACTTCACTTGAGAAGCAAAAGAATTTCCCCTGAAAATCAGAAATTCCCGGAACCAGAAATTGCAAACGGATCAAACACGGTGCCTCCCCACGCCATAAAAATAATGTCACACTTCGATATATCTCGGTGTGACATTTATTACTTTTCTTTCGGAGTAATTTTACAGTTTCGGCATCGGTCCCAGCACATCGGTCGGTGTTAGATTAATCATCTTCCCGATCTTTGACTCTTTCAGTCCCTTCTCCACCTTCGTCTTATCACCGACGACAATAATTACCAGATCGTCAGTATCGATATATTTTTTTGCTACCCGACGCACATCGTCTTTCGTTACGGCAAGAATTTTTCCGATATAATCGTTGAAATAACTTTCGGGCAGATTGTAGTCGATCATTTCACCGATCTGATAGGCAATGGATCCGACACTGCTGAAGTTATCTGGATATCCCAGAGCAACAAAATTTTTGGCTTTGGTCAATTCTTCGTCGGCAACCGGTTTGGCAATAGCAGTCAGTTCTTTCATAAACTCCTGCAGCGCCTTATCGGTTTTGTCCGTCTGCACATCGGACGCTGCGATGAACGGTCCGGGCAATGGACGCATTGAAAAACCGGAATTTGCGCCGTATGCATAACCGTTTTTTTCCCGCAGGTTCGAATTTAACCGGGATGTGAACGATCCGCCGAGGATGGTATTCATAACAAGAATCGGGAAATAATCATCCGATTTCCGGTCAACACCAATGCGGCAAATACGAATAACCGATTGTGCGGCTTCCGGTTTGTCGATCAGATAGATCGTCCTGCCATCCACTTGTTTGGGCTTCGATATTGAAACGGATAGTACCTCTCCTTTTTGCCAACCGGCGAGAGCAGATTCCAGTTTGACAATAATTTCTTTTGCGTTCACATCTCCCACCACCACCAGAAAAGCATTATTCGGCCGGTAATACATGGAATAGAAATTCTTCAAATCATCCACTGTTAAGGAGTTGATCGTATTTTCATTCCCTACAGTAGTGCGTCCGTATTGATGCTCTTTGCCGTAGACAAGCAACGAGGTTGCAGCAGCTGCAATCACCCGGGGCTGATCAAATCCCTGGAACAGTGACGTAATATATTGCTTCTTCAACCGTTCTAATTCGTTTACCGGAAAATCGGGTCGCAGAAGAATGTCCGAAAACAGTTTCAGCGCGGAATCAAATTTCGAAACAGTTGAGCGGAGTGTTACCGCACTATTGTGGAGGCCGCCGGTTGCGCCGATATCAGCACCGAGAAAATCAACCTCGTCGGAGAGTTCCAGCGACGACTTCCCTGCCGCACCTTCATCCATCATATTCGCCGTCATTCCTGATAGACCGAGTTTGTCGGATGTTTCGTTTACACTTCCCGCTTTAATGACGAGGTTTAGTTGTATGATTGGGACTTCCTTCTTTTCATACACGACAACCTGCAGTCCATTGGTCAACGTAAATTTCTGAAGTGTATTCACTTTTAACGACGGCGTGGGTCCCAGTACGGGAGGTTTCGTTCTGTCCGGTGATTGAGCAGAAACAAACACTGCATTGATCAGCAAAACAAATGCAAGAAAACTAACTCGCAGGAAATTCATAATGCTATTATACATTTTTGATTGTTCATTTTGCATTATGCATTCTTCAGTAAACATTGTTCTTTTCATTTTCCCTCCGTACTGACTACCGGTGAATTTTGAGCGGCAAGTTCAACTTTACCTTTTGGGACAAAGCTGATCACAACACGTCCGTCATCGATCAGGTATTTCGCTGCAACGGTCGAAATATCCTGCGGATCGATTGCGTAGTACCTCGCAAGATCTTCGTTAAAATAATCGGGATTGCCAGTCAGGTAATAATAATTATTTAACATGTCTGCTTTGCCGTTTACCGATTCTAACCGTTCAATGAAACTTGCTTCATACTGATTGCGTGCGCGGTGAAGATCCCGGAGCGCCGGAGCATCTTTTTTCACAGCATTGATCTCCTCCTGAATCACCTGTTCAATTTCCGCCAGTGTATGTCCGGCCCGGGCTGTTGATGAGATCACAAAGATCGATCCGAGTTTCGCCGATGCTTGGAATGCTGAAACATCCTGAGCGATTTGAAGTTCGTACACTAATTTTTTATACAATCGCGAATTTTTTCCACCCGCAAGGATTGATGCCAGCAAATCCAATTCGGCATCGCCAGGCGTTAATGATGCCGGCGAAAGCCAGCCTAGATATACTCTCGGCAGCTGCACGCGATCTTCCACTGTCATCCTTATTTCTTCTCTCAACGCGGCGACTGTTCTATCCTGCTGCGGAACCGGTTTCCCGATCGGCACATCGTTGAACCACTTTTCTACCATTACTTTTGTGTTTGCGATATCAATATCCCCGGCAATCGACAGACTTGCGTTATTCGGTGCATAATATGTCCGGAAAAAAATTTTCACGTCGTCTAATGATGCCGCACTCAAATCCGCCATGCTGCCGATAGTTGGCCAGCTGTATGGATGCGACTTAGGATAGAGCGATTCAAATAACATCAGAAAGGCATAACCATAGGGGCGATTCTCATAGGATTGCCGCCGTTCATTCTTCACAACATCGCGTTGTCCGTCTAGTTTCTCTTGCGATATGTCGTCCAACAGAAATCCCATCCTGTCCGAATCAAGGAACAACGATAATTCCAGAGCATTGCTCGGAATATCTTCAAAATAATTCGTTCGATCGACATTGGTAGAACCATTGTTCGATCCGCCGGCTGCTTCCAGCCATTCGTCGAACTTCCCTTCCGGAACATTCTTCGAACCTTCAAACATAATATGTTCGAACAGATGTGCGAAGCCGGTCCGCCCCGGTTTTTCATACCCCGATCCGACGTGAAACCATTCGTTTACGGAAACGGTCGGCGTTGTTTTGTCCACATGAAGAATAACGTTCAGTCCGTTCTTCAGCATGAACTGTTCGTACGGTACGTTAATTCGTACATTTTGTCCGAACACCGTTCCGGAAATGATGAGCAAAACAAAAAATTGTTTTCGCATTGCTGCCCCTAATAGTGATTGTGAACGAGAAATGTGGGTAAAAGTAGAATTTTTAATCGGGAAAGTAAAGTTACCCATGGAAATAGTTTACGAATGTTAATACCAACCGTTCTGGCACACCAATTTTATTGAGGTACTGATGATGAAAGTTCCCATCGACCAATGAATCTTCATTGCCTCTCATCTCTTTTTGCCTTACTTTATTTTATAGACATTTTCATCAATCTTACACGAGGGTTTTATGAATCGCCGGACATTGTTCATGATGTTGTACGTTTTCACTTCTGTTTTATCAATCGCTCAAACAAAACGGCCACTGCAACTCGAAGATTTATTCACTATTCAGCGCGTCAGTGATCCGCAGCTTTCACCGGATGGGAAAACTGTTGCGTATGTTGTCGGTGTGGTAGACAAAGTGGCGAACAGAATTAACACCGATATCTGGCTGATACCCACTATTGGTGGAACGGCAAAACAATTAACGAACGGACCGAAAGCTGACCGCCATCCTCGATGGTCACCGGATGGAAAATCGATCGCGTTCGAATCCAACCGGGACGGATCATTGCAGATTTTTGTCATCACAGTTGCAACCGGTGAATCGAAAAAAATCACCTCCATCTCCAGCGAAGCAAGCGGAGCCATCTGGTCGCCGGATGGAAAACAGCTGGCATTTTACTCTGCTGTCTTTCCTGAATTTTCCGACAAGCCGTATGCCGAAGCGGACGCTTTGAATAAACAAAAACAGGCAGGACGCGACAACAGCAAAATGAATGCCCGTGTTATGACAAAACTGTTGTACCGCCACTGGGATTCATGGGTGGATGATAAACGGCAGCATATTTTTGTAGTGAATGCAGACGGTACAAATCCACGCAATATCACCCCAGGCGACCGCGATGCAGTTCCGACCTCATCAACATTTTCTACCGGCGATGATTTTAGTTTTTCGCCTGATGGAAAAGAGGTTGCATATACCGCGACACCTGTTCCTGTCCGGGAAGAATCGTGGAGCACTAATCATGATATCCTTACGGTGAACCTCTCCACAGGAGAACGGAAACAGATTACGACAAACGCCGCAGCGGACGTTTATCCGCAATATTCCCCAAATGGAAAATTTATCGCTTATCGCGCACAGTCTCGTCCCGGATTTGAAGCGGATCGCTGGCAGCTGATGCTGTACGACCGCATGGCCGGTACCGTCAAAAGTTTGACCCCGAAATTCGATACAAACGTGGACGCTTTCGTGTGGTCTGATGACAATAAGACACTGTATACTTCTGCCGAAGAAAAAGCCAACACACCACTTTGGTCCATCGGCATCGATGGAATGGTGAAAAAAGTGTACGACAATGCAAACAATGGCGATGTGAACATTTCGGCAGACGGTAAAACGATTGTCTTTGTTCATCAAACGATGTCCCATCCAGTGGAGATCTGGACAGCGGGCAACAATGGAACAAATGCAAAACAATTAACCAAAGTAAACGACGATCTTTTTTCCCATATCGAACTAAGCGAACCGGAATATGTTTGGTTTGAAGGAGCGAACGGAGCAAAAGTGCAAATGTGGATCGTAAAACCTCCCTTCTTCGATGCAAAGAAAAAATATCCGCTCGTGTATTGGGTGCACGGCGGACCGCAGGGAGCGTTCGGGAACGGTTGGTCATATCGATGGAATCAGCAACTCTGGGCTGCGCAGGGATATGTCATTGCACTTCCGAATCCCCGCGGTTCAACAGGATTCGGTCAGCAATTCACGGACGAGATTTCGCATGACTGGGGCGGCAAAGTGTATACCGATGTAATGAACGGTGTTGCGTATATGGAACAGCAACCGTATGTGGATCTTGCAAAAATGGCTGCTGCCGGTGCAAGCTACGGCGGATATATGATGAACTGGATGAACGGACATACTGATAAATTTAAAACGCTTGTCTGTCACGACGGCGTGTATAATTTTCAATCCATGTACGGCGTTACCGAAGAGACTTGGTTCGACGAATGGGAACATGGCATTCCGTGGGAAAACCCGGATTTCGAAAAATTTTCTCCGCATAAATTTGCACAGAATTTCAAAACACCGACGCTTATTATTCACAACGAATTGGATTTCCGTGTTCCGGTGGGAGAAGGTTTTGCACTCTTCACTACTTTGCAGCGGAAAGGAATTCCTTCCAAACTACTTTATTTTCCGGATGAAGGACACTGGGTGTTGAAGCCGCAGAATTCGGAGATGTGGCACAACACGATCTTTGAATGGCTGAATGAATATTTAAAATAGTGGCTTGTATTGGTTTCGAAAGTAATTCGAATGTAGATTACGGGTTGTACCGTTATCTTCTTAAGAAGGTGTTTACTGTCGCAATGGTGAAGCAACACGTTCCTGTGAAGGATATCATTTTTATTTCATTGTTATCACCAGATGAATCGATCAAAATTAATAATGCCCAAAGAAATCATCGAATAGAGAATCTTCCTCATTCGTAGTCAAAAAGAATTATTGAGCAATCGCCTTGCCGAATTGTATCACATCGGTCATAAAAATACTGATGCAGGCAGTCCATCGAACCGTAAAGAAATTTCCGACAGATCTTCTCTTTCAATTATCGCAAAAAGAATATCAAAACATGAAGTCACAAATTGTGACTTCATGTTGGGGAAAATTTGAAAACTGCCGTTTGCCTGTACAGAACATGGTGTGGCAATGCACTCTTCTGTGCTTAGATAGTGACAGGTAATACTCGTTATTATTGAGATCATCAGAACATTTGTCAAATTCTGTTAGTTGCTTTCAACGCACAAAATTTTGCTCGGAAATTAAAGGAATGAGAACGGAAGTATGAGAACCATTTCAACGTTGCTTTTGAAGCTATTCATAAAATTTTAGAGCCGCCTGTACGGCTAAAATGACCGGTCAGTTTTCTGTTGACAAATCTGCTGTATTATATACTATAAAGAAAAAAAGAGTATGACTTTTATTTCGAAATTAACATCAATTCAACAACAGGCAAATTCGCTTTTGTGCGTTGGTCTTGATACCGATGCACAGAAAATTCCCGTTCAATTGCGGACCAGACCTCACGGTTTTCTGGAATTCAACAAAAGAATCATTGATGCGACGGCCGATCTCGCGTGTGCATATAAGATCAACTTTGCGTTTTATGAATCGCTCGGGAAAAAAGGATGGCAGATAATGGAGCAGACACTCGCATTCATCCCCTCCTCTATTATTACCATCGCCGATGCAAAACGGGGAGATATCGGCAATACATCGACCCAATACGCGAAAGCGATTTTACAAGACATGGGATTCGATTCGATTACTGTCGCGCCGTATATGGGAAAGGATTCGGTTCAACCGTTTTTGGAACATAAAGAGAAAGGGGTTTTCCTGCTAGCGTTAACATCCAATCAGGGAGCGTTTGATTTTCAATATAAGAAAATCGGGAAAAATCGGCTGTTCGAAGAAGTGGTAACACAATCGCAGCACTGGACAAATCAGCATAATCTCGGCTTCGTTGTCGGCGCAACAAAGTCCAATGAAATCCGGACGGTACGGTTGCTTGCACCGGATATTCCGTTCTTGGTTCCCGGGATTGGAGCTCAAGGAGGTTCAGTGGAAGATGTAATCCGTTACGGATGCATGAACAATGGACTTGGAGTATTAATTAACGCCAGCCGCAGTATACTGTATGCATCGCAGGGGAAAGATTATTCCGCCGCTGCCCGCAGCGAAGCATTAAAGTTGAACAATGAAATAAACTTTTTCAGAAATAAATATTTTTAAGGAATACCAGTCACAAAAAAAGCAATACACAGAAAACAATTACCATCACATACTACACAAGCGGCACCATCACTCTCTCTTAACGTTTCCTCCGGCGCCGATCCCGATACGTACAACTGACATATTGGGACGATGAACTTCCGCTCCATTTCTTATGCACGAAGATCTTTTACGACATCTCTGGTCCAAACAGATGTTTGATACGACTCGTCTTGTAACAACGGACGGACTCACGCTCCACATCCTTGATGCGGGAACACTCTCACGTACGAGCGGACCGGATTTTCGGAACGCACGGCTACAGATCGACGGAACAGTGTATACTGGAGACATCGAATTCCACCGGAATATCGAAGATTGGGAACTGCATAACCATCAGTATGACCGGAATTACAATTCCGTTATCCTTCATGTGGTGCTACTGGGGAAAGCGCGTCCAACTCAATCGGAAAGCGGCAGGATCATTCCGACGATCATTTTAGAACCGTTTCTCTCTGCTTCCGTTACGGACATCGGCGACCACCTGTCCCGCGAAGAATACAGTTCCCGCCACCGGCAAATTCCCTGCGCACCGAACAACGACGTTGTTCAGACGGAAATCTTGCAATACTGGATCCGCACACTCTATCGCGAACGCCTGCAGGAAAAAATTAACCGAATGCATGAACGTCTTGATCATATCATTGTTGATCTGCAGAGAACTATTAACGAACCACAAGATCATTATGCTCCGAATAATGAAGATTTTCCGATATTAACAGGAACGTTCGACAACTCTCAGTACAATCAGCGAATCGCATGGGAACAATTATTGTATGAAGAAGTGATGGATTGCCTCGGATATTCGAATAATCGTCAACCGATGAAGTTACTAGCAGAACGCGTGTCGATATTTCGATTGAGTGAACTATTCCGGACATCGCTCAAAGGCGGAACGAATGAAATATTGCCAAACACTCACCACATTGAGGCGCTGTTATTTCGAACATCAGATCTTCTTCCAGCAATTGATGAAACAGATGACATCGATTCAAAAGTCTACATCCATTCCCTATATGCAGCGTGGAAAGAACTCCACACACCATTTTCCGTACCTCCCTTACAACAGTCCGATTGGAATTTCTCGCCCACTCGTCCCGGAAATTTCCCGACGATTCGCCTGGCTGCAGCAAGTGTCTTCGTATTCAATTTACTACAGCGTTCACTATTCCGATCAATTATTACCGTAATCGAAGGACGATACTCATCCCTCCAGTCGAAGATCAATCAGCTGACGGTATTGTTGGATGCAGGAGATCATTCTTATTGGAATTATCACTATTCGTTCACCGAAGCAACACATAAAAAGCATTCCGTGCTCGGAGCGGCGAGAATCAACGACATTATCGTCAATACAATCATACCGTTCGTTTGCTTGTATGGGGCAATCTTCCGAAACGAACTGCTTGTTGAACAATGCTTGAATATTGCGACAGAACTGCCGTTATTAGAGGATAATTCCATCCTACGAACAATGAAATCACAACTGGTAAAAGCTAGAATACCGCTATCATTTGCGTTTCAACAACAAGGATTACTCCAACTGTATAAAAGATATTGCGTTGCCAACGGTTGTTCGGAATGCAGGATTGGCAAAGAGGTATTTCCCCGATGAATTGGCTGTACCAGGTTGAGATTGAATTACAACGTATTCGGCCGCATGAAAATCCGGGGCGTACCCGTACTACAGCCCGAAGGATAGCGGGAATTGCATTGCAATATTTATATCGAGAATCTTCGACAGATTTTCTGAAGTTATTGCATACCGCAACAAGAGACGATTCCATTCCGCAAGAGGTCCGCGAGGCGATTAATCGGCTTGTAACGAGACTTGATTCCAATTTTCAGTCCCTTGCTGTTGATCCGATCAATGACGCATTGATTGTTGTTCAGTATGTGAAGCAACAAACTCCATAACACTTCGAACCATCCGGCATCCTCCTTCGCTACTTTTTAATTCGTCGAATTATCCGTACTTTCATGCGGTGAAATTCGAAAAACCATATCGCGTCCTGCTCTATTACAAATTCATTCCCATTCAGGGATATGCGCTCTTTGCTCAGCATCATTATCATTTCTGCTGGAAGCTGGGAGTCCGGGGACGGATACTTGTTTCACCCGAAGGGATTAACGGAACTATCTCCGGCACTGTAGAACAGACAGAGTGTTATATCAACACGTTGACGATGGATGAACGGTTCTCGGATATGAGGTTCAAAACCGATGAATCCGACGGTCATGTGTTCGATAAATTGTTCGTGCGTGTGAAGGAAGAACTGGTCACTTTCCGGGTTGGCGAAGAAGGAAATCCGCTGAAACAAACAGGAACCTACCTCTCCCCCGAAGAATGGTACAACACTATGCAACGCGACGATGTGCTGATTTTGGACGGACGGACTGACTACGAATACGATCTTGGACATTTCCGGAATGCAATTCGGCCGCCGGTAACATCATTCCGTGATTTCCCTAGCTGGATCAGAGATAATCTTTCAACACATAAAGACAAAACCATTCTTACCTATTGCACCGGCGGTGTTCGATGTGAAAAATTGACCGCATACATGCTCAGCGAAGGATTTGAACACGTTGCCCAACTGCACGGCGGAATTATCACCTACGGAAAAGACCAGCACATACAAGGAAGATTATGGGATGGCAAATGTTATGTGTTCGATCAGCGCATCTCCGTTCCCATCAATCACACCGAAGAATACCGTCCGGTTTCGACCTGCATCCATTGCGGTACACCGTGCGATCGCTATGTAAATTGCGCAAATCTGGATTGTCACCGGCAGTTTTTTTCCTGTGAATCGTGCGAACAACATCACCGACGATCGTGCCGCGTTGAATGCCAATCCGCTCCACGGCATGAACTGCCAATGGGTGATTGATTTGTAGAACTTCGTTAGTCTCTCACGTTACGCAAAACAAGAAAAACGGTCATGGTGAGCAAGGCGCAGGTTAAGATAGTTACGTCATCCTTCTGCCGAAGGCATCCCTATCGGGAGACGCATCCTTTCCCGCAGGGATTCCTTCGGAACAAACAGCAAAGGATTTGCCCAGGATGACCGCTGTTTCTGCGCCGTCGA
>Ga0265292_1001164_pt1 | contig 25219 bp, 18 predicted proteins | sample Munlanlewell296A_FD_189080 | JGI IMG/M metagenome (GOLD analysis project Ga0265292, IMG submission 189080) | Leachate microbial communities from a municipal landfill in Southern Ontario, Canada - Leachate well 296A | ecosystem: Engineered > Solid waste > Landfill > Unclassified | place: Canada... | reverse complement strand
ATATGAATTTGGCTAAAAACTCTTTGTCGTGAGTAGTAGCGTATTTCTCGAAATAGGTTTCTGCAAAGATGAAGGTGCCGAAGGTTTCGTCCTTCAGCCTGGGCTGTGGCCGGGAGAACTTGCCGATCGCAGGAAGAATGAATTTGTAGTAGGGGTCATGTGTTTCCAGAAACCCCAGAAGATCTATAATGCAGAACTTTTGGTAAGCAGAAAGTCTTTTGATCAGTCTCTTTTTGAGTTTTAGCATCGATGCAATGAGCTCATCATCCGAGATGGTTTCCTGCATGACCCGGACGGCTGCGATTAACTGCTTTGCAGATAATTCGCTCCAATTATCCGGATGCTGACAATTCAGCTTCCGGGAATACCGGAGCCATCTAACGGGGCAATATTCCAATGCAATCGGAGTCATACCCAGGTTGTGCTTTTGGTTTTGTTGTCACGGACAAATGGTGAGCCTCCCGGAGAAACGTACAAAGGATAATCCGCTGCATTGGCGAGCAGGAATCCTCTAAGCAGTTCAAGGTATTCATTGCCGGTTTTTTCGGATTTGGTTGCGAGCAGGTAATACTGTTGATCCGTTAATGGTGTGGAAACCGCGGAATTCAGCAAAGTGGATGCCTGAGATTCGAAGAAAAGGCCCTTGTCGGTGACATTTATTCCAAGCTGAAAAGATGCGCGGCTGACCGCCAGGTACGCCAGTGGACGCTGGATATGCGGAATTAGAGCCAGGATCCTGGTATCCGGAGAATCTTTTACGATTTCAGATTTAACCAGGTTGTACAATTGAGTTCCCAGCAGGGCGCCAATTTCGAAATCTTCCACTTGGGCAATAAACCGGCAAAGTTTTAAGAACACCAGCCGGGAGCTGTTGATATCAAAAATGGCATCGAAGGTAAGCGTATCGGGAATGATCGACTTTCTGCGGAGTGTATAATTGGGACTTGATTTGAACAGTTCGAATACTTCGATATGAGATTCTATGTACCTGAGCATGGTATCCAACGCGTTGAATCCATTATTACGGAATCCTGATTTGACGGCATCCTCCTGGTACTTATACAAACCTTTTTCGGTATCCGATTCCTGCCGGTGAAACCCGGCATCGTTCATGGTGGTGTTGATAAAATCAAAACCGGAATAGTAGGTCAGGTTGATCAGTGCTCGCTGAGCATACTCAATCAGTGTATCAAACTGGGTTTTGTTTTCGGTTGTAACTCCTGTTGGTAAGGTTGTTGGCACGGTGTAATAGGCAAGTAGCTGTTCGTAAAGTTCCTCACCCAGTAATGGGATTATGTAACTGACTTCAGAACTTTGGATAAATGCTGAGATGTTCCCGAATGAAGTTGCAGCGCTTACCGGAACATACTTCCGGATTTCCTCCATTTTTGCGTTCAGGGTTGATTTGAATAGCATGTCAGTTGATTTGTTTCTGGGTACCGGCCCCGGTATCCAGGGTGGTTAAAATGGTATTCCGGAACCGAAGTTGAACGTCTTTCACACCGTTGAATCCCAGATAAGCCTCGATGGGATCCAGTATGTTCTGCCGGTCAAGCCAGGCGTTTGCTATGTTGACCAGGAAAGCCTCACGGATATTTGATCCCCCTTGGTTCCCGGCATAGGTTCCTCCCGGCATCCCTGCGCCGAGTACATTAGGATTGATCATCAGGGAAAACAGGATTTCAGAGTTAGCTGCCGCGCTGGTGATCAATTTATCTCCCTCCTTGTACTTATTGTCCAAAGCCTCGATGTACCACATTTCCTCCGGTTTACCGGATGCATTTGCGGCGTAATGACTAAAGATCGCCTTATTGGCGTTGGCTGTGCCGGTCAACGATCCTTCGATCTCGTCCATATCTTTTTGGATCAATGCCATGCGGGCCACTTCATCCTTATGCTGAGATTTCGGATACCGCTTATCCCAATAGGCATATGGTATTTTAATGTGCCAAAGCCAGGAAATCTGGTTTGAATATGCCCGTTTCAGGAAGATTGGTACCTGGTTGGCGATGTCGATCCATCCGGCACGATATGCGGAATACCAGGCGGGTAGGGGATAATAATCTTCGTTCCCCCATTCATCCCGGATCAGGTAAACAAAGGATCTATTGGCGGTTTTCCCGGCAATCCTCCGGGAGATCAGGTCGGATTCCGGATCGTAATTATCCAATATTGGTAGTGTTTTAAATGCTTCTGCTGGCGGATCTGGCCAGTTACCATGGATTATGCAATTTTTAATAGATCCTCCCTGTGCTTGCGTGAGTCTGCAATGCTGTGCGTTAATGGTATTGATCCCCACGATTTGCGAACCATCGGCATTGGCTATGAGTTCAGCGAAAGAAATTCCCAGCTTGAAGTAATCCCGCAGGGCGTTAGCCATGTAACGGCGAACGATCCTACCTTCCAGGAATGAAGTAATTTTCGGGTCGTTAATCACTTCGAGGATCTCGTCTCCTTTGTCATTGTAACCAGTGACTCTCACCGGGAAAATCCCTTGTCCCATAGTAAAGTTTCTTATATACTTTAAGCCGGTGTTCAGCACTCCCGTGCGTCCGATAATATCCAGTGCTTTAACAGGGAAATCGTTTCCTGATCCCCACGGGCTGACGGTATATTGGTTGAATATTTCGGTGGAATCCAGTTCCTCAACCGGTTTTACCGGCTTTACTTCCTCCGGAGCACCGGTAGTGGTAGCAAAATAGGTTTTACCATACGCCATGAGCGGATCGCCCTGTTTATTCCAAAGGATTTTTGCCATTACAGTATTACCTCCAGGGAGTTATATTCCAGAATATTGTCGATGCAGACCGGATAAACATGGCCGATTTTATTACCACTGGAATCAATGGGAAGAATTCCCCTTAACCGGTTCGCTGATAATGAATAGGGCAATCCGGTTGATACGGCCCGGGGAATAAAAACCCTTTCACCATCTTTTTTAATGAATATCATGCTGAATGATACCTGGTCACCAGAGGGGGTCTCCTTGATATCGAGGGCTTTCAGCATTAAGTTCCTTCTGATCTTTGCAGCCATTTTGAATGATTTGCTGCCAAGATATTGGTAGGGGAGGTTGGGAAAAAGGACACATAAACAGGTGAAAGAAGCCGTTTGAAGGTTTGATTCCTATCGCTTTGCTTCGAAAAAGTTCATTGAATTGAACAAAAGCAAATTAAATGTATAAACAGAAGCTTCGATAATTTACTCGGCATCAGGTTACAGCATGGTTGCTGGGTGGTTTCTAACCTGAGTCAGTTGTGGAGAGATTAACTCTCCACAACCTACTTACACCTCGTCCACGCTATTATTTTTGTCAATCCGTGTAGCGTGCTCAGGAGTTGCATCTTCAATGTCACCCTTAAATAGGGAAACATAATTACTTAATCCTTCGTCAAATATCTTAACATTTCCTACACCAAAGAATTTTTCAAATTTATTTTTTGTGTTCGTATCGTGATAAATCACCACATCAATATCTCTGCTTATTTTTTTATGTTTCAAGCGAAGTTCGGAACTTTTAATTAAGTGTTTGATCTCAAAATCTGCTTCAGGCAATGAATATCCAACAAAAATCCATTTTGTCGCATTTGCTAAAATGTTTTCTGCTTCAAGCCAAATTGCCGGGTAAGCAGCAGTCCTAAAAGATTTTCTGTAACTAAAAGTCGCAATGTGAGTTGCAAGACTGTTATTGCAGATTCTGCATTGCTTTTCACTGGGGCTCAATCCAATTGAATCATCAAAATGCTTGTCAGTAAATTTCTCGTCAAACAATCTAAAATCAGACTTTACAAGTCCGACTTTTTTATGTAAGGATAATTTTTCGTCAAGCAAGTAGAAAAGCGTTTTGCAGTTTTCACAATAGGCCCAATTGCTTGAGCCGTGCATCTTACAAATTTTTATTCCTTCCTCGGAATTTCCTCGTTCATGATTGTCCCAATCGTGAGAAGGAGTTATATAGTTAATCTTGCGATTAGTATTAATTGATTGAAGATGCTTTTCAAGCACAATATCCCAATTCATCACAACAAATGAGCAGTCATCATTTTGATAATGCCTTAATAGCCTTTCTATGTCAACTGAGTATTTAAATCTGTGGTCAATTATTTGGAATGTTCTATAAATTAGCATTCTTCTCAATGCTCTTAAGCGATTAGGTTTATACTTAATTCCTAGATGATGTCCGCTACCAGCTGAAAGGTCAATGAAGGTGAATATGTCTTCCAAATTTGGTAGGTCCATCATTACTTTCCATCCGAAAACGTCTTTAAGAAAGTCTTTAATTGTTTTTGTAATAAGTACATCAATTGGATTATGAAATTCATTAGAAGTTAACAAGGAAGAGAATTCTGACTGTACTGGCAAGTCAGCACATTTTGAGAAGCCTGCTCCCAAAATAAATGCTACTTTCTCCTTTGTGTCTTTTATCGTCATATGAATACTTGTAACTTAAATTAACAAAAGGTTATGAAGCCCATTATTTTTTAAAGATCATAATTGCATTGGCGTCCGATATAACCCGGTTTTCCTCAATAAAAACTTTTATCTCTTGCATAAGTTCTAGAACAATATTCAAACACATTTCAATTATCCACAAACTAATCGAATTAATATTAAATTCTGTGTCTCCTTTAAGCTCTGAAAGTGGTTTAAAGTATTTTTTTAATTGAGCTGGAGCAAGAACTAGAATTTCAACTGTACCTTCGATTACATTATAGGACTCGCTAGAAGGCAGATGATCTGAATTATAATGGATAAGTTCTGACCTATAGTCATTTAATACATTTACCCAATCCCTATTAACTGCAATGATTTTTGTCCCAAGGGATGATTGCTTGAAGGCTTTGTGACCTCGTGCAAAATTTTCTAAGCTTGTCCAGGTTTTCCTCCAATTATCTTTGTTCTTTTCTCTAATATAGGTAATCAAGCAACTTAGGTAATCGAAAACAGAAATGGAGTTGAAAATGATGCTATCAAACAGAAATTTCTGATGCATTGATACTGTCATATAGTTTATTGGAGAAAAATCCCTGTCAACTAGTTTTTGGCCGGGGCTATATATTGAATCTAGTATTTTGTAATGAAATAATACGCTGTCTAATCTGAGTGTTATACTGTCCCTTATATCAAAAAATCTTTCATTTGTCATTTTCCCATGGATCTTATTGATATAGTCAAAACCAAGCAAAATAAACTTGTCGTTTATATTTCTATTCAAACTTTGGACCTTCTTATATGCTTGAATAAGATCCGAGTAGTTTTCAGGGTTGTATTCTCTCACAAGTATTTTATTTAATTGCCACTTTTCACAACTTTAAGAATTATGAACTTCTGTTTGCTCATTCAAAGGCCAATATTGAGGTATTGTTTGGAACTGACATAATTTCTGCTATAAATAGTGAACCACTCATTATAATTAAGTTAGGTGCCGTGGTATGGTTTATTCATCTGACTTCTTGTGATTTTGATCCAATATATTCACAATTATCTCCGTTTCGTAAAAGGAAGGAAGGTGATGATTTTCTTGGAATAAATCCGGATATTTTGATTTGATGGTAAAAGGTGTATATTCTCTATCCATCTTACAGAGTTCGTCTCTGACGCGCTGGCGCAATTCAATCGCTGGGTTAACGCAGTACTTGTAGAAATCTTGTTCTTTGGCTTCTTTATTAGGAAACAACAGCTTGAATAACCCAGTTGCTCCGGATTCAATCGCTTTGCTATCACGCATATCATTGCAATTTGTTAACTCCATATTGGACTTTACATAATTACGATAAGTTAGATCGTACCTTGTCTTATGCATTATTTCCCCAAATATGTCACCTTTCAATCCAAGGTATTTTGAGGGAGTATTTTTTGATATTCTTGGCAGATGCCAGCCTGGTAGAAAACCTGAGAATCTGTCGATAAAAGCTGTTTCCCTTAAAAAGTTAGGAAAGACTTTGAACAAACCTTTGATATCATTAAGTGGTTTTTTATTCTCGTCTAATTCGATATTCGCAAGAATAACAATTCCAGCTTCAGCTGTAACCGCAGATGCGGATCCCTTCCCAAATTTGCCTGATTCAAGATAAGTTTTGAGCAAAGCAGTAAGTTCACCCGACGAATCTCCTTTAACTTTTTGTGCTTCATCAATGACAACCGTATCGTATCGTGTAATAAGGCCGGCAGATTTTCGTGCATCGTTGAAGAATAAAACCGCAGGTGAGATATTTCCGGCTCTGACGGTAACATACCGAGACATATTATCATAAACAAATGATTTACCCGTACTTTTTGGTGCTAATTCTACCAAGTTATAGCGTGCTTCAACCAATGGTATTAACCGGCAGATCAGATAGATTTTTTGTTGTTCATCATATATGTCGGGATTGAAACCCATAGAAGAGACTATAAAATCAATCCATTCCTTAATATCAAAATTATTACGTGCTTTACAGAAATACTCTAAATCAATGTTGGCTATTTGAAATGGTTTGAGGTCTCTCATCCAAATTTGACCTAAAGGATTATCCGATGAGGGGGGAATGTAGAAAATTGTGCCAACGCCCCATAATCCACTACTTAAAAGCATTTTGTTATTCTCAACAATTTGAGGAGGAACCATAGCATTGGAAATGTCTAAAAATGGAATAGACAGATATCGGTCACCCTTCTGAAGATTAATTGCAACATTAAAATTATCAAGCAATTTTACCTCCTGCATATCTAGAAGCGTGTTCTTTAGACTTTCCTTTTCACCTTTGGCGGGGACATATTCGGCCATGAATTTAGCCATTCTTTCTTTAGCCAGCTCCGTCACATCTTCAGCATCGCCTACAAAGTGACTTACAATCCATTCACCAACATAGGTTGGAATTGATCGATTACCAAATCCAGCTTTATGGATAAAGGCTTTGTTTATTATTATTTCGGAAAGAGCTTCTTTCGCCTTTTTTTCGAAGAGTTTCATTTCAGTTTTTTTAAATTCTCTAATCAGTTAGGACCACTGAACAATTTTAAAAATTATCAAAAATTCCTTTATCGTTAGTTTCAACGATTTGAATCATCACGATAGGAAGGTTAAATTCATAATTAAACTGATTCCCTTTAACCTCGTAACGAATTAATATGTTTAAATTTTCCTTCTCAAATTGGTTACTAGTCTGTTTAAACCTTCCAATGAATGAGGTTTCTACTTTGGTTTTGGGCGATATAGATTTAAGCAAAATTGTGCTTTTCTCAGATTCACAATTAGAGTTCAAGATACTAACATATATTTTTGTCATTTCCTCTTTGTTCGGATTACCTACAATTAAACTAATCTCCTCTTTTGCATAGTGGTATTTACTCCGGCGCTGATCAATTGTAGGTAAAAGAAACGCAGTTATAACTTTTTCAAAAACCATATGCGGAACGATAACTTCTTCAGGTTGTAATCCGCCATGAGACATTCTGTGACCTTTAAAAGGAATTAGGGTTTTAAATCCACGAGCCAATAAAAAGTTGTCAGGAATACCGAAATAGTCTTTTGCAATCTGGTAAGTGTTCGTAACTAAATCAGGAGTGAGTAGTTCTTTTGGGTCGCCAGGCAGTTCTGCATATCGAAAAGAATAATTTTGTAAGTTTTTTAATTTTATAAACTCCCTTGTCATCAGTGCTTTTTCAGTTGGCTCAAGAAATGTAGCTCCATGGTCGGAAATTATATGCAAGCGAACGTTTTTTTTCTTGCTTATAATATTAATATAATTAACTAATTTATTTATTAAAGTCTCAAGAATATTTTCAGCCGCCTGCAGATGACTAACTCCCAAGTCTTCTTCTGTCTTATGAAATAATTCATCTAATTGAAGATAATTAATGAAGTATGTAGTGTTTTCGGGTTTAGTTTCTTGATAAAATGCTCCAATTGTCGGATAATACTTTAACCTGAGTGTCTCCTTGAACGGTATCCAGCCTCCTTCTTCCAGGAGTTGTTTGTACCTGGGATCAGTAATTTCAATATAATTAGGCTTACCAGAAACAAGGCACTTCTTGCTAAATTCGGTTAATGTAGGCGGATGAGCAAAATAAGCAGATATAGATAAGCAAGAATAACCATTTTTAATTAAGATCTTATTAATTACTTCTGAAAAAAAATACGGAAGGTTATCTACTATCAACACTACATTTATTTTCTTTTCATCCGAAAATTCTTCGAAGTTGTTCGGTACAAAATTGGAGAGCATCCGCTTCGAATTGTATTTAATTTCCTCAAAGTTGGAATAAAACCAATCTGAAAAAATTATGGACAATGGTTCGAGCGGATTAAATTTTTTGGACGTATATAAAACCCATTGATAATATGGAAAATATTCGGTTATTGCCCATTCCATCATTTTTTTATCAGTCCAATCCCTATCCGGAGAAGATGGAAATGGAGGTGGGATTCCTTTTTCAAGCGATTCAATTCTTTGATAAACGATAGGTAAAAATCTGAATTTCTCCTTAATTAGATCTACTATTTCCTCGTTTAATAATTCAGGACACTTTTCTAATAACTCCTCAATTTTATAATATTCCAGCTCAAGCCTTCCACTTATCTTTAAGATAAATTCCTTTAATGAATCTTGGGTTTTAGGTATTTCCCATGTATTAATCTCATATTCAATTTGGTGAATGATTTTTGGAATATCATTATCAGCGAACTTCAGTTTTTCCAACGGCAAATTCATGCAATCATATGCCTGAAAATCTGGTAGAAGTTGAATTCCAATAGTTTTATAGAATTTCAAGGTAGCGTATGATATCATTTCGGCGTAAAATGCCGAAGGGGATTTGATGAACTTTTCTAACAAAATCGAAAGATCTCGGTCGGCTGAGGATTGCCAAAGATTAAGCCGGAATATTAGTAGTGATTTAAGAAAATCGTGGCTGTTTGATTCCTGCCAGAGATTAGATTTTGACATTTCACAAAGGGACGGAATGTCATCAATGGTTATGGATTTACGTCCCATTATTGCACCATATGAGACCCTAAGGACAAAGTCATCGAACGTTTCTCCTGGAACCGGTAATTCTTCAAAATCAAGAAATCCGCATTCCTTAATTATTTCATCTGATAGTGTGTTTGGAATTGAACAGGACCATTTTGATTTCAGGATATTTAACAAACTTGCTTCTTCAACTGAATAAAATTCTTCAGGTAAACGATTCAGTAAACGTTCGAACCAGATCCAATAAATCTTACGTTTGAGGATTATTCTTGCCTCGTCCTGTGGAAGATTCAATTCACATAAGACGGAATATGTCAATAAATAAGATTGATTATCAGAAATTACAAGAGCCTCAGGGTCACTGACTATATTACTGAAATCAATAACTGCATGTATCATAATAGTTCTTCAAGAATTTTCTTAATCTCTAGCTTGTCTGCAATTTTTTGTTTTTGGGCCAACGCAATAAAGGAAACTAATGAGGCCTTCAATTCGACTTTGTCTTTAGGGAAAATAAAATTGATTACAATATCACCTAACACGTCGGGCTGACCGTTGATCTTTACTTTTTGGGTTGAATCATAAATATCCCACTTAATAACTTCTCCATAATTTCCTTCTGAGTCTTCAGCTACAATCATAATTTTTTTATTTCCCATCAATTTTATAGACTCTTTTGTACTTATTTTCTTTCGATCGCTTTTCTCACTCGTTGGGTCGGAACCATTGTCTGTGATAAAAACGAATTTGGCTCCAGTGGGAGGTTCAATTTCGAAATGAAGATTTTCGCTGTATTCGACCTTTTTTGTCCTTTGATCAACAGTACCGTTGGTAAAAGAGTATTTTGGGGATTCGACCCGTATTTTATTAATTTCGATTAGTTTTTTTGACGATATGATTCTTTCGATGTAGGAATATTCATGGTCATCATTCCAATCCTTCAATTTTCCAAAGCCATAGTTTTCTGGTAAAACCTCAAAAATAAAAGCAGTAATGTTGGAAAGCGAAGTCCCAACTTTCATCAACCCTTTTGATTCCGAGGAATGAAAACTACTATAAGAATCTTTCTGTTTTGGATCTAATAAGTTGTACCATTTTTCAATTGCATCTTTAATGTGTTCATCTGTATCCCCCATTGCGCCAAACACTTCACGCAATTTTATTAAAATTCTCTTTTGGCGTCTCGATAAAAGATCCTGGCAAGTTTCTTTAAATTCTTTTACTCCAGCAATCAATGCGGCCCTTTTCTTGTCAGTCAATTTCTCGTCTTTATCTAATTCGAAAAGGGCTGGCAAATCTGCTTTGATGAATCCATAAACACCAAGTGTATCAATTTTGTTGAACAGTTTAACGAATGGTTTTTCTTTTTCAAGGTGATTTTCAGATGTTTTCACCAAAATGGATTGTGATGACCACCATTCTTTTATTGCAGCAAATGCATCATTTATCCCATATTCTTTACCCGCTTCCTTAGTATTGCTGAAAACTGAATATAAATCCTGAAAATATTGTTTGTCCTCCAAAGAAACCGAATGAGAGACAACAATTGCCTTAGGATACTGTCTATTAACAAGATCAATTATATCCGAGCTGTTCGAAAAATCAATATCGGATATTGCATTTTCTTCTTTCTTAAATGTGAGTGAATCACGAAGGTGCCGACGAGCGACCATCACAAATAAAGCAACGGCAATGTCTCCTAACCCATAAATCTCATACAACGGTCTGACAATTTCGAAAAAGGATTCTAGTTTCTCTTCTTTAAGTAGTTTTAACCTATTAAGTAACCAAATGAAACCCGGGAACACATTCTTGAACTTTTCAGTGTCTGTCGATATTTGATAAAAACGGATATCACCTTCGATACCTGTTTGTTCAAGCACCCACCTATCAACAAAAAGATTTTTAATGTATTTTTTCCCTCCCCGATTATCTGCCCATGTATTATCAATGGTTATCGGTTTGGAATTGTCAGCAAGAAGGTTACACGCTTCTGATACTATTTTCTGAATGGCCCCACCAGCAATAGTTAAATGCGATTTGTTGAAGTCGTTATGAGCTACATTATTTCTGGTTGTTTTATAAAGCAAAGAAATAGCGACGTTTGCAATATCGTGGTTTTTATTTTTATTAGTTGCAATACTTTCACCTTCTTTGTTGTACCAAATAATATTGTCAGCGGAAAAATATTTTTCACCCAGGTTTTTCAGAGCAAGCAAGGTACTGGTTTCAAGTTTACTTATCTCTGCCAAATCAAAGGTTGTAAAAGAAGAATATTCTTTACTCTCTTTTAAACCTTTGATAAACAGAAAATTCCAGATGTTTTCTTTGATGTTTAGCGGTGACTTTGGAAGTCCTATAAAAACTCTTTCTTGCTTATTGCTCTTCACCAATGAACGTGCGCGATCTATCTGTTCGGCATTCTCACAAAGAACATAAATAGCGGTGCCTTCATAAAAGTCCTTGCCAAAAGGAATCTGTTTTCTTTCTTTTTCTAAATAGGTAAAGATTTCCATCTGCTTATCCTGAGAAATTTTATGTCCCTGAATTTCTGACAAAGTTAGAGTTGACACACGTAATCTCTTATCTTCAGAGAATGTAAGGTTATAATCTTTGGCTTCAATAAAATCTTGTTGATATCTCGACCAAAACTGATCACGAAATACATCAAGAATGTCCTTAGGCTGGTTTAAAGGATCGGATTTATATTCTTCCAGCAATCGCCTTATATCTGCCGCATCAGTTCGGCGAAATTCATAGTATTGGTTTTGATTCCGGTAAATAATTCCAGCTCCTGCAAGAATGTCGAGCCTTGATTTAATAGCGTCCTTTTCCGCATCAAAGTATGCATTTAATGCAAAGCAGACATTTTCATGTTTAGATAGAATCTGGATTTCATCGTTGCTAATTATTTCAAAAATCAGCATGACTTTTAGAATACGATGCATGGTTTCATCGGCTTCATCAAATAGTTTGTCGTTTGAATCCTTTTGTTGATACCTTAGTAATTCGCGGCGTGTATTGTCATAATTTGCAATTGCTGATCTCGACTTATTAGTTAATTTTTTTGACTCAATTCCAGATGATCCCTGTCTGATAAAATAGTCGATCAATAAATCGGCAGTATAAAGATTGAGTTTGTTACCATCCAATATGTCGGTTCTGCCCACGTACCATGGGAATGAGAATTCCTCTGCGATTTCGAAAATTTCCTCCCCAGTCACAAATTCGGGGGAGAAAAACTTGAATACTGAACGGTTATCACTTCCTACTTCCTTAGCGAGTTCAAGCAGCGAATAAGTAGCAAGTGGGTGCATGGGGAAAATGTTTTCAATAATATTTTGCTTCAGGACAGGAGCTGGCAGCCAAGTAAACAGGTTCAATCGCTGACATTCGACTGTGAACTGAGAAAAGATCTGACTATTTCGTTCGACTTCTGTGGTCCAGATGTCTGATTCTTTAAGTGGGTGAACAATTGCCGCTATTATATCCTCCATCCCCTGTGTCTGCAAAGCAATTTCATTTACACGGGCTTGTAAAGTACTATAGTAAATTGAGTCGCCAACTTCGCCATGATTGGGAAATGTTTTGTGACCAGTTCCGATGAAGATGACAGGGAGCTGTGACGACATTCCACTATTAGCGCAGAATTCCGCAAAACCATGTAACCGGTCCAAATCGACTTTCTTACTATCCAATGCATAGCCAAATTCATCATAAATAATTACAATTCCTTTATATTTTGCAATAAATTCAGGGCTTTTTGTTATTGCTTCGATTATTTTATTTAGGTTAGCTTTATCAGGTGTAAAATCGACAGTTGTAACAGTTTTAAAACAGTTTTTGAATACCAACAATGCTAACTCTTCGTATCCTTTTAGCCCATTGATTAATTTTTCATATGTCCAATCGGAATAGTCATTATCCAAAGCATCAAGAAATAATTTTCCGATAGGAGTGCCAGTAATCAAATTCAGTTTATCAATAGCTTGTAAATAATAAGAATTGAGTTTAATGTCCTTATCTTCTATCTTTAATCCTTCGTCAATGGCTGCCAAAATTGTTCCTTCAAATTCCAGATTTCTATTGAAATCACAGATTGCCAAGAAATATCGGCCAACACTTCGACGGGACTGAAGATTTGAGGATAGATACTGTTCTTGGGTAACATCTCTCAAAGTTTCACCTGGCTTAACTTTAACGTTATCCTGAGCATTTTTATAATTCTTAAAAAATGTTCGCATTTCAGGCAAATCACTTTGGTGTGCAAAATAGCTTGCAAGCATTAAACACAAATGACTTTTGCCTGTGCCATAGGAACCTGATAAGAAATAAAACCGTCTGTCCTGCGGATTTATTGAATTCGCAACTTTTTCAAATGCTAGGCGATGCGATGTTATTGGACGGTATCTTTCCATTCTGTCCCGTCGCTTACCTTCATCGAAGTATTCTGTTTGGAGATTTACATAAGAAGCATAGCCTGAATCGATCTTGAGAATTTCTTTAAGCTTTGTCATTTGTTCTATTATAAAATTGCTTTAAATTCATTTAGTTTATGAACCCGGGACCTTCCTTTGTTGTCCAGGATGGTGAGTTGTTCCAGCCAATAATCGGTTTGTAATCCAAAAATTAAAGTAGTTGTGTTTTCCGAATAAAAACTATTCCATTGCTTTTCTATAAGAGTGGCGAAATCCAATTTTTCAGGAGTTCCCCAAGTATCTAAAAGGAAATCAAGGTTGCTAAGAAAAACCACGGAATTGCCTTGACACAATTTAACAAGGAGGTTCTTCAATTTGGAAACCGAGAAGGAATCAAGGGATTTTATTAATTCATCATGGTCCTGAAATTGTTTGAGGACATCAATGTGAAACCCACTGGTTATCTCCGTCGATTGTATAAAAAATTCCTTAAGCACTGGTAGATCATTATGATGGATAATTACTGACCGGTATTTTTCGGGCCTTAAGGAGTGAATGTATTGATCAATATCCAAAAGCATGGTTTAATGGTAAATTTCGTTAAGGATTAATTGTTTAGAAAGTCCATGGGCATATCGCAGCTGGTGCAAGTCCCCAAAATTTTCCAAATTTGCAAACCGGGTGTTGTGTAATTGGTCAAAGAGTATTTCTACCTCGTAACGTTCTAGATTAAGCACCTTGGCTGGAGACAATTCACCGGTCAAGGCCTCTGTCAAAGAAATTCCTGTGGATTTTCGATCCATCATTTCCTGGAAAAGCAACAATGAAAAAAGAAAAGGCAATGGCGTAATTTTATTTGGTTCCTCTCGTTTCCATTGGCCTGCGGCTATCTTGCTAATGAAATTCAGTTTCAGGAAATGAGTTTCTGAATAGGCATACAACACTGCATTAATCTCTTTGGGTACTTTCCTCTCGAGTGAACTTGCTGAATAGTTTGCTGAGAGGTCAGAAAAGTAAGGAGCGCAGCTAACGGCGTTGATCAAGCTTTGATTTGGGAATACCTGTGTAACCAATCGGTGCCAAACTACCCATTTGGGATTGCAGGACACTGTATAATGCAAAAGCCAAAGAGTCTCCTCTTTTTCAAAAAACAGGTCCTTTCCGGCTATTGTACTACCCAAAGGAGTAAGCACAAAGGTTGCGGGTCTGATTAAGCCTAAAGCCACCATTATGGAACTCAGTGATTCGTATTGTCTGATGGGCATCCCCAATGCCTCAATTATCTCCTGCCGGGGTATTATTTTACGACCCGGTTGCTCTTTTAAGTAGCCCAGGATGCGCGATAACTCCAGAAAGTGGAGTCGATAGCCGTTTGTGAGTTCGAGTTTTATGTCCATACTGCTACAGTTTATTCATCGTCTGAATTCTGTCTGTATTTATTTGCATAATTGATAATAAATTGCGTTTCAGAATCATCAAAGCCAAAATATAAACCAAGTATCAAATCTATCTCATTGATCATCGGCTTACTTTTCCTTGCATAAATAGTATAACACTCCTTATTGCCAAATCCTGCATATTGCCTTGACTCAACTTGAGCATTTTTTTTAAAATCAGTCATGAGCATTATTCCTAGAGATTGCAATTGCTGCAGTCTATCATTAGAGCATTGATCAAAATCAAACGGAAAGGATGCGATATTGCTAAATGTCAATACTCTATTGCTAGAAAAAGTATCATAAAACCAGAAAAATAAATTACTATTTAGGATCGCTAATATGGGAAACAGAAACTCATCGTTAATCGTGAATAATTCTATTTCATTTGTACTGCCGCATGAAAAATTCGTAAAAATCTTATAGTACAAACCTCCTTTGCTCCTATAATAAAAGCGTTTCCTCTGATAATCGTCCATATTAATTTTTGGAATGGAACCTTTTTGTTTAAGGAAACTTTGTAAAGGACTAAAAGTAAAAAGTTTCTCAAGAATATCTTTTTCTTTCTGACTTCCAATCTTTGGGAAATACCCAGGAAATTTGTCGAAATATTTTGTTGAATCTATATGTTCAATACTGTTCATAAGATTTACTTCATCCCCAGTGTTCCACCTTAGGTAATTTGAAGTGAATTGAATCTTTTTAGTCTCGCTTTTATTTTTTCTCGAGAGAAAAATACTAACCGGTAGATTGGCATTTTCAAAAACTTTACCAGGCCTCCATGAGAAATTTGTACACACTAATTTATCGGAGAAATCTATTAACATTAATTGATAGGGTAACATTTCTACCATTGAGAAACCAGCAAGTGGAACTATAAAAGAATGGTATCCATTATTAGCCAAAATCGAAATCATTACTTCAGAAAAATAAGAAAATAAATTTTTCGTTGATAAAACATATTTTATCTGAGTTTTATATTTTGAAATATCATCAACAAAGACAAAAGGTGGATTTCCTATTATAACCTGAAATCCGTGATTCAAAATAGTCACAATCGGAAATTCTAATTCCCAATGAAACCAGTTGGAATCATAGGTATGATTAGGAAACGACTTTGAAGCCATAATTCCATCATATTCTATTTCTGAAATAATATTTCCAAAATTCAAACTTGTTTGAAAATCACATAGTTCTTTGTATGGTTGTAGAAGCTCATCAATGACTTTAAGGTGTTTTTGTTTCTCTTGAATATCACCTTTCTTTTCTGATTGGAGACTCCTTAGTAATTCCAATTCTCTCATAGCTTTATCAACTGCTAACCGAAAATTCTCATCAGAAGTAAACAGATTGTGCTTTTCTAGTTCATTTTTGCTGAAGGGATAATTCCCGAGGTCTTCCAGGCGGGCTCCTATTACTGAGTTTCCAATTTTTAAATTATGGTTCAGGAAAGAAAGTGGTTTGTCCTTGGCCATAGTCAAAATCCAAAGACTAAGTTTTGCTAATTCGGTGGCAAGCACATTTAAATCTACCCCATAAATACAATGTTCAACAATACATCTGCGCCAAAGGTTGGTGCCTGTATTTGTGTTCGAATCTAATATTGCATAACCGTTCATAAAACGGGTAATGAAATTGGATATGTGGTTGGTGGCATTTACCAGAAAATGGCCGCTCCCCATTGCCGGATCGAGCACACTGAAATTCAAAATTTCATTTTCTACAAAGGCAACCAATTTTTGTTTTATTAATAAACCAATGCCTTGTTTTTCTGAATCGTTTAAAGCAATCTTGAGGTCGTTCTTGTACTTTCTTATACTTTCATCAAACCTGAATTCCAGTTCTTTCAGCTTTACATCCACAGTATTGCTGACCATATACTCCACAATATATTCAGGTGTATAATAAGAACCACTGGCTTTTCGGGTTCCTTTATCATTGCCAAAATATACGTGGCCGGCCGGAATGTATTTTCCTAAAATGATCTTACCTCCTTGTGATTGAGGTATAAATTCAATCACTTTTTTAACAATCCGCACCTCAGTGTCTTCTTCAGCAATGAAAAGTTTGTGCTCAAGCAAACCTTCGTAGAGGGTCCCCAGGTGACGTACATTCATGTCGCGATAAGAAATCGGCTTAATTTCCTTGTTCTTTTCTTTGTAATGTAATAAATTGAATAATGGCTCAGCCAGAAAACAGTCAGCAATCCTGGTGTCGTCAATGAACTTTGTATATTTATTCTCATCGGGATTGAATAGTCCCCCATTGTAAATATCGTTGATCTCTGAGAAAATTCTATTAAAGGAATGCCACAATTCAAATCTATCCTTCCTGGCCGCGTTGTTGTCTTTGTACTGCCGGATTTTCGTTAAAATGAAGTCGATTTCCTCAAGCTCAAGCTCATGTAAAAGCTCACGAGCCTGCGCATAGAAAATGAACAGCAAACGGAACATGTAAAAAAGGGCACCACCATAAATAGTTTCTCGGACTTTGTCGTCAGAGAAATCTGATATTCCTTTTGAACGTAAGTATTCAACATATCCAAAGCATATATCAGACAGGACGCCTTGCCCACCTTCATCTTTTTGTTTCAGGCTTTTTTTCAATTCAGCTTCGATGTAAGCAATCTTGTCCTGCGATTCGGTTTTGAAAATATCAAACCTGCATTGCCCATCCTTCACAACAAAGTTTTCTGCCTGAAGGAAGAAAAACAGTAATTGGAAAGATGATAAATCTTTTGAGTCTAGAATCTTTTGAAGATCAATTTCAAGATAGTTTTCGTAAGGAGTTGATTCTTCAGTATGGTAAATCCGCCATCTATTACCATTAGTAAGAATCCCCCATTTTAGTCCGTTGTGGTTTAGACCTGCAATTACCTCAAAAGCATAGTTGCTCCCCATAGAGGTGTTATCGAGATTTTCTGATGGAAGGGCAGAAACACAAACTCCAATTGTACTATCATCCTCACCATGTCGTTTCAGCAGGGCAAGATTATCAGACTGCTTTTCAATTCGGAAACCCAAGGATTGAAGGCATTCATGTACAAAGCTTTTATTCCAGTTACTTAGTGTGACATGATCGGCATATATCAGAAAATCAGCCATGCTGTTCATGCTAGCCCTGGAAGCTGAATCTTCTTTGATCTGAGTAATTTCGGCCAGATATGCTTCGGAGAATAGGAATTGGTTGTGATAGGTGGTCATAGGATTTATTAGGGAAAGTGTTTGCAATAGTTTTTGTTAAAGGTTGACTAATTTCAAATAACTCTATAAACTCGCAGGCATAAAGTTAGAGATACTTTTCCCAAAACCTAGCGAGTTCCCTGTTTGATTATTGACCGGCGTTATTCCAGTCGCTGTCTTTTTAAAAGTTCAACCCCGGCTTTTATAGCAATTCTGGTTCTGTCGTTGTTGTTATATGTAAGATCCGCAATTTCCGAAATATTTGTCCAGGTGATATGCGGGTTAAAGATGGCAGCACCAAGTTTAAAAACGGCATAAAATGGGGGCTCCGAGAATCCAAGGTCTTTGTAGAGTAAAGTTGCCCAAACCTCAGCTATGTTCCCGGTTCTCTTTAATTGTTCTTCGTCAAATGATTCGGTATGTTTTGCTTCACAAACAAGAAGTAGATTATCAATGGTGATGACCAGGTCGGGTTTAGCATTAAACATGCCTTGCATTGCTCCATAAACCTTACTCTCGCTCTCATTTAATTGAATACTTTCTGCTGCTGCTTTTTGTCTTATTTGTTTGGGGTGTGTGAGCCTACTATTATTTAAAAGTTCTGGGAGCTGTGAAAAAATTCGGCAATCGCTTACAATTTCTTGTTTCATGATTAGTCGAGTCAATTCATCCATAAGTGGAAAGATGTTTGGTTTGGCGTATTGGTAAGCGTCACGAATTATTGCTACCTCACAAAAAATGGTTGTGTTGTCAAACCGTAAATTTGTCAAGGATGGAGTGCCGTTTATAAATGACAAGCTGCTTTGGGAAAGTTTGGTTAAGAACTGTCCAAGCGGGCTTGCAGCTTTGTCGTCAAGTCGTTCGTGAAGTAGTCGGAACAAATGAGCACAAATCGCCCGTTCTTCTCGGTTGTAGTAATCGTATGGTGTCATACTTGTTATTTTAGGTTTAATACTTGTGGTGGACAGCAATCGATATAAGCCTTGTACGAAACTGCAATAGGAATTCCACCCAGGTTTTCAATTCAGTTTTGTTCTACGAAAAAAAATTCTACCGGGAAAATTTATTCAAATAGTTCGAGAACTTCAGGTTTTAACTGGTTTTTTACAACGAGCGCTTCAATGACTTTTCGAAATTTCTGGAACTCCGAATCAGAAATGCCTACTGGTTTCTTACAGTAACGTAAAAAGAACAAAAATCCCTTGATGAACCTAACATAATCCACTGAACCGTCGTTGCGCCTTTTGACAGAACCCTTTTTACTAAAAGATGCTTCTTCCATTCGTCGAACCTCAAGATCGCCTTGTACAAGAATCTCTTTATAATCGAGTGCTGACATTCTGTTTAAAAAAGTGGAGACATCGTACATGTTATCCATTACTTAAATTCTTTTAGGTTTTTAGTAAAGATAAAGGTTTTTGTTAAGTCCTTGCTAATCCTATTTGATAATGCTAAGGTTTGCTTCTGAAACCACCATGTGTTCAAGAATGGATAAATGTCTGCCAGGATTTGAATCAAAATGGTTGCTTGTCAACGATTGCTTCATAGAGTATGATTCTGATATCTGTGATGACATGTTTGGTACGTTTGAAAAACCTGGAGCGAAAGAACATATGAACCACCATATAGAACCAATCGCTTACGGTTGAATTAACGGATACGAAATCGGAGATCAGATAGTACAGAAAGCTCATCATCCCAACTCTCCCGGACATCCCTCAGCCTTTCATTTGCTTCATATAAAGCAATCTCAAGCCTCGGGATGTCCTTCCAACCGCATTGTCATCGGTTTCAGATATGCTGATACATGAAACCAAAATCACCTTTCCGCTTCTTCCATTGTATCCCGGAGAAGCGAGTTTTCAACGCATAGCCATAATTGACAGGCAATCCCGGGTAATATCTGTCTTTTGGTTCATAAGGCACATTGTTCATTATGCATCTCACAACATAATCACCATAGAGATCCCATTGCATCCGATTAAACTGCCTGGCAGACATCGGAGTATCGAAGATTTCAGGAGTATTCATGGGATTAGATTATTCCGGCTGCTGATAGGATTGAAGGCCAACCATCCGAATCATGACCATCGGGTTCAATGCCAGTTTCGCCGGTCATAGATGGGCATTCTCCGTCCATCATCGCCGCATCTATAGCCTCTGGTGTTACTTCAATGAATTCCGGAAAGTAATGGAACAGGTTAACGATACAGATGATTATGGGTTCGAAGGATCCATCAAAAAAAAGTTGAGCATGGACATCGTTAAGGTGAGGATAAACGGAAACGGGAGTGCCGACCGGAAATTCCAAACCGGATTTGAGTTTCAAAGGATTGATCAACTTGGTTTTCATACTGTAGAAGATTAGGATTTTGATAAAAAAGAGGTGAGTTGCCCCACCTCTTTCGGTTTAGTAACTGATTGAATCACTTTGCTTTTGGAAGTGAAAAAATGTAATCGATCAAAATTGCTTTCCCTTTTTCATCCAATTCCCAGTAAAACTGTAGTATTGGTGAGTGCGGATTGGGAGTTTTGGCATAATAACCCATGAATTTATCGTGTAAATGCTCATGCAACCTGGGATCATTGCTCCAGCATTGCTCGATAAAATCAGCGGGCCAGTTGTAGAGGAACCAGAACACATGTGCAACGATAGCTTCATTATCGCACCGGAGTTCTGCGCAAACTTTCCGGAGCCGGTTCATTTCCCGGATCATCGAATATTCTGAGGATGAATAAATGTCAGAGGTTTTGTTAGCCATAAAATAAATGCCGATGCCTTTCGGACTTGTAAGGGTATCAAGCACACCCGGTTGATTAAAAGGTGATGGATTCGCAATGTTCCAAATGATAAATGAGTTCAGGTTCAATGTTTGTCGAAAGCACGGTGAGTTTGATTCCCCTTTCGTCAGCCATTTTGTAGGCCAGGTTAAGCATTTCGACAAAGTTATGAGAGCGGTAAACCTTGGAAGTTACCTTATCGTAGTGCCCTTCCACTGCCATCCACACCAGGCAAAGTGGATCATGAGGATCTTTTATGGGATGAAAGTGTGAACTGGTGCAGAGATATACTTGTTCTGTCACAAATGAATGCCGATGCCTTTCGGACTTGTAAGGGTATCAAGCACACCCGGTTAATATGAATCAATGAATTTTGCAATAGATCTGCCTGCCGGCTTTCTGACAGCAATAATCACAGATCCGGCAGTTTCGAGGACAAACCACCCCATCGTAATTGTCAGGATCAGGTACCGCGTTGAACTGATTATCCAGCATGAACCCGGATCCTGAGATGGTGAGATTGTCAGGAAGATTCGTGAAGTCGAGATCCCGACGGGCCGTGTACGTCCAAACCGGTTTACCGAGAAGCAGGGCAATTGTTTTCACCTTGGTTACATCGCCCTGGTGCCGGAAATCACCGGCTTCGCTGAACCGAAGTTTTTCGAAGTCGAATTTGGTCAGTTCATAAACGAAAAGTTCCGGAGTGCACATTTCCCAAAACTTGGCTTGATGCTTCCGGTGACCTTTAACACCCGGGAACCTTCGTTCAGGATACTTTGCGTAACACTTTTTCGGGATCCGGCAAAGCCCAAGTTTTTCTGAGGGACAATCACAAGCAGGAGTCATATTGAATAACGCGGTTGATGTATCCTGCTTGAGATTCCCAAAACTGAATAAGGTATGAATCATTCTGATGGATTTGGAGGGGTTAAGGCATCAGGTTATCATCGGCCATGGAGAGGTATCCCTGGTCTGAAATAATCAGATGATCCAGTACCGTCAGATCCAGTAAAGCAGCTGCATCCTTGATCTTCTTCGTGATTTTCAGATCCGCATCCGATGGAGATAAGTTCCCTGACGGGTGATTATGAGCCAATATGATACCCGATGCAAGTCTTTCTACAGCTGCGTTTAAGATTAATCGTACATCGGTAACAGTACCGGAAATTCCACCCTGGCTGATCCTTTTCTGATCGATAATCTGATTGGAACGGTTAAGTAACAGCACCCAGAATTCCTCATGCTGAAGATCTGACACCAGCGGCTCGATTACTTTCCAGGCATCCTGAGAGCACCGAACCTTTGGCCGTAGAGTTGCCGGAGTAGAGCGTCTCCTTCGGCCGATCTCGAAGATAGCAGCAATACGGATGGCCCGGGTTGTGGTAATTCCATCAACCTGACACATCTGATTGAGAGTCAATTTAGCCAGCGAGTGGTAATCATTCCCGGCCAATACGAGTAATTTCCTGGATGATTCTTCTGAAATTCCCGCTGCGACCGAGAGAATTTCGTAGTTGGATAATGCGCTGGATCCGGTCTGAACCAGTTTGGCAGCTGCCGAATCGTTCACCTGCCAGGGAGTTGAGATCACTGAATTATACTTCATGGAAAATGGTACCGATGCCTTTCGGATTTGTTTGAGTATCAAGCACACTCTGATTAATGTATGCACCCTGGATTGGAGCAAACACGGAATTGGAGTGAGCGGCGAAGGTCATTTTGTGTACCCGCAAAATGAATTCGTGCGAAGCAATTCATGGCCGGGACCGGTAGTGATTCTAAGAATAGAGGGGGGCATGAATCCCGAACGGGTTTTCGGGTTTGCGACTAACTTTGTGCATACATTAATAATAAAAAGACATACAAGCGTGGTGCCCCAGAGCCGTCCGAGGTGTAACGGATTGTACAAAACGGGTTTTCTTTTTGGTACTTTTTCTTTTCCCGCGCCATGAAAAAAGAAAAAGTACTTACACAAAAGCCGACCAGGCGAGCATCCGAAAAACATCAATCCCTAAAAATCTTAAAGTGGTGGATTCGCTGTTCTGCCGAAATCAAAGGCAGATCTTAAATGACACAAAAGCCGATATCAACGGTTTTCTTTTTGGATACTTTTTCTTTGGCCGGACAAAGAAAATAGTATGCTTTAACGCAAAAAATCGGGCACATCAAATTTTCGAAGCATGAGGAAATGAAGATGTTAGCCCGATTATTTGCTACCAGGCTCCGCCTGGTTAGCTTTGCTGCCGACCCCGCCCTAACACGAAACACGAAAAACGCGATTCCGTTTTCAGGAAATATGATTTCCACATATCGGATGTTGTTCATTATCAGGACAATATCCGAATAGTGGAAAGACTCTGAGATTGCCTTTGTCGAGTCCTACTGTTCCAGTGGCGGTACTCCGACACGCAAACTTTATGGACTGTATTCAGTCCTTCAATATTCAGGTGCCAGGCACGGGCACGCCATGTTTGCACGCACACATTCACACTCCTCCCACATACTGATCACGCTACTAATCCCCAAACTCTTATCGGTTTGGTCTGCACACAAAAAAAGGGAAGCTGCCAGGCTTCCCTTTTCTTTGTAATTGATTGCTAATCTTTCTCATCAACTGATCCGAACTCAATCAATCGAATGATCTCTTTAGTATCGGTATAAAGCAGATCAGCCATTCTGTTTGTAGAAACCAATACTTCGCTCAACAGTTCATCCATGTGATTGCAGAATTCGCGTTCTTCGATCGATGCGTTTACACGATAAGGAATTGAATAACTCATGACAATGTAGTATTAGATTGTTTTAGAAATTAATTATGCACACAAAGGTTGAGCAGGCTGATTTTTGATGAATGGCGCTGGTCAATTTCTGAATCGCAACAGCCAGTGCTCAAGAGTGAAATTGAAAGCGTGCGAAGCAATACCGGGAATAGTTGAGAGTCCCCCGAGCAAGGAAATTCAGGGCACAAAAAAAGCCTCATTGCTGAGGCTCTTCATCGAGGGCGGTAGTTCCTATGAGGTTACCATCACATTCCGCTTGCCGATCGACTTTTTCTTAGCCACCGGAGCTGGTTTCGCTGCCGGCTCCAAAAAGCTTGGGTCGCGCATCGAACCCGGCTCCGGGGGCTTTTAGAAAATGCGAATTGGGAAGTGGGATAGTGAAGGTTTCCTCATAGGAGCTGCCCACATCGAAGGGGGGACTTAGTCAGTGAGCATTTTTTTGGGTCCTGAATTTCTGAAGCGACCGAGCCAGGTATCCTGAATCAAACATCAGCCTGCGATCAATACCTTTGTGCAGTAATTAATAGACAGAGCCGAACCCAGAGGGTGACTATAATTTTTTAGTCATTGTTGTAGCCAGTTCTTCTTCTATCTGCTCAATTGTTGGGAGGTTTGGTTTCAAGTTATCCGGAACGGCTTTGCTTAGTTCATATTCTGCTATTCCAATTGGTTGAGACATACCTCTCAGAGCATATTCTGCAACTATTTTAGATTTTGATTGGCATAATAATAATCCAATGGTAGGATTATCCGTTTCGGTCCTGATAGTATCATCTACTGCCGACAGATATAGGTTCATCTTGCCTGCAAACTCTGCTTTAAACTCAATGGTTTTTAGTTCTATTACCACATAGCATTTAAGCCGGATGTGATAAAAAAGCAAATCAATGTAAAAGTCCTGATTATCTATTCTTATCAAAAATTGCTGACCCACAAAAGAAAAGCCGGCACCCAATTCCAGAAGGAAGGAAGTAATATGAGCTATTAGTTGCTTCTCCAGATCTTTTTCAAGAACTTTATCTTGCAGATTGAGGAAGTCAAATTTATATGGGTCCTTAAGTGTTTCAATAGCTAATTCTGAATGAGGTGCAGGTAATGTGCTTTCAAAATTGGTAATTGCTTTCCCTTGCCTGCCAAATAGTCCGGATTCAAGTTGATGAATTAGAATTGAGCGGGACCAATTGTTTTCAACAGTTTTGCTACAATAGAACAAAGCCTCTTCAACTGATTCAGACTTGGTGATAAGCATAACGTTATGGCCCCATGGAATTTGTCCAACAAGCTGTTGGATTTTTCCAGGTTCAATACCAGAGGATGAGTAGAACTCGAACCATTTCTTCATGGAGAACAGGTTCGACCTGGAAAATCCTTTTTGATCAGGAAACTCAACCTTGAGATCTTTTGACAATTTCTCAACAACGGCAGTTCCCCAATTGGATTCCGAAATTTTTTGCGAAATTGATTTCCCCAAGTCCCAATATAATGATAGAAGTTCCCGGTTAACAGCGCTAATTGCCTTTAATTGTGCGAATTGAATTTTACTCTTCAATTCGGCCACCCAAGTTGAGTAGTCAGCTTCGATTATCCTATTCATGGCCATAAAAACAGTAACATTTTTAGCAAAAAAACCGATGCACAAGATACGATTCTTTCGGAATCTAGCCGATC
>Ga0265292_1001163_pt1 | contig 25241 bp, 27 predicted proteins | sample Munlanlewell296A_FD_189080 | JGI IMG/M metagenome (GOLD analysis project Ga0265292, IMG submission 189080) | Leachate microbial communities from a municipal landfill in Southern Ontario, Canada - Leachate well 296A | ecosystem: Engineered > Solid waste > Landfill > Unclassified | place: Canada... | reverse complement strand
TGAACGAGCTGCTCAGCGAAGACCCCATGAACTTCGAGCCCGGAAAAACCTACGAGATCAAATTCACGGAGGACAACTTCGACTGCTTCGTCGACGGCGAGTCCGTCGACCCCGAAGACCACCCCCCCCCGCTCGCCGACTTCCTCAACAGGTTCTGCAGTCAGTTCTACGAAATGGCCGAAGATCTCAGCAACACACTGAACCACTTCCCTTCGGCCGACGAGCTCGGCAGGGCCGTCGACCATATCGTCAAGAACAAACTTGAGCACCGCCTTCTCGAAGGCAATGTCGAAGCCTTCATGACTGGACCGACCACCTTCGTGATGGTCTGCGCCTGCGAGGCCAAACTGGCCGAACAGGAGGAACCGCCCAAACCGAAGAAACACATGAGACTGATCGAAATCGTGATCAGAGTGATGGGCTATGGTTTTGAAGACCCGGAGCTCAAAAAGAAACACGACGAATGGGCCGCCGCCCGAGACAAGATAGAAGACTGGCACAACGTCGTCATGACTTCGCCTCTCAGTCATACTCATCCACACTTCAATCTACTCACCAACATCGTCACCACCGCGGCCCAGGCCTTGCTCCCTGACATCGTCAGCGCGAGGCGTCAGGCCATCCTGGCCAAGGTCGGGCCGGTCATCACGGCCGCCGCCGCCACCTGATCTAGGAAGTCTGTCTTCCTGATCTCCTCCCTCCTCTGAAAGTTCGACACTTTCCGGGGAGTTTTTTTATAAAGCCCTCTCCTTTTATCCTCCACAATATGAGGAAGGAAGAAATAATTTTTATAAATATAAAAGAATAAACTTATTAATATCTCTAAAAAGTCCAACACAACCCTTGACAAAACCCAAAAAATAAGCTATTTTATCAAGCTTGTTTCGGTGCAAGGGTTAGTACTGAAATTCGCAATTCCTTCAAACCAGCAGAGGAAAACAAAGCCATGAATCCCACTTCCCCCATTCTTGAAAATTATCTCACCGTCGTCCCTGGTCTCCTCGACAGCACCAACCTCCGCTTCGACGAAAACGGAGTGCTGCTCCTGGTTGTAAGGATCGTCAACACCGCCGATGGTGTGAAGATCGAAACAACCCCTCAACTCAGAGATTACAGCATCGAAAAGTTGGTCGGGTTTTTCGCTGACCACAACGATCGACTCCCCGAAAACATCACCTACGAGTTTACCTTCAACACAATGAATAGCAAACTCGTCAGTGTCTCTATCGATGGCCAGGTCATCAAAGATCCGACTAAAAAAGCCTGGGCTGGCGTATGGATCATCCGTAATGTCACAGGCGAAGATTTCAACCGCCTGGCCATGACCCTGGGAGCAGCCGTAAACAGTCTGCCGTCGGTCGAAACAATCACCAATCTCGTATCCGAAGAGGTACGGCGCCACCTCGTCACCTGTCTGCAACACCGCCTATACCAGGAGTTCGCTGACGGTGTCAAAACAGTGTGGGTGATCACCGAAAGTCGGTCCAGCATCCTCAGCTCTGCCCAACTTTTCGGCACGCCAACGATGTTCAAGGAAGAAGTCTGGGCCGAATCCGAGAAACTCATGACAGGTCAGGCCGACCGCGCCGACATCACCATCGACACCAACACGAAGCCGTTCCAGGACGCTACCTTCACCAACCTCGTGATGGCTGTGGCCGAGGCTTTGCTCCCTGGCATCGTGACCCACGAACAGGCCGGACTCAACGACGAGTTCGAAAGAGTCTTCGGGGTTGATATCACCCCCAAGACCGAAGAGGTCATCCGACCAACTGCTGCAGCCGGCCTTTAGACCTTTCTTTCCCTGATTGAAAACAGCTTCAACCGTTGTTTACACTCGGGGTATTTTTTTATAAAAAAATTCAAAAACCAAAATTTCTTTCCTTTTTTCCTTATTCAGGGCAAAATAGTAGAGAACTTAAATTAAACAAAATATATGCGCGAAGGTTTTAGAAAAAATCTTGAAGAATATGGAGCAATTGCCAAAAAACAACTGGCTCTTGAACCCGGGGCTAATGACCAGCCATTAATCCGAGAACTTTTTGATTCGGCTGATGAAAAAGCTCGGGATCGCGAAACCTCTTTTGGCACCCAACTTGATGTGGCTGGCCTACAGAAGCAAAAACAAGAAGTTATGGTTTGGTTAAAAACCGAACTTAAAAAAATTGAAAGTAAAAAACCACTAACCGAAGAAGAAATTGAACCTAAAAAACGCTGGGTAGTTTTTCATGACGAAATGTTGTTTTTGGCAATCGGGTGAAAAAGAAATGGCCATTACTTTTGGAGAAGTTTTGACTGACCTTGATTGGGAAATCGAATATCAATTCGACCCAGCTTCTGTACCACGTGATTTTAGAAAACAATATTTGGTTGAACAAGCTAAACATAAATTAAAAAAACTTCTTGACCGACAAATAACTCGACATGAAAAAGACAGTAAAAAAATTGACGAATTGCGTCGTAAGGCTTACACCGGACTTTTTGAAGAACAAAGAGACAATCGAGAAACCAAAGGTCATTTGGCCGAAAAAATGGTGAGAAATTTTTTAAAAAAAATCGCGATTGATCTTAATCTTAGTCTTGAAGTTTTTGAAGCTGATGTTCATCAGGATGTGGAAGACAAAATAGATTTTGTTTTAAGACGCCGAAGCTATGATCGCGGTGTTAAGGTTGAAGAAGGTGAAGTTAAACAAGACCTTGGTATTCAGTTTACTATTGATATGAGAATAGATACTGAATTTAGAAAAAGAAAACAACTGGAACGAGCTAAAAGATTAGGTAGCGAACTAAATTTGGACGACCTGGTACTAGTTCGTATTGATTTAAATGATTTGGTTATTCCAGCTATCAGAGATTGGGAAAAAGAAAAACCACCAGGTGGCCCAGACCGCTTTTTACCATCAGCAATTAAAAGAAAAATTTTCTTTGAACTACTAGCTAACATTTTTACACCAAAAGAAATAGAAACAGCTTGGCAGCGTGTGGAAAATAAGTAATATGAACAAAACTCGTCACGAACAATTTACCGAATTATTCCCTAACGAACCAAAATATCGCTGGAAACAGGTAGAGCTAGCTTTGTTCCAAGAAAAAAACCACAATTGGAATGACGCCACTTCCCTACCTGCGGCCATGCGTGGAACTTTGGCTGAAAAAATTCCTTGGTTATCATTTAAAAAAGTGGCCGAGGTCGGCGAACCAGATGGTTCGGTCAGAAAAGTTTTGCTTGAGGCCGAAGATGGTAGTCGCATCGAATCTGTTTTAATGCAAAGCAAATCAGGAAAATATTCTGTCTGTGTTTCCACTCAAGTTGGTTGTGCTATGGGCTGTGCTTTTTGCTCGACTGGAAAACTCGGTCTAAAACGAAGTTTAATCGCTGACGAAATTGTTGATCAGTTGCGGTATTGGCAGTTGTCGCAGAATCCGATAAAGATTCCAGATAAGAACGGAGGGGATGGGGGAAAGGGGATAGGGTTGGAAGCCCGATTTCTTAAAAATAATAACAATCAATCCCTGTCCCCTAATCCCTATCCCCTAATAACCAACATTGTACTCATGGGTATGGGCGAACCCATGAACAATTACGAAAATGTCCGCGAAGCTTTAAATGTCATATTAAAAAATACCGGCATTGGTCCAACCCATATTACGGTATCTTCAGCCGGTGTTCTGCCGCGACTTAACAAAATTTTGGAAGATAAAGAATGGCCGCCAGTATGCATCGCCATTTCCCTTCACAGCGCTGACCCAAAAATTCGTAAACAAATAATGCCGTCATCGGGTCCAAACTTTTTACCAGAACTAGCTAAATGGGCCGAAGGTTACTTAAAAAAATTCGGTAACCGCAGTCACTACCTGACTTTTGAATACATAATGCTTGATGGTGTAAACGACAGTGATATTGAGGCGCGCAAACTAGCTGCATACACCAAACCATTAGGTCACGCTAAAATAAATTTAATTCCTTACAACGATGCCGCTGGAACTTTTAAATCAAGCTCGCCGGAAAGAATTTTAGCTTTCATGAATATTTTACTGACGGCCGGAGTTGATGTAACTCGCAGACAATCGCTTGGTGGATCTATTCAAGCAGCTTGTGGACAGTTGGCCGCCGGTAAAGGAGTATAAAAAGGTAAGAAAAAAACAAAAAATCTGTTATAATAAAACCACGAAAAATATTTCGTGGTTTTATGAAATTCACAGAAAAAATGGAGCTATCTAATTCTTCTAGCGACATCCGTCCGAAGCCCCGTCTGACATGGCAAAGGCGGATAAAAAAACTTTTTAAAATCATTGGTCCGGGATTTATAACCGGCGCGTCTGATGACGACCCGTCAGGCATTGCCACTTATTCGCAATCCGGTGCCCATTTTGGTTACAGCCAACTTTGGACGGCTTTTTTTACCACTCCATTCATGATTGTTATTCAAGAAATGTGCGGACGTATTGGTTTGGTAAAAGGTCGGGGTTTGGCTTTGGTTATTAAAGAACGTTATGGCCGAAAAATTCTGGTGCCGATTATTTTACTTTTGGTTACTGCTAACACAATTAACATCGGTGCCGATCTTGGAGCTATGGCCGCTTCGGCCCAACTAGTTATCGGCTTACCGTTTATCTTTTTACTTATCGGCATGACTTTGTTAACTTTATTTTTAGAAATTTTTGTAAGTTACAAAGTCTATGCCAAATATTTAAAATATCTTGCCGTATCTTTATTTGCTTACGTGATTGTAGTTTTTATTATCAAACAAGATTGGGGTACGATTGCCCTAGCCACTTTTATTCCCCAAATAAGTTTTAGTCAAGAATATTTAATGAATATTGTGGCTATACTCGGCACCACAATTTCGCCTTATCTTTTCTTTTGGCAATCAAACCAGGAAGTAGAGGAAGAAGTAGCTACAGGAAAATTAAAAACCATGGATCAGGGCACACCTAAAATTACCACAAAAGACATTAGCCGCATGCGTTGGGATACAATTTTTGGCATGACTTTTTCCAATCTGATCATGTTCTTTATTATTGTTACAGCCGCTTCGACACTTTTTCCAAACGGTATTAATAATGTCGAAACCGCCGAACAGGCAGCTGTGGCCCTTCAACCATTAGCCGGCAATTTTGCTTCCCTACTCTTTTTAATCGGCATTATGGGTGTTGGCCTTTTAGGCGTGCCGGTTTTGGCTGGTTCGGCTTCGTACGCTGTAGCCGAACTTATGGGTTGGAAATCAGGTCTGTATCGAAAATTTAAAGTTGCTCATGGTTTCTATGGTGTTATAACCTTAGCAACTTTAGCCGGTCTTTTGGTTAATTTTCTTGGAATCAAATCTTTTACCATGCTTTATTATGCAGCAATTATTAACGGAATCGTTGCTCCGATTCTAATGATAGTTATTGTTATGTTAGCTGGCGATAAAAAAACCATGGGTAAATATTCAAGTCCTAAAATTTTGTCAGTAACTGGTTGGATAATTACTATTTTTATGGCTGCAGCAGCTAGTTTGTTAATCTGGAATTTATTTTGTTAGCAAAAAATTAAAACCGTCTTTTTATTTTTACGGACGGTTTTTATTATTGACAAAAAAATTTACTTGTGGTTAAATCTTGCGGCTCCTCACAAACCCAACAATGGAGATTCTGCAGTGTCTTTTGCAAAACATCTGGTCGCATTCCTTTTCCTTGGCCTTTCGGCCTGCTCCACCCTGCCTGTTTCTCAAGTCCTCGTGGACATGAACTGCACCAAGGACAATCCCTGCAACGTCATCGTCACCCCGGACAGCGAGCTCATGGTTCAGGGCTACAACGGCGGCACCAAATATCTTCCGACCGAGAACCCCGACAATGTCACCAGCGCCGTCACGGACTCTGTCTATAAGTGCAACCTGGGGTGTCGCATCTGGATCGAGAAAGACCCCAAGGGAGTGAGTGCCACAATGATCGAATCGAACGACCGATCGATCGTCGCCAGCCTCTAGACCCCTCTACCACACCACCGCCATCTGCATGATGAGCGGTTTTTTATTACCCAAAAACTTCCTTAAATTTTTCAGTATCCTTTTTGTATGAATCATTACTTTCCTCCGAAGCATCAGAGCTAAACTGCCACCCCCACGATAAATCATTTATAACCTTAAAACCGAAAAAATTTAAAGTTTGTTTCTGGATCGCCAAAACATTTTCTGTATTCCAATTGTGACCCAAGACAATTATCACAGCCTCAATATCTTTCAAAATATTATCTTCACTTGTTGAATATCTATTTTCCAACCAAGTCGAACGTTAATTTTTTAAAAATTTTTTATTCATAAACTAACTAAATTTTATTTTATTGGTTAAAGAATCGACCACGACTTTTGCAAGAATCAAAACAATTAGAGCAAAAACTGGAGTATCAAACATTAAAAGAATGATTCCACCAAAAATAATAGTGAAATGCATTATTAATATTCTGGGATAAGGAGAAAAAAAGAGGAATTCTAATTTAACAGTTTTGACACTCTGATGTAAAAATTCGATAAAAGAAATTGTATATCCAAGTAGAAGACCCAAAAAATTTGTGGCCACCAACCACCAAAATTGAGCTAACGGACCATCAAACTGTTCAAAAAAAGGCTCATGATTTTTAAACGTAAAAAAGAATACTAAGAAAAATAAATGACCGGCCATAAAGCCACCAAAATGGACAACAAAAAACGGAGCCAAAAATGCGCCATTTTTTTGTTTTTGAGCAATTGAGGCCGCGACAATTTTAAAAACATTAAAAAGACCAATAACCCCGTTTTCCAACCAAAAATAAAAAAGAATAGCAAAAAGACTCCAATTAAAAAACAAAACCCCAATAACTGGAATTAAATTAACGATAATCAATCGAATAAGATGCGGGTAACTTTTTATTGTTAACGAATTATCAACTAACATATTTTTTGGAATGCTGATAAATCTATTTTATCAGGAAAACCGGTTTTTGTTTATCTATAGTAAAACCGAGGGGTTATTTTCAAAAATCAGGCCAAAAAGATTGACATAACTTACTTTGACCGCTATAATCAAAGCGGTCTCTTTGAGGCCGTTTAATTCATAAGCGCGCCCGCGCACTAAAAAAATTATGTCCGACGACATTCAAACGCAGGCGACTCCAGTTGTTGAACCAGTGGTTGAAGAAACCCCAGTTGAACCAGAAGTCGAAACACAACCGGAAACGGCTCCTGCTACCGAGGAAGCTACTGCTACAGAAGCAGCCTAAGCCAACTCGAGAGATTAAGAAAACACACGATTCACTTCGTGTGTTTTCTTTTTATCAGCAACCCCCACTCCGCCACGAGGCGTGGCTGCACCCTCCCCCAAGGCTGGGAAGGATAAAAATTTTTGAATCTTATTTATGATTCCTTTTTCTTTCAGCAGCAACCACGGCCTGTTTTAATTCTTCCATAGTGGCGGTTTCTGGAAGACCGTAGTGTTTACGCATTCCACGTTCAAAAGAATCGATTAAATGTCCTTCTACTTTTTCCTCAGTTATAGGTAGACCAAAATGTTCAAGGAGCTCGCGTTGATATATAGCCTCAAAAATTTTATTATTTTCATTTTCCCTGGTTAAAAATTCAGACAGGTCTACAGCTTTACGAACCTCGTTTATATTATCAACCCCTAACTTACCGGCGTGAGCTTCGTTGTTTTGTACACCAATACCGATTAATGCAGCCAAACCAACCAAAGGAGCCAAGATACGACGCTTTGGACTTTTAAGTGTTTCATTTACCTCGATCGGAGGCCTGTTTTCGTTGAACATAAAATTTTATCTCAACACCCCGCCCCACTCGATAACCGTGAAGCCTTCACGAACTGGCATGGCTGGCAACACTGGTGGATTGGCTTTGATTGGAGATTCAAGTGGTTGATAATCCATTAAAATACGAATTATAGTATCTGGTTTTTCCGAAAGCGACAGTGGAGCTAGCTGATCCATAACACCAGTGCCATAAAAACCGATTTTATAATAAGCAGCACTTTGCATACGCGGCTCCCAGAATTCCAAAAAGTCAGCGGTTTCTTTTTCATTCAAACCAAGACGAGCCAAAGTGGAAACCAAAAAGTCATGAACTTTTGCCTGTTCAACCACCCAATAACGAGATGGCGAGACATACATTCCACCACGACCTTCCCAGAACAAATAAGGATAAACCTGACCATCATCGCGATTAATTAAAGTGCCATCAGGTGAAGCAGTGACACGCCAACCATTATTATAAACCGGTTCAGTGTAAGTAAAACCACCTTGAGGATATAGACTAACATCAATATCAGTTGTAGTTTCAGGATACAAATAGATTACTGGCTTACCACATTCAGCCATTGGTGTTACTGAAGTATTTCTAAATTCGACCCAACGACTAAAAGAATCTTGAAAGTAAAAATATGGGTGAGCGGAGACAAACTGCTCGAAAGTACGAGCTTCGTCCCACTGGTTTTTCCACATATTAAAACCGTTTTGATAATATTCACCTTCATAAGAAGATGGCTCATAAACTTTTTCGCCGTCAGCTGTTAAACCGGCTTCAACTAAATCAACAGCTTCACCAATCTCAACTACATGTAGTCCAGAGACTGTTCCGCAGCCGCCTTCTGTACCAGCGAAATATGAATCAGTATTCTTTGTTCCGTCATTCCAAGTAATGGCCGGTACACCGGTTACGAAACTTCGTAAACTACCTTGAATATCATCGGCTTCGTCACTCTCTTCCCATAAATCCAAATCAAGGTTATACCAAACTGTTCGACCATCTTGGCGAACATAATAAAACAACTCATTAGCAAAAGATACTTTTGGTTCAGAAGTATTATAAAGACTAAGAGTAATTCCGTTGGTTAATTCTGTTCCAGTGGCGGCATCGGAAAAGGTTATTTCGTCTGGATAATCGGTTCTTTGCCAGACACCAATTAAGTTATATTTTCGACCTCTTTCATCTTCAACAAAATCGGCCAATTCAAATTCGGCAATTTTTGAACCAGTATTAAGAATGATGGCTGGTAGACCGGATTCAGTGGTATCAACACTAGAGGCTAATCGAGCTAAACCTTCTTCACCTAAAATAACACTGGCTGTGGTTTGAGCAACCGGAGCAGTAAAAGTATCACGAGTGAAAAAAGCGTAATTATCAAGAATAACCAAAGACGAATTAGGAACCTTTTCTTGAGGCACTAACAAATAAAAATTGGCGTAGTCTACACCCATACCAGAAATACCAGCAATATAACTTTGCAATTCATAACCATCATACTTACCACCAACAACTGTACCTAAATAAAAGGCTTTGGGTCCGATGTTATCTTCTGGTAAAAGTTGATTGTCACCAAAAACTACTGAATTCAATAAATAATTGGTACTACGAGCCTTTTGCCCGGCAACATCAACCCAATCGATTGTTAAAGCGCCGGGAATATTGACTGTGACTGGTGTTTTAACTTCCTCTTCTTCTTCAATGTCTTCACCAATAACTTCTTCAATTGGTTGAGTGAGTGACTCAGTCGGAGCAACACCGTATTTACTCCAGGCCCAGCCGGCAACGAAGGCCAAAATCACAATAACGATAACTACTCCAATCCATGCGACCGGTGGTTTACTGGCCGGACTTGAGAGTTCGGGCACAAAATTGGTTTTAATTGGTTTCCTCATATCTTGGGAAAATTAATATTCCTTTTTTAATTTGTTCTTGAAGTGAAACCGGCGAAACAGCGGCTAAATCAGAAAACATTTTTTGCGCCTCAATATCACTAATCGGGATCGGCTGACTGTCTTTAGTATAAACCGGCAAAAGATGAATTTCTATCTGACTATCAGAAATTATGACACCTAAAGTTAAAGCTGTCCAAGTTTCGGGTAAATATTGATCAAAGATAAAATTACCGAGCGAATAAGCTACGGGCGTATCACCCATAACCTCAAAACCTTGCGGTACATGTGGATGACCACCAATTATTAAATCGGCTCCGGCTTCGACAATCAGTTTAGCCAAACGTTGTTCAGAGGTGTCTGGTGAAGTTAGATATTCAGTACCCCAATGCGGCATAACAATAACAAAATTACCATCAGTCTTGGCTGCGGAAATAATCGACAAAAATTCTTGTTCATTGGGTTGAAAAGTGTGATAACCAATAAAAGAAATAGCCCGCCCACCAATAGTCGTATCGTATCGAAGAGTGGAATTTAAATATGAACCAAACCACGGTAATCCCATTTGTTCTAACCAATCATGTGTCTCTAACTCACCAGCCGAACCAACATCAGAAGCATGGTTATTGGCCAAACTAACCGCGTCCAAATATTTATTAGCTTCTTCAACATAAGTCGGATCAAAAACAAAACGGAAAGGTGGATCATAAGTGTAAGTACTCGACTGTTCGTTAACTGTGCCTTCAAGATTACCTACCACAAAATCAGTACCGTCTAAAAATCTTTCCATTTCAACCCATGGATAATCAACACTATTAGCAGTATCAATTTGTTTACGAGTTCCGCGATCAAGCATGATGTCACCGACAAAATGAAAAGAAATGAAATTATCATTTACCGGTTCACCTTTTATGAAGTAACCAAGAAGATGGCTGGTGTTTTCTTTCCAGTTGTCAGAATCAGTCAAAGCTAAAGCGTCACTGTGACCAGTTAAAGAAAAAACTTCTGTACCGCGAATACGATTAATTTGCATTAACATTGAAAGAATATTATTGGAATCAACTTCAAGATCAACTTCACACAAATCATTCTGACAACCACGAGCTAAAGTTCGCTCGGTTATTTCATCATGAAACGCCGCGGCATAATGTGGTAAATAATGCGACATGTCGGCGCTAGCAATCACAAAAGCATTTGGTAAATCACGAGCAATTGTCTCGGCCAAAGTTTTTGCATCCTCGACCGATAATTTGTCGTGAATAGCTAAAGCTACAATATTGGCTTTAGGAAAATATTTTTTAATAAAAGGCGTCAAAGCAAAAATTCCATGTTCGTTTTTAAAAGTTTCTTCTTCGTTTTTTAAAAAAGAAACGTCAGCTAAAAGTTTTTCCGCAGCCGCTTGATCGGTTAATAATTCACCATCAGGTGTAGACCAACTGCTTAAGGAAATTTGTGCGGCTGATCGGCCAAAAGAAAAATGATTGGGTGACAAAACAACAACAGTTCTAACATCATCAGAACCAATAGTTGAAAACAAATTCTCAATTCCCTCTCGGGCCAATAAATGATGCGGGCTAACGGCACTTAAAATATTCACTTGACCAACGGGTTCAATCTTTATTTCAATATTAGGTGTAGAGCCCAAAAGTCGACCAAATAAAAAAAATAATACTGCCAGCCAACTGACTGTAAGGCCTAAAAAAATTCTAAAGACTGTCGGACGCATAATGGTTAAATTGTAACATTTAAATACAAGAAAACAAAAAACCACAACTTTTCAGCTGTGGTTTATTTTTAACCCTTATTTAACAATAGTCGATGCCGGATAAAGTGCTGGATCAATAGTTCGTAAGAAGCACACATGACCAATGCCATGGTTCCAATTTTGACCATATGGGCCACCGTAATAAATTGGTGAAGTGGTAGCAGATTGGTTGGTTGAGGTATCAGTTCCAAAAGTGGCACACAGCTCGAATTCTAAAGGCGACTTAATAGTGTATTCATAAGCCGCTTGGGTGGATGGATCAACTGGAACTATGAAACCAGAAATTGAATTATTTAAGTCACTTAAATTAGTCGGCAAAACGCGTTTTAAAGAATAATAATTAATCGTTTCGTTTTGAATATTCGAAAGATCGTTAATACGTTGATCATCAAAACGCACCAATCTTTGAGTGGCCGGAGAACCAACAAAGACAAAACCTAAAACAACTGTCCCTAAAGCTACAATTGCCGTAATTATTGCCACGTTTCTGGCTAGTACTGTTTTAACAATTACTTCACGACGTAAATCCCAAAGGTAATAACCAAACACCGCAGCTGCAACAACTAAGACCACTGCAACTTTCAAAATAAATCGCGTAGTAATTTCACCATTCAAAAAATAATTAACCAAAGTTATCAAATCAACAATAATGGTAATTGAAGCTACAAAAAGAGTTAAATACAAAAGCCATTTTCGAATACCGATATTGGTTTTGGCAGGATCGTTTTTTAAATCTTTGTAAATCATCCAGGAAACCAAAATAAAAACCGGCCAAGCCACAATCAAAACCGACATCGAATTACGAATAATATCCAACGCTCCAGTGTAATAAAACTGCAAAGCGTCGGGGAACTTTACATTAATATATTGAAAATACAGAGCAATGAAACTTATAACACCCATAAAAAGTGTTACGATGGCCAAGAGATGCGAAAAGACATCTTTAGCTGTACTGTGATGAATTTTATCCATATTTTTTTGGACGAATTAACGACGATCGTCGTAATATTGTCCTTTTTTTAAAAAATTTATTAAAAACTATAAAAAAAGTAAAAGTTTGGCAATTGATTCCTTAAGCTCACCTTGACATGGCTCCAGATTAAAAATTAAACTATTTACCCACATCGAATCAAATAGATTTTTTTTGTAATCACAACTCAATCCTTGACCCTCTAAAACATTTTTCATACCCTCACTTTCATTACCAGTAATCGTCAATAATTTCTTTTCAAAACGACAAAAAGATGAGGCATAAAATGACCACTCCATACCAACACTATCAACTGTACGCCATTTAACAGCCATACAATTATTAGCTTTAGCAATAAAACACTCGACATTGTCACAAGTTTTTGCTCCGAGGTGAAAAACGGTCACGATCGTAAAGAAAATTATGGCTGCCACAGCAAAACCCAAACCAACAAAAAATTTAATCTTATTTTTTTTCTTTTCTGTTGGTTCAATTTTTGGCAATTCTTTACGTATCAGTAACCATTTGATCAAAAAAATCGGTGAACACAATAGAAAGAATAGACCAAAAAATAAACTAGTGATTCCTAACATTATTAAAAAGAACTGAATAACTGACGGTGGCATTTTTGGTGAAAAAATTTGATACAGACCAAAGAACACCAACAAGCTTGCACCAGTAAAAAGAAAAACCATCAAAAATTTTAACATCGAGGCCCTAAATTTTATAAACTTTTCAATTTTATTCTCCATAAGCGGCTTGATTAATTATTTTGTCATCAACATGAAAAATATCAAAAGAAAAACTATTAAAAGTCTCCCGAACTTCTTTAGAATAAGCCTCGGCTCGAGAATAGGCGTCGGTCTGCTTCAACCAATCAACCGATTCGTCTTTAACAAAAGTAAACTGATTACCAATTTCATTTTGCATGGTAGTTAAAAATGTAGACTCTTCTGGTTTTGGATTATAAAAAGCTTTGGCAAAACCGTTACGTTCGGCTTCTTCTTTTGCTCGGGTTTCTAAGGTTTGACGCTCTAACGCATCTAAATTAACAAAAGATCGGGCTTCCAATTCTCGAGCCACAATAGAACTATTCACGGTTCCGTCATTAAAATATTGTTGAGCTAATTCATGGTTAGCGGTTGAATCATTAGAATTAACCAATAAAACATTAACTAAAGATTCTCGATAATTAAAATTGGCGTCTTTTATTAGATCTTGCAAAGCACGGACGACATTTCTGTCAGATCCGTTGTCTATCGCGCTCAACCAATTCTGTGTGGCTTGGGCTAACAAGTCATGCATTATCTGAGCCTTACCGGTTAAACCCAATTCTCCTTCTTCATGAGTTGGTCGATAATAAGTTTTGACCCAATCCTCATCGATTGGCGGATTAACTAATAGTTCACCGGAAACTAAATTTAAATAACCAAGCCAATCTTTTTCGGCTTGAGCTTGAGCTGCAGCCTTTTGTTCCTCTGGAGTCGGTTCTTCTGGTTCGGATTCAGTTGTAGTGGTTGAAGTTTGATTATTAGAGTTATCTTCCGGTTCATAATATTCTGGTTCTGGTTCCGAATAAGACGAACCGCCACATTCTGATAAAATTTCGTTACAGTTTATTGAAGATAAACCACTGTAAATACCGAGCGACTGGGCATAACCACCAAGCGATTGTGCTTGCTCGCAAGCTTCATAAGCTTGAATACAATATCCGGTATAATCATCAGCCAAAACAACCCCCTTCGAAAATAATATCAAAGACACAACCAAACCACTGATAATCAAAAATCTATTTTTCATATTTTTTTTCTAGAAAGTAGTAAGTAGTGAGTAGTAAGTAGTTATGGAGACGTTATCTATCTAGAAGCGCCGGCAAAAACCATAATCATCACGACAAAAATTATGATTATAGAAAAAATAATAGCAATAACATTGCCGGCTTTGGCTGGATTATTAACTGTTTTAACCGGGGTAACATTATTTATGTCGGAAAAACTTTCTTGACAATGTGGACAAGAACTTGTGTTGCTTGGCACTGCGGTGCCACAATTTGGGCAAAACATATTTTTTAAAAACTATAAAAAACAAATAAATTATTGTGGCAATAACAAAAAAAGCGACAAGCGCTTCAAAAACAGTAATCAATGAAATTATAAAATCAAAACGCATCAAATCAGAAACAGTGAATGCGGTGTAAGAACTAATTACAACCAAAAAAATTAAAATTAAAAAAACAAAAGTCCAAAGCGGATTACTTTTTGTTTTAACTACAGCCAAAGCCGGGCTAACTACTGTGTTAGCCACCTGGTTGATTGTTTGACCGCATTTGGGACAAAAATTTGTCCCCCGCGGAAAACTTGCACCACATTTTATACAGAACATATTTTATTTTTTTTACTTCATCTCCCTAACCAAAAACGACAGCAAAAATACTCCTCTTAATTTTATTATAACAAAAAAAACAAAATATAGCCCGAGGGTTGACAAAACAATAAAAAAATGATGAACTTCTGCGGGATTTTCCCGCAACCAACATGGAGACAACCATGCTTCTGTCAATTACTGTTTGCCTTGGTGTCGTTATCGCGATCGCCTTGGTGATCTTGGCTGCCATCGGCCGAACTGTTCAAAAGTACCCTACCAGGTACGACAAAATCGAAGCCGAATGGAAGATTCAACCTGAAGAGTACAAGGCTCGCCTGCAAAAACTGGCCGACCAGGTCAGACAACAGGGCGCCGACATCTTCATCGGTTCAACCTTCTTCTCCCAGGTCTACCTCATCGGCACAACCATCGAGCCGACGCGACGAATGTTCTTAGTCATGGTCACGTCCGCCGGTCGAAAGATCTTGCTCGTACCCAGATTGGAACGAAGACACTTGGCCAACATGCCGGGTTTTGACGAAATTCGTTACTACAACGAACACCCAGCACCCAAAGGCAAACGCTGGATCGACAGTCTGTCCACCTTGGTATCCAAAGACGATTTGATCATTGTCGACGGAAAAGATGTGGCTTGGGATCTAGAGCACAATGGTTACTCCAAAGTCACTCTGGATCTATTGCCGCAAAAAAATGCCATGGTTAAATCACCGCACGAACTTCGTATCATTCGTGCGGCCTGCAAACTAGGCGACCAATGTGTCAGAAAAATCATGAAGACAATGCACATTGGAGCTCCGGGTGTCGTACTTTTCAAGGTTGGCGACGCTATCAAAACCACTATGGCCAGGCTCATGGGTTTTGACCCCATGCTTTCTTCTTCACTAACCGGAGCCTGGATTGGGCCGAGTGCCGACCCGCACGACGTCCCTGGATTAGGTCGATTGATAACTCGCAACGGCCCACACATTGCCGCAATTTTCATCAAAGCTCACGGTTACATGGTCGAAGCCGAACAACTGTTCTTCTGTGACGAACCGAACGCTATCCAACGTCAGCGCTACGAACAGTTGATGGAAATTCGCGCTTTCGTTTTCAGACTACTGAAACCTGGTGTATCTGTCAGTGAAATCGACAGAAAAACCAGACAGTTCGTCTTCGAAAAATACGGTGTGGAATCCGAACACGGTGTTGGCCACGGCATTGGCCTTCTGAGTTTTCACAACCTACCATACGTCACCGAGGTCGACGAGGAAGACGATGTTGTACTCGAACCCAACATGGTCATCACCATAGAGCCAGGAAGGTACTTCCAAACGAGTGAGGATCCGAACCCCGAAGCCTCTGGTTCGTACCGACACTCCAAAGTCGTCCTTATCACAACGCACAGCTACGAAGTTCTTTCGGGACTTTCTGAAAAGATCGAGGACAACATCGTGCCGAGCTTCAAGCCGCTGGTTTGGATCAAATCCGGGCTTCTCAAGGTCGTACTTCGCATGCACTAGTCCGTCCCACATCTAGCACCTTTCAAGGTGCTTTTTTTATTTTATAAAAACCTAATAAAACAAGCTTTTTTCACTATTATTAGGTTGACAAAAGGTCAAAAATATGATATATTATTTTGTCAGTTTCTGTTTCACTCAATTCCAAATGGAGGAATTCACCAATGAAAGGTGATCCAACAACAACCATCGAAACGCTGGATGATGGCAGTTTCGTCATCACTCATTGTTTCTTCGATGTCCACCCGTTCGGAAGCAGGACCTGGGAAGTCGTGGCCGAAGAGTTCGAAGCTCTCGGCTGCACCGTGGAGCCCATCTGGACTCCCATTCCTTACGATCCTGAACATCCGCGACTCAACTTCTGCGTCACCCTGCCGATCGGCGCCGTTCGCGGCACTGGAATCCGGTATGGAAACGTAATCCTCGATGTGTTCTTCGTCGGGGAAAACTACCTCTACATCCTTCGGCCCGACCAGAACCGTTCATGCCGCACCCTGGCGATCGGTGAAATCGCCAAGATCGGCAATATCGGCGTGGGCAACTTTTGGTGGAGCCTGAGCCCCGAGCTCACAGCTCTCATCCAGGCCGAAGCCGCCTAGCCGCCACACCCCCGACACACGAAAGTCGGACCTGGTGCAGGCGGCTTTATTTTTTTGTTTAAAAATGAAACAATAAATCAAAGAATGCGTATTATATTAATAGAAGGTAAAAAAAGGACAAAGGGTTTGTCCCCCTTCGTCCCCTTCTTCCTCTTAGTCCTCTTAAATCTCTTAAATAAATATGTCCTTACCTTTAAAAACAATCCTAGTTTTATCCGGCGTAATTCTTATAGCAGGTTGCGGCAGTGCTCAAGTTTCTAACACTCAAGATGTTAGTACTCCGACAATTTCCAATGTTCAAACAACAACCAATACTTCTGAACCTGAAATTAATTCCAACATTAACACTAATTCAAACACCAATTCTAATACCAACACCAGTACTACTAATAATAGTACACCAACAATTTCAGAACCCGCACCTACAACAACTGCGAATTCTGCCACAAACACTGCCACTGAACCAGTAGTTCAAAACACAGTTACTACATACTCTTCATCTGAAGTAGCCAGCCATAATAAATCCACCGATTGCTGGCAAATTATTGATAGTAAGGTTTACAACATGACTTCTTATATCAACAAACATCCAGGTGGCCCATCAATTATAAATGGCTGCGGAAAAGACGCTACTAATATGTTTAATAGTGTCGGAGCACATTCCAATACTCAAAGTCTTTTGGCCGATTATTATATTGGTGATTTGAAATAAATAATTATGAAAAATTTCGGTCGTTTTTTGTTTGTTAGTTTTTTTGTCATCAACTTAATAATAATTTTTACTGGTTGGCTAGGTTATTCACAACCATTACTCTCCGGCTCCGGTACTGATTGGCTTTTAGCTTTAAGCCGTATTACTGGTTTGTTAGCTGTTTATTTTATTCTTTGGCAACTGTGGCTGGTTAGCCGCTTAAAATTATTGGAAAAATTTATTAGTTTTGACCAGAGTCTAGTTTGGCATCATTGGTTCGGTTTACTTACCGGACTTTTTATTTTAGCCCATCCAATTTTGGCTACTTTGGCTTATGCCATAAATAGTCAAAATTCAATTTTAGGACAATTAAAAAGTTTTTTCCTTTATTGGGAAGAAATGATTCCAGCTGGCATAAGTTTAATTTTGTTTATTGTTGCAGTGATTATTTCTATCCAGCTCATTAAAAAGAAATTAAATTATGAATTTTGGTATTTTGTTCACCTGACTTTTTATGCAGCCATACTTTTAGCTTTTGGACATCAACTTGAAGTTGGTGGTGATTTTTTGGCCCAACCATGGTTTAGAATTTATTGGATTATTCTTTATACAATCATGATTGGTGTGTTTGTTTTATATCGTTTTATACAGCCGGTCTGGCTTTGGCAGAAACATCGTTTTACGGTAGAAAAAATAATTCAAGAATCAACAAACACCTGGTCAATATTTTTAACAGGCCAAAATTTATCCAACTTCCCTATTCAAGCCGGACAATTTGTCATCATCCGATTTTTAACTAAAAGGTTTTTTCTTGAAGCTCATCCGTTTTCTATTTCAGCCGTACCTGATGGTAAAAGTTTACGAATCACTTATAAAGAATTAGGTAATCACACAAAAAAACTAAAAGATCTAAAACCTGGTACAAAAATTATTATCGATGGTCCACATGGCGCCATGACTACAGACTCAATTAAAAGCAATAAGATAATCATGATCGCTGGTGGTATTGGTGTAACACCTCTTCGTGCTTTAGCAGAAAAATTGTCGCAAGAACAAAAAAATGTCGAATTCTTTTACATAGCAAAAGAGGAATGTGATTTTGTTTTTGAAAACGAACTTGCTTTATTAAAAAATATTAATCTTCATCTTTTTTGTTCAATAAAAAAAGAACGCTTGACTGCCGAACAAATTATTCAAACTGTTCCTGACTGGTCAAAATGCGATATTTTTATTTGTGGGCCAACCGGCTTGTATCAACAGCTTTCCAAAAATTTCAAAACCTTGGGCTTACCTAAAAAACAATTGCATTTTGAAAAATTTAATTTTTGATAAAAATTCATCAACAATACAAATTTTCATAACTTTACTTTAGCCACCCCACCACTGCCTAAAAAGACGATTTTTTGTTAAAAAAGACAAAACAAATAATTAAAACACTTTCCAAAAAACCCAATAAAATGGGCTTTTTTTGTCAATATTGGGTTGACAAAAGGTCAAAAATGTGATACTCTGTAAGGTCTTGTACCTTTAATTCGAAGTCCTAAACAACCACAACAAACGTCCGAAACACCACAAGCAGGAGTCCCACATGACGCCCACCAAAAACAACACCCCCGTCTTCGCCGCTGGCGAAACCGACGCTGTGATTGCCTACGCCGACACCGAGATCCCCGTGATGGCCAAGCGCCTCGGCCTCGAAGGCGATGACGTCGACACCCTCCACATCCTCTTCATGGACGCCCTCCGAGTCAACGCCGCCCGCATGGCCGAGTGCCTGGAAGCGCCGTACGTCGAGGCCGTGCCCGAGTCCCGTCGCCTCTTCGACATCCTCGGCCAGATGATGATCAACAACGTGGACACCGAGGGTCTAGAAAATCTGGCAGCGGCCATCGAGTTCATGAAGCAAGGTGGCAACGTCCTCCTCATCTCGAACCACACCAGTGGAGCTGACACACTTGTGCTCGACACCGTCGTCAACAAAGAATTCGATGGTGTGGCCAGAGACTGGATCTATATGGCCGGCCACGTCGTGAACTACTTCCTCCTCCCTCTCGCCATCGCCGGCGGAGTCAACCGAGTGCAGATCTTCTCCGCGAAGTACTGCGCTCAGGCTGGCCCCGACGCTCTGCAGCGGATGAAGGAGAACAACGCTCAGGCCATGATGGCCATCGGCCCCAAGGTCATGGCCGGCGGTCGCTGCATCGTCCTCTACCCTGAGGGCGGCCGCGGCGAAAACGGCAAGATGTTGGAAGGCGAGCCGCGGACCATGAAAATCCCGCAGCTCATGGACATGGTGTCGCCTCACGGCCTCATGATCCTCCCCTCCTACGTCGAAGCCACCGACATCATGCCTGTCAAACGCGGCGAGAACGAGTTCAACGAGTTCTTGGCTCACGGACAGCGTGGAAACGCCACCTTGAGGTTCGGTCCGGGACGGATGTGGAATTCGCTCCAGCCGACCAGGGCCGAAGTCACCGAGTACCTCACCAGCAACCGGCTGAAGTGCAGCAACGATGCCTCCTTCGCCCTGAAGCAGTGTCTGCTACTGAAATGCATGAAGATGATCGCTTCCTTGGCCAAAACTCAAACAACAACCAATGAAGAGTTGGAGGTCGCATGAAGATCGCTCTCGCAGGACCGCCGCAATCGGGAAAAACCGAAAACTCCGTCACCTTCATCAACACCGGATGGTTGTTCATCAATCTCAATGAAACAGGGGATGCCTTGAGACGGATCGGCGGATCGCTTCGCCCGGCCTTCGAAAGTCTGACCCCAGGTGAACCGATCCTGGACAGCGCGGGAAAACGCCAAGTTGCCTACTACAAGGCAGTACAACGCGATCCGTCTGTTCTGCAAGAATTCACAATCCTGGAGCTGCCTCACATCATCAAAGCTGCCGAAGCCAGCCTGGCCATGGAAGGAAACCTTGTCCTTAGTTGGGAACAGTGGGAGTTGATCGCTGGACAAATCCAGGTTGATCACTTTCTCTTTCTTGACTCAGGTACTGCCTGGATCGAAAGGCTTCGTCGTCGTGCCTACAAGCGCGGCTACACTGGCCAACCACTTCCGGACGAGGTGCTTGTAGAATTGATGACCGCGTCTGGCTTCTCTCCATCACAGATGCTCAAGACCCTCGTCGAGAAGGTCGGTCGTGATCGCGTCATCGTCGTGGACACCAGCGCCGACGACTGGGGCGCGGAAAACATTCAGCGAGCGCTTACCACGCTCGTCGGGTGACTCTCACCTCGAACCCAAAAAGACCTCTTGTCTTCCAAGGTTCGAGGTCTTTTATTTAAAAAATTATTTTTTAATCTCTCGCAAAATTCCAAAAACATCTAGATGTTCACTTTTCTTACTATAATGCCCTTGACTGTGCTCGATAAAGGTTTTGGCTCCAAATAAATTTTGAAAAACTTTTTCCTCAACCAAAGGAATAAGCGGATCGTCATCAGAAAAAAAACCAATAATTTCTAAAACGCTTTTTTTTATTTTTTCCGCATCCAAAGGTTGATTTAGCCATTCTTCTACAAGTTGTTCAGCACCTTTGGGAATATTTATATTTTTGTTAAAAATTGGGGACACTAAAATAATTCTGCCAACTTTTACTTCTTCAGGAATTGATTCCAAAAATTTTAAAACAGCCAAACCACCAAGACTATGACCAACAATAATCGTGTCTTGATTTGGTTTTCCAATTACATCACTAAGAACAGAAAGCCATTCTGAAACTTTTGGAAAGTCTGAATTGGGTAAACTGGGTGCAGCAATCTCAAAGTCACTACCTTTCAAAACTTCTTTGATCTGAGGAAAAAAGGCATCGTCAGAATTCCCTTTCCAACCATGGATTAAAAATATTTTTTTCATACTTTTTTATTTTATAAGTAAACATCAATAAAAACAACAATTAAAAAAGCCGAACTATTTGGTTCAGCTTGTGAGTTTGTTGTCAGTAACCAGAATCCGGATGAGCGGTATCGGCCACCGTACCAGAATCGGTTACTACTGAAGTGTCGGAGGTATCAGTAGTTCCTGTTTCACCGGTTTCATACCAGCCGCCAGTGTCACAAGTCCCGAACCATCCGCAATCAACAGGAGTGTAGAAGTAGCCTTCGAGCTCAGCACGAGCGTCTTCTACCCGCGTCGAGTAGAACGAATAGGCCACGGCGTACTGATTATCATCGGCCGAACGAAGCATGCCGTCGCCACCGTCATTACCCCAGGGAGCAGTCGCGCTTTCGAGGCGGGTGTAGAGGTCCTCAAGTATGGTGTTGGCCGGATCCAAGATTTCCATTTGATCGAGAAGATCGCGACAGGTGTCGATGGTTTCGTAGAAGCAGGTTTCGTCGTACCTGCAGCCATTCGACATGGACGTACCACCCCACAGATCCATACCTGTCCAAGCCCCGCCCCAAGCCAGTCCAGCATTGATATCAACGCTGTAAGGCATGATTCGGAATAGACCATCCTGACCTTCGATCAGCACGATATTGTTCCAGTTGTGGATGTAATCATCACCCGTCTGGGCGAACCATGACATACACATCTGGGTCTGGAAGGCTGGCCAATCAAAGTACGGCGCAGTAGCCTCCTCAAAATCAGAAGAGTAAAGGTGTTCATCAACCTCGGTGGCGAACTCGGTGAGTCGATCGGTAACACAACCACCGCTCATTTCACAACCTTGGTTGATGGTAGCGACGCTTCCGGCAGAGATATCGTTTCCGTACCACTCCCAGATGTTGGTGCAACCACCGCCGAAAAAATCGGCATTCCGATTGCAAAACGAGGGCTTGTAGACTTCAACCACAACCATGGGAATCAGAATTTCCGCATTCTGGTATGGTGTACCACCAAGAAAACCAAAGGAGTATCTTGAAATAGCATAACCGACTGAATGCCACAGTTCGAAAGCCATAGGCTCACCAAACAAGGATCCGACCTGACCGTTGTTCAACCGCAGATGATCCATGTTGATGGTGTAATCGAAGTACTGACCGGACTCGAATTCGTTGGAGTCAAGGCTCAGGTTGGGAATGGTGGTAGAAGTCCAAGGGTATCCGCTGGACTGACCAACTACGTTTCCCTGCACCTTGCCAAAATCGGCGACCTCTCCATTCAACGAACGAACAAAGAGATGATCGATACAGGTAGCACTTTCACCTTCGTCGTCTACCGAATACAAACCACCATAACCCCAGTCACCTTCGTAGAAATCGGTATTCATTTGGGTGACCTCGCCTTGCGAGGCATCAGCCCAATAGACAACACCATCACCATCAAAAGGTGCGAGACCTAATTCTTCCGGTGTGGTTGTCGGCGCCATTTCTTCGGGCGGGTCGATGTCTACCCAGCCGGTATCACTGTTGTCTTCGACACCGGGAACAACATCTGGTGCTGTGTCGGGTCTGGTATCAGCATTGTCTTCACCAGAGTCGACTTGGTAGAGAACCGTTGTATTGTCGTAGTAGTTCTTGGTGATGCAGCTTGAAAGAAGCATCAAAAGAAACGCAGAAATCAGAGCCAAGAGACTTCTGTAGTTCATAAGTTCTCCTTGTTGGACTTGGGAAGAAACAAAACGGCTAAAAAAGCCGCTTCCCGATTTTTGACTAAACAGGGAGAAGAAATTTACACGATCTGTATAAAAATGTCAATCCATACTATAATTTAAACAGAACTATTTAAAATTACTTTTTTATGAAAAAAATTCTTCCTTTTTTATCTGTTATGGGAGTTTTTTTATTAACAGGTTGCGGTTTATCTGCCGTAACACAAAACAACTCATCTCCGATACAAGACAGCTCCGCCAATGCTGTTATAACTTCTACTCCAACTCCAACTCCAACTCCAACTCCGGTCACAAAACCAGCCGAGACAAAAACTGTGACTATTCAAAATTTTTCTTTCAATCCAACCACTCTGACAATTAAAAAAGGTGATACTGTAATCTGGGTTAACAATGATTCATACGATCATCAAATTAAATCTTCGATTTTTAATTCCAGTAAATTGAGTAAGGGACAAAGTTTTTCTTACACCTTCAATAGTGCTGGAACTTTTGATTATTTGTGTACTATTCATCCGTCAATGACCGGTAAAATAATTGTCGAGTAAATTATGATCAGTAAAATTGCTCTTACTTTATTTCTCGGTTTTCCGCTGGTTATGTACAGTGGAATTTTGACTTTTCTTATGATACTTTTTACAGCCACGGTCGGGCTTTTAAATTTTAAGGGTATTTTTATCATCCCTTTTAAATGGCACCCAAAATTAGCGGTCATCACAATTATTATCGCTATGATTCACGCTTTTTTTGGATTATCAATTTTATTCAATTTCTAAATTTGTTTCTAATATGGCCGAAATCGAAAAAAATCAAGCCAATATAAATAATTGTTCTTGCGCCGCTTGTCCTAGTTATAATGACTGTTCTAGGGGTAAAACTGAAAAACTTTTTTGTGCCAAAGAAATCGGTAAAAGTTCTTGTGAGTATAAAATGAACGGCTGCGTTTGCGGCAATTGTCCGGTTCATAAAGAAAATGATTTACAGGCTGGGTATTATTGTTTGCACGGTTCGGCTGATGAGGTAGATGGTAAGTAAACAAAAAATATGAAAGTTCAAAAAAAAGAAATTAAAGCCGACATCGATTTAAAGAATTTTTTAGATGTTGACGATAAAACACTTCGACGATTTAAAGAAATTAAAAAAACGACAATTATTGAAGCTAAAAGGTTGGGTAAAAAAATCGGAAAACTAAAAGCTATTGGAATTTCCGGCTCAGCACGAGACCAATTCGATATGGCCGCCGAAAGCAGCAACTCAGAATTTTTGCTTAATCAAACTTTAGCCGAACTTAAAAAACAAGGTGTGGAAACGGAATTAATCGCTCTTAGAAAATACAATATTCAACCTTGTAAAGCTTGTTATTCGACTACCAACACCCAGTGTCATTTTTATTGTTCTTGCTACCCGCGTGGTACCAAAACTGCTGATGACATGAGTAATATTTTATACGATAAAATTCTGGCTGCAGATATTATTATTTTCGCCACACCGGTCAATAATTTTAAAATGTCTTCGCTTATGGCATTGTTTATCGACCGTTGTATTAGCCTCGATGGCAGCTTATCGCCAGCTGATCCCCAAGCAACCAAGAATAAAGATCTTAATATAAAACACACAAAATTTGTCGAAACAATGGCCAATGAAACGATTCCTGGTAGTGGTTTCCTTCGCCGTTTTAGCGGTAAAACCGCTGGCATTATCGTCACTGGTCACGAGGCTGGCGCGGCTATGGTCATTTCATCTCTGTTCATGACCCTTAATCATTTTGGCATGATCTTTGCCCCATGGAGCAACATGTATGCTATGTCCTCAATTACCCGTCCGACTTTTGAAGACAAAAAAATCGTTACCGATCAGGTCTATATTGCTGACGCAAAAAACTTAGCTCAAAACACTTTAACGATGGCCAAGGCTATACGTAAAGAATCCATAAATTGGAAATACGACCCTTCGTCAAATTAAATTTTATCAAAAAAAGAACCTTAATTTCAGGGTTCTTTTTTTATTTTTAGGGTTATTGGCAACTTTGCCACCAGCCAAAACCGATTTCTCTTCTAAAATTAGCGATAATAGAACTTCTTTGTGGGAATTGGTAAGTTTGCCACCAA
>Ga0265292_1001162_pt1 | contig 25244 bp, 32 predicted proteins | sample Munlanlewell296A_FD_189080 | JGI IMG/M metagenome (GOLD analysis project Ga0265292, IMG submission 189080) | Leachate microbial communities from a municipal landfill in Southern Ontario, Canada - Leachate well 296A | ecosystem: Engineered > Solid waste > Landfill > Unclassified | place: Canada... | reverse complement strand
TGTCAGTGAGTGGTCCACCAGAGTTTCCTGGATTTATCGCCGCGTCAATTTGAATAAGACCCCTCATTTCTTGTGCGGGTGCTTTTGGATCGGTGTGTGCGACAATAGAACGCGAGAGACCCGAGATAATTCCCATTGAAACAGTGTTTTGAAATATGCCAAGTGCATTCCCAAACGCAAGAACTGTTTGACCGAGACTTATTGATTCTGAATTACCAAACTCAAGTGTTGGAAGTTTTTTTGATGGGTTAATTTTGAGTATTGCTACATCATCAACTGGATCACGTGCAAGAAGCTCTGCTTTATATTCTTCGTTGTTATTGGTGATCACAGTATATTCGGCACCAAGATCACTGATCACGTGCTTATTGGTGAGTACAATTCCTTTTGCATCGACAATAAAACCTGAACCCCCATCGATTTGCACCATTCCATGTGCATCAATTTTATCTTTTGGAATAGAAAAGACGTCAATCTTATCGAGTATTTTTTTTGCACTTGCCTGTTCTGCTTTCAAATCCTGTTTCACTTCTTCAAGACTTTTTTTGATGATAATCGTCACCACCGCAGGCATTACATTTTTGATTGTTTTTATAATTCTTTTCTCGGCGTTCATCCCGTTAATAATAGAAAACATTTTTGGAAATGTTTTCGTACATCATTCGCATATATATCGTACCTTTTTCATGTTTTATAAATTATATTTGATATTACACTAAATTACTACTTTTCCAGAGAATGATTATTATTAACGGGATTGATATTATATATTCAATTGTAGCAGATTCAAAAAAACATCCTATGAGAGGATGATTTTAGAATTTTTACGGTTAGTTTGAAATAGTTATTATTGGTCTTTGAAGTTTTTAAAGTTTTCAATATCCATCTCTGAGCCAAGAATATAGATATTTTCCGGATTTTCTATTACCACGCACGTGCCAGCGTCGTAATTATTCTCTGTCTCCCTAATATAATTTACTTTTACGGGTATTCTGAACGGTCTCTCCCATCGCTCTTTGATATTTGTGTCCCGGGAAAAATAGAAACCCATACCGTAGTAGTCAATAAGTTTTTGGTCGGTATGTTTTCCTAAGAGCGATTTATCGAATTTTTCAAATTTTTCGTATGACGCGTGCCATAGAATTTCTTTTATCTTACTTTCAGGAAATATAGATTCAAGATAGTGCGAATACTGCTCTTTGGTGCCAATAGAACTCAACTCTGCATTATCTTCAAAGAGGGCATCAACTCCATTTTTTATAGGAAAACGTTCCGTTATTTTTTCTTTGTTCATTTATATTGGATTGTACCAGTTTTCCGTGAATAATAAAAAACCGCCGATAATGTGGCGGTTAGTGTTTGGAAGTTATTTTTGGAAAAGTAATAATTCCAGTGCATCCTGGAGGGAATCACTCGATATTTTTATTTTAGGATTATTTCCGAAACTTACTGTCCATAATCTATCATTATATTGCACAATGATGGATTTTTTTGGAACGCCGAGACGATATTCTTTGAAGAACTTATTGTTCTTAAATTGAGGCTTTGTTGCAATAAACTCATCGAATTTTTTCTTATCTTTTTCGATTCGCTTCGCGGTTTTTTCGAGGTATTCCTGCGTTGTAGGCATCACTCCTCCGTTAAATTAAGTGGCTGGTTGTACTATAGGGGGAGTTGAGGCGGGGTGTCAATATGAAAAGAAAACACCGCAACAAGTGCGGTGTCTCGGTTTGGAAATAAGGATTTATTGGTATTTATACCAAGTGGTAATTTAAGGCACGTGGGTCGAAATTTAAATAAGATTATTACAAATTTCTTTCGAATTTTGACTCTCTTTATCCAAGCTCTTTTCCAACCTATCCACATCTTTCTCGATTATTTTTGTTAACATCGAATATTTTTCTCCAAGATTTTTAAGAGAGTGTCCGCTGTGCCACCAAGTGTTATCTATACCAATAAATCTATCGTGAAATGCGTTCGTTTTTAATACTTTAATAATCCTTCCTTCCTTGCGTAATTTTTCTATTTGCGTACAGAAATCTACTTGGCTGGGTTTTTTGGTAAAAATAGTGATATTAATGTCGAGCTTCAATAATGTAAACACAAGAAGAATTTGTTCATCAATATAGCTATCAACTATAATAATTTTCTTTTTTGCAGAAGTTATTAAATCTCTAATACGAAGGTACGGAGAAAGACATTCTCCCTTTTTTATAAATAAACTATTCGGAGTTATATTCTTTTTCTCAACCCTCTTTTTAAAAGTTGGTAATTTAATATTATTTTTATGTCCACCTATCAAAGTTTCTAAATTTATAAAATCACTAGCAACTTTTCTCAGTGAATATCCACAACTAAAAGGAAAGGCAATTACTGACGCGTGTACTCCGACTTGTCTGACTTGTTCAAGGAGATGTGCAAAATCACCATCGCCAGATATTAATACAAATCTTTTAATCATTGGGAGAGCTCGCATTGCATCGACGGCCAATTCTACATCTAAACCACTCACAATAATTTGTTTACCTAATTTTTTAATCTTTACGTAATGTGTTATATATCCAATCCTTGAAAGTAGGGCATAAAATCTTTCTTGTTGTTTATTGGTCGAATCAATTGATAAATAAAAATGAATTTTAGTTTTTGCACCAAAAATTCTTACAAGATTATCAAAAAAAGTACGATAATCAATCGTTTTCCCAATTCTTTTAGAAGCTCCCCAAAGCCAAGCGCCGTCTATAAAAACCGCTGTTATTATTTTGTCTTTATTCAGCATGGATTTATAATAGTATCTATAATTTATAGAAAGATTCCCATTCCTCCATAACGAACCATATAGTTTACTTTCATCTTTAAAAGTCTCAATAAGGCAAAAACGAGGTACTCGGGTCATGCCGACCATATTTTTGGTTCTGAAACCCTTTTCGAAAAATTGCGGAGAGGGAGGGATTCGAACCCTCGGAGGGATTACTCCCTCGACATCTTAGCAGGATGCCGCTTTAAACCGCTCAGCCACCTCTCCATTTATTTTGTTATTTTAAGTTTTCGAGAAGATATTTTATTCGTTCTCTTCCTTTTCCTGATTTTAGAAAAAGTTCTTCGCGACGCGCATCTTTTTCGTTTTCAAATGCTTCGTAGTAAATAATCTTCCAAGGAACCCTACTTTTTGTAGAAGTTGTTTTTCCGCGATTGTGTTCCAGAATTCTACCCTTTAAATCACTCGTGAAGCCTTTATATAATCGCTTCGTTTTTTCACTTCTCAAAATGTACACGTAGTACATACGATTATTAAACCACTTCCGCCCTAGGCGGACCAGCCTTGGGCTGGCAGCCACCTCTCCATAAAACAACCATTAACAAATAACTTACAACCAACTTCCAGAATAGTGGAAAAACAATATTTTCTCAAGTCTTTTCACGATTTTTCTTGTATTTATGCGTTTTCTCTGTTACGGTTACAAACATGGAAAAACGTCCTCCAGTCATTGCAGTGATGGGACACGTGGATCATGGAAAAACCACGCTTCTTGACTATATTCGCAAAACAACCGTAGCAGAAAAGGAGGCGGGGGGAATCACGCAATCAATCGGTGCGTATGAAATTACCCACAATGGAAGCAAAATCACATTTATTGATACGCCGGGACACGAGGCGTTTTCGAAGATGCGCGAGCATAGCGCACGTATTGCCGATCTTGCGATTCTGGTGGTAGCTGCAGACGATGGGGTGAAACCACAAACACAAAACGCACTCGAATATATAAAAAAAGAAAATATCACATGCATTGTCGCAATCAATAAAATCGATAAACCAAATGTGAATATTGAGAAAACAAAATCCGACCTCGCAAATATTGGTTTATATCTTGAAGGATTTGGGGGAGACGTGTCGTGGCATGCAATTTCAGCAAAGACCGGAGAGGGGGTGAATGATCTTTTGGATCTTGTGGTCCTTGCATCGGAACTTCAGGATCTTTCCTATGACCCAGAAGCGAGCCCAACCGGGGTTGTCGTTACGAGTAAACTTGATGCGCGCCGTGGAGGAATTGTGGGGGTTGTGATGAAAAATGGAACATTGTCTCAAGGCGCACTTATTGCCACAAAGAGTGCAAAAGGGAAGGTGAAAATATTGAATGATTTTCTTGGGAAATCGGTGCACACACTTACCCCAAGTGCTCCTGCACTTATTCTTGGATTTGAAACACTTCCCGAAGTCGGAGAACAATTTGTGTGTGGAGATGAAATAAAAAAACTTCACGTGGGAAGCGTGTCAACACAAACTGGACTTGGAAAAAATATAAAAGAAGAAACGACCATTTCCCTTGTGGTAAAAGCAGATGAGGCGGGATCACTTGAAGCGGTGAGAGGAATTGCCGAACGCATTCCGAGTGATAGGCCAATTATCATTGCATCAGCTGGTGTTGGGGATATTTATGAAACCGATATAAAATTTGCACAGAGCACGCATGCGATTATTTTAGGGTTCAAGGTAAAAGTGGATAAGGCGGCGCTCAACATGGCGCGAAACGAAAAAGTAATGATGATTCAGTCGGATATTATTTATGAACTTGAAAAGGAATTGATTGAGTACATAAAAAGAAGGAATCCGAAGGAAATGCCGAGTATCGAAATATTGGGAGTGTTTGGAGGAAAAGGAAGGGAACGAATTATCGGAGGAAAAATAATTCTCGGTCCGGTAAAAAATCAAGGTGTTTTTGATTTATGGAGAAACGGAAAATTAATCGGAAGCGGAAAAATTTTAAATCTTCAATCGGGACGAAAAGATGTATTATCCGCAGAGACGGGAGTTGAGGTGGGACTATTGGTGGAAAGTGATATCGATGTTCATATTGGAGACACACTTATCTTTATTTAAACCATATGCGCCCATACCGCAATCTTAAAATAGGAAGTCTTATCGAACAGGAACTTTCAAGGATGATTCTCGAAGACTGTGAAGTTGATAACGCCCTTGTGACCATCACGTCGGTTGAAGTTTCCGAAGATCTCTTGCAAGCGAAAGTAATGCTTTCTATAATTCCTTATGAAAAAGAATTGGAGGCATATTTTGCGATTGATTCAAAGAAGAAGCAACTTGAGCACCAGTTATTGAAGAAAATGAAAATTCGGGCAGTGCCGCATTTGAAATTTGAAATTGAAACGCATACGCGCGAGAATGAATAATAAGGCCAGATGGCGAAGTGGTTAACGCGGCGGTCTGCAAAACCGCTATGCGGGGGTTCAACTCCCCCTCTGGCCTCAAGAAGCTCTTTAAAATATTTGGTGTGGTGGTGAAGTGGTCAAACGCCGCGGTCTGCAAAACCGTGAATCGCTGGTTCAAATCCAGCCCACACCTCGCCCATATAAAAACGCTTTCGTAAACGAAGGCGCTTGTTTTTTATTCGAAATTGAAACAGAATATGAAAGAATTGTAGATAGGCCCGGATGGCGTAATTGGTAGCCGCCCACGACTTAAGATCGTGTGCCGTAAGGCGTGTCGGTTCGAGTCCGACTCCGGGCACAAAATAAAAATCCGCTTATAAGCGGATTTTTGTATTAAAATCTGATAATTTCATCTTCAGGGAGCGTTTCAACTCTTCCGAATATTTTTCTCGGTTCGAATATGCGAAGTCTGAAATATTCCTGCATTAATTTTTTATCTTTAAATGCCGGATAATAATCGTATGATTTTGTGCACTCCCAAAAAATAAATTGATTCAGCCCTGCGTAGCGGAGCATATAGTAGGCGAGCATTCTTCCAGTTCTTCCATTGCCATCAATGAATGGATGAATATCTTCAAAATCAAAATGGAAATCAGCAATTTTTTTCACGTTTTCTTCCGGTGAAAACGATGTAAAGTTTTTTTGCCACCTTTGCGCGCGTTGTATCCATTGTCCCATCAACATCCGAATATCTTTTGGAGGATGTCCCTTTCGTATTATTTTTTGATCGCGAAGGGTAATGTGTTCATCCATATAAAAAATTCGATCGGAAATAATAGAAATATTTTTTCTTCTATATTTTCCGAGATATTTTTCTTCTAATTTTCTTGCACCTTTCAAATGCTGTTCGGCACAAATCAGCTTCTGAATATTTTTTACAAAATCTTCATCAATGATTTCTTTTTTGTCGGCTCGGGAACGGGCAAAAAACAGTGCACCAACGTGTCCATCTTGTTTCCCCGCAATAATGTCATCACGGAGTGTTTGTCGGTTGTTTGGAATCTGTTCAATAAGATCCGATTCAAAGACAAAATTCCATAAAAAATACTTTTCATTTGTTTCCACGTGCCACCTCTTATGTAAATGTTTCTACATACATAAAACACCAGAATAGGGTCTGGTGTCAAATAAAGGTAGAGATCTGCCCTTGGCACGACAAGTATCATTCAATTTAATGCGGAGGGGGTGACCCACCTGCCCTGCCTACCAGTAGGCAGGTGTCGGGCAGAGATTCGTCTTTCGGAGAAAGATCCTCCTTCGGAGGAAACTCATAGTACCTTGCGGCACACCACATTTTCCGTCTGAGGCGGATCTGCCTTCGGTATGACAAGTGGATTTAATTCTAAGCGGAGAGGGTGAGATTCGAACTCACGGTGCCTTGCGGCACACCACATTTCAAGTGTGGCGCATTCGACCACTCTGCCACCTCTCCAAAAACCAACTATTAGCAATTAACTAGTAACACATAACAACCAAACCACTTTTGCCCTAGGAGAATCAAACCTTGGTTGGTTTCCAACCTTCTGTGTCAGAAATAGTGTACCCCAAGACATTCATTTGGTAAATCCCGTTAGAAGCTCACAAGGGACATTGGGTCCACCTGTTTACTAAAGAACCACCATCATTCATTTCTGCAGCGGACCACAGAGCATTCCGATTCTAACGGGATAAATCCCTGAAAAACACTAGGAAATAGGGCCTTGACAGGGACATTGACTTATCTCATGCAATATGCTAGAATATAAGCAGAATTAAGTAAGAAACTACTTTCTAATTAATAATAATAAATAATTTAATCATCGGAGGATGAAATGAATCAGGACACAAAAAACATATTAATTGGCGTTGGTATCACTTTTGCAATTCTTTTCGTTTTAGGAATGTTCTTTTTTACAAGTATATTCATGTATCATATTGGAACAACCAAGACAACAAATGAAGTTGTGGTAGCTGTTGAAAAGGTTGTGGTTGTTGCAAATGAGACTAAAACCGCAATAGTTGAAGTAAAAAACAGCGTTGACCAGTTGAAAGCTGCAACGGAAAAAAATACTGCCGGTATAAACGAACTGAAAGGTTCTGTTGAAAAAATTCCAACACAAAAACCGGAAGTAAAAGTTTATGTAAAAGTCCCAACTCCTAAACAAGATCCACAAGATCAAAACGAAAAATTGATCGGACAAATTGGAAATATGGTGGACAGCAAACTCAATGCTAGGTTAAAACCTATTTCCGATCAACTTGAAAATCTTAAGGCCGATCAGGTCGAAATTAAGAAACAAGTTAAGGATATTAATATTCGTTTTGGTTATATTGAAACCGACGTCAATAAGATTTCTGATGATTCTGATCGATTGAAGCGGATGTTAATGGGGGGAGAAGGATACAAAAAAATGAAAGAAAAAGAGTTACAGGAAAAACCATGTCCCGAAAAGGATTTGAAAGAAGTTAAATAACGAATTTTATAACTAAGAGCAGAGGAAAAACCTCTGCTCTTAAACTTTTTGTGGACCCACGGGGAGTCGAACCCCGACTTTTTCCATGCCATGGAAATGTTCTACCGCTATACTATGGGCCCATGATGATAATTTTTAAATTTTAAATTACTAATTACTAATTTTTGAAACTTCAATAAGTTTCTCCATACTATCATTTTCACTAGTTTTATTTCTTCTCTTGAATCCGCATTTTTCACATTTCTGTGTAAGGATCCATTCGTCTCCTTTTTTCTCAACACCTATGGGTTCCATCATTCCTTTACACACTTCCAATCGGTCTCCTGGGTTTTTATCGACGTGCTTACTCCATAAACAATGTGGACAATGATTTGTGTATCCATTTCCCGATACATTATTTTCGCATTTCTCACATATAAAATCTTCTTCATTTCTCTGAAATTTTTTTTCCATTGTGCGCGATAGAGGACTCGAACCTCTGACCTTCACAATGTCAATGTGACGCTCTAACCAACTGAGCTAATCGCGCATATTTGTTTTTCTTTCCTCGTATAATTTTTTTAACGCGTCAATTACTGGAATGTCAGGAAATTTCATTTTTGCTTCAACGGTGTCTGAAAATGGATAATCATTTCCATCGATAAACCTCACTGTATCTCCAACTTTAGTAAATCCCATACCAATTTCTTTTCCTTCTCCATCTTTTCGGCGCACCATAAGCGTATCTGCGGTTTCCTCTATTTCAAATTCATAGGGGATCTCATCTTTCACCCGCTCGAACATTTTCGAGACTTTTTTATCCTCTTTTTCAGAGAGTTTATTGTACTCAAATTTAGCTCGTTCCACGGACTAAGAATAGCAGATAAAAAAGACTTTCCGCAAGTGAAAAGGTTGCGGTGGTCATTTATTTTTGCAATGATAAACAGGGTATTTGCCCCCGTAGTTTCTCCCTGCGGGAGATCTACCGAAGGTGGACAAAGTCGACGCCACGGGTTGGCTCTCCGACCTTTGAGTGTCGGAGTGGATTAGGATTAAAATAAGTACTACGCCCTCGTAGTTCAATGGATAGAACGGCTCACTCCTAACGAGTCGATCGAGGTTCGATTCCTCGCGAGGGCACCAGACTTAGGAATATGTTGGTTTCTAAGTTGTGTGTTGTAAATTATTTATTAATAGTTAATTTCTGGAGGGGTGGCTGAGTGGTCGAAGGCACACGACTCGAAATCGTGCAGGGATGAAAGTCCCTCGAGAGTTCAAATCTCTCCCCCTCCGCAAAACAACAACACTTTTGGTGTTGTTTTGTGAGAGGGAGCGAATGAACGATTTCATTCGCGTGGAGGATTTGAACGTCGGAGCGATGTATATTCAGCAGGATATACCGCGAGACGGTGGCTAGACTAATTATTCGCGACGGCGAATAATTAAGTCGAAGCCAAATCTCTCCCCCTCCGCCTTCGGTTCGCCGAAGCGAACCTACGGCGTGACGAGGTCCGCGAAGGCGATAGTAATTATGTATTACATTTATAGTTTAAAATGCAAAGATAGGTATTATATTGGATGTACTTACAATATTAAAGATCGTTTAGAGAGACATCAGAGGGGTAATATTCCAGCAACAGCAGATCGTTTACCAATAAGTCTTGAATTTTATTTTGCTATTGAAGACAAATATAAAGCGTTTGAATTTGAAAAATATTTGAAATCGGGATCTGGTCGGGCATTTTTGAAAAGACATTTCTGCGACGATTGAAAAATTATGGAAAGTGGCGGGTGTTCCAATTGACGGATTGGTGAAGTAGAATATTTATATGTTTCTGAAAAAAATTCAAAAATTAAAACTTCCTGTAATTCTGATTGTATTAAGCGTCTTTATTTTTGGACTTACCTGCGCAAGTGTAGATCATCATGTTTCCATGCACAAAACCAGCATAGATTCTGTTGCGGTTACACACATAGACAATCAAGAATGTTGTACCATAAATATTTCTGGATACATTGAATCATGGAAAAACACTTTTTTGATGATACCGCGCGAAATACGCGACGGATTGTTTCTGTTTATCTCGGGACTCATAACAGTGTTTATGGTTAGTCGCTTTCGCCCCCAGCATGATCTTACCAATCATTATTTACTATCTTATAAACTGTATCACTGCAATAATCTCAATTTACTGTTTTTTAATCATTTAAAACTCTCTTTCGCGCGAGGGATTCTCAATCCAAAAATTTACTAAATAAATTTTAAGCGAATCAATGCTGATCCGTAGTCGCGGATTATCTTAAATGTTGATTTGCTATGTTTTTATTTGTCTGATAATTTGAAACCTAACTACCACTACTATGGAACATCATACTAATACACATGAAACAAAAGCGGCAAAAGTACAAATGCCGGTACAACAAAATAATTTATCAATTCCGGTTGCAATCGTAATCGCCGGCATGTTTATCGCCGGAGCAGTTTATTTTTCCTCAAATAAAAATACTGCCATTCCCACTGTGGTAGGCAATAATCCAGTGGTAAATCAACAACCTCCCAAAGTGGATATTGGATCACTTGATCAAATGGCGATAATCTCTGGAAGTGATCATATTCGTGGCAATCCAAATGCGCCAATAAAAATCGTTGAGTATTCGGACACCGAATGCCCATTCTGTAAACGATTTCACGACACAATGAAGGAAGTTATGGATGAATACGGCAAAAATGGCAAGGTGGCGTGGGTTTACCGACATTTTCCATTAATCCAACTGCATTCCAAAGCTACAAAAGAGGCTGAAGCAACAGAATGTGCCAACGAGCTAGGCGGACCAGATGGGTTTTGGGCATACATTGATCGTCTTTTTGAAATAACCCCCTCAAATAATGGTCTCGATCTGAATGAACTTCCGAAAATCGCCCAATACATAGGTCTTGACGTAAACAAGTTCACCACATGTCTTGCCAGTGGAAAGTATATTAAACACATTGAAGAAGACACTCAAAATGCTACAGCAACCGGGGGAAATGGAACGCCATGGAGTATTGTGGTTGCGAAGAATGGAAAGAAATATCCATTATCGGGCGCACAACCATACGCCTCTGTGAGACAACTCATTGAGCTAGCTCTGCAGGAAAAATAATTTTTCGGCGAGCTCACGATTATAATGAGCACGTCGAATCACCACTATGGTTATTCAAGCTCTACAAAAAGTATTCCAAAAGCCGCTATATGTGATCCTTGCTCTTGTAATAAGCACGGCAGTATTTGTATTTGCTGTGTGGTTTCCAAACATCTCACTGATTGTGAAAATCATGGGGCATCCTGGGATATCTTTTTCCGAGAAGCTTGATTTACCAATCAGTCTTTTGGGATCAATTGTTACGAATTTCACTCTGCTCTCAGCCATGTACACAATTGCGATTGCGATACTTTTTGGAGTTAATTTTTCCATGATTATCTACTTCTTGCATAGAAGAATTGTTGATGTGAAACAAAATGGAATTACCATGGGATTCTTCGGTATAGCAAGTGGCGTTATTGGTATGGGGTGCGCCGCTTGCGGATCGTTTTTGCTTACCAGTATTCTTTCTCTATTCGGCGCAACGTGGATACTCTCGTTTCTGCCACTTACTGGGGGGGAATTTGGTATCTTGGGAGTGATTTTGCTTACCATTTCTTTCTACGTAATAGCAAAACAAATTCAAAATCCTGCGGTCTGTTCATCCTGAGTGTATCGAAGGATAAAATATAATTAACCAATCACTATGAATAACAAAATTATCACTCCCATATTCGTTCTTATAATAATTTTTGGCGGTTTTCTGTTTTTTCAAAAATTTCCCGAGAAAACTATTATCGCGACCCAGTCTGAAATAGAACAAACACTCAAACAAAAAACCGTGAACTTTACCCCACTCACAAGTGCACAATTAACTGCAATGCTGAAACAAAAAGATTTTTTCTTTACAAATGTTCACATTCCTTATGAAGGGGAAATTAAAAGTACCGATGCTTTTATCCCGTATGATACAATTGCGAATAATTTGGACAAATTGCCGAGTAATAAAAATGCAAAAATCGTGCTCTATTGCCGAAGCGGCCGGATGAGTGAGATAGCGGCGCAAGAATTGGTAAAACGGGGATACACACAGGTGTCACATTTGTTGGGCGGTATGATTGATTGGGAAAAGAATGGGTATGAAATTATAGAGAAATAATTAATTATAAAAAAATAGAAAACATATGGAACAAAAATTAAGTGGCAAAGAACTCTACGAGTTAAAGAAAAAACAAAACGAAAAAGCTGAAAAAAAAGAACAAAGAAAAGAAGTATTAAGCGAGGCACCGAAGAAAATCGGGCGCTATTTTCTCTATTCGCTCGTTAGTGTCGGAATTGTCAGCGGTTTGTGGTGGCTCATTTCGACTCGCCCCAACTTGCCACCAACAACACTACGGGGACATATTGAAGAATCTCCGAAGGCACACATTGCCGATACACCAATTCCTGATGTGATACAACGTCATATGTTAGAACACGCGGATGGCAAAGGAAAGCCGAGCATCATCATACAATACAATTGCCAAAAATATGTCTGCGAACCGGACCTCGTGGAAAAGCTCACGGCCCTGGCAAAAGAGTACCCGGACAATGTGTATCTCGCTCCAAACAATTACGACGGTAAAATTATTCTAACTAAAGAAGGCAAACTAGAAACCTTAGATCAATTTAATGAACAGAAAATAAAAGATTTTATAGAAAAATAATGCCTTTATTAATATGCTCCACACGACAAGGGTAGGATTGGGTTATCCGCAGTACATGTTTGACAAATAGGATATAGGGGTATAGGGTATAAAAGAAGTCGAATTTAATTATATTAACCCATAGAATTTATGGTAGATCAAAAACTTAAAAAAAGAACTATTCATCGAGCGAAGATTATTCGCGGACAGTTGGATGGCTTAATCAAAGCGATAGAAAAAGAAACATATTGTCTCGAATTATTAGAACAATCACTTTCAATTCAAAGGTCAATTAAAAGCCTTGATGCTTTTCTTCTTGAAAACCATCTGCGAACTCATGTAAAGCATCAAATGCAACACAAGGGCGAAGAAGAAAAAGCGGTCAAAGAATTGATCAAGGTGTATACATTATCAAATAAATAATTCTATAAAAAATAATATGAACGATAAAATTTCATTTGGAATTGGAGGAGTAGTGATTGGAGTGATTATCACTGTGTTGCTGAGCCCTATAATACAACCTAGATTAATGATGTTTGGGATAAATAATTCAAACAGTCCAATGTCGGGTAAAACCCCAGGAATGATGAATAATATAGATGAGCATTTCATTGAACAAATGATTCCGCATCATGATGGGGCAGTAGTCATGGCAAAATTGGCTCTTACAAAAGCTACTCATTCAGAAATTAAAATTCTTGCCGGAGCAATAATTAAAGCTCAAAATAAAGAGATAGAAGACATGCAAAGTTGGTATAAAGATTGGTTTGGTAAAGATGTCTCTAAAGCAGGTGTATCAATAATGGGAGGGGGTATGATGTCACAGAATGGAATGCATATGGGAGGACAAGAAGATATACAAACACTAGAAAATGCAAATGACTTTGATAAAGCATTTATCGAAGAAATGATTCCTCATCATCAATTGGCTATCATGATGGCACAAATGTTAAAGTCCGGTACCAACAGACCGGAGATGTTGTCACTGGCCAATAATATTATAGAATCGCAATCAAAAGAAATAGGAGAAATGCAAGACTGGTATAAAAGCTGGTATAGATAAAATTATAAAAAGTCAAAAAGTTATTATTAATTAATTTAAAATATTATGATGTACGGATTATATAATGAATATGGAGGGTGGGGCGGTATGATGGGTTGGTTTGGAGGCGGAATTATGATGATCTTATTTTGGGCGGCAGTCATTTATTTCATTGTTTGGCTCGTTCGCAGTAATAAAATGAATGGGGCAGATAATAAGAAGGCCCTTGATATTTTGAAAGAAAGATATGCAAAAGGAGAGATAGATAAAAAAGAGTTTGAAGAAAAGTCCCGAGAAATAAAAAATCTTTGATTTTTATATTTCTCGCGGATCCTCGATTTTATAGTTAAATTAAAATTTAGATAAAATCGGGAAAAAAGATTTTATTCGTTAACAATGATATACTGTAAAAATTAAAACTTACATAAAATTTATGGAATTTGATTACACTATAACTACAACAAAAACTTCTGACGAGGCGGAGCAAAGTGTACAAGATGAAGTCGCCAAAGCTGGCATGCGTGTTTTATATATTCACGATGTGCAGAAAACTTTGGGAGAAAAAGGTTTTGAAAGGGAACCATTCAAAATTATTGAGTTTTGTAGCGCAAAATTTGCCAACGAGTTTTTGGACAAAGACATTAAAATCGGACTTTGTCTGCCTTGCAAAATAAATGTCTATACGAAAGACGGGCATACGTTTATCTCTGGCATGCGGCCGATCGTTCTGTCGCAATTCTTCCCGCACGCGGACTTAGGTGAAAGACCAAAAGAAATTGATCAGATAATCAAAACCATCATCGACAACGCAAAATAGCCCACGAAGAAACGAATTTTCGCCGATGATGTTATTTTTTTAATTCATCAAAAATGTTTTTTATATATTCTTTTCTTTCTCGGGTCCACTTCACATATTCGTCTTCTCCCGGGTAAAACCAAATTATTTTCACTCCATCTTTAGCAACATTTTTTATTTGTATTGCAACTTGAGTGGGAGTTGGCCAATCAATCAGTCCATATCCTCCGATACGAGCAAAAAAATCAATATATCTTCTTCTTGTTTTTTCTTCATATAGCGAGAGTGCATGACCTTGGATAATCGGCTGCACCTCAAATCCGTCGCTTTTCATTTTTTCGATCAATCTTCTCTGTGTGCCATATCCTGTAAACAAGCCCATGATCGGGTAGGAATCAGGTTGAAAACCTACTTCCTTTGGATCCACAATATCTAAAAGTTCCTTATATGTTTCATTTTTTGGTGTCGCTATAAAAATCTTTTTCCCAGGAAATTTTTCTTTGCTCCATTGTATCCATTTTTTTATGTCACTATTTGTATAATATATTTTATGGAGATGTGGTTCATCAAGAAAAAATCCCTCAATCACCCGTGACCCTCCGAATTCCTCCATCCTTTTAAAATCGTTGGGATGAAGGGTTCCCGCACTTATATAGACCGCGAGACCGTTTTGTTCCGCCTCACTTAGTCTTTTCACAACATCATCCTCGCTGTAATTGCTAATAAGAACATAGTCAATTCCTAACGCCTTAAACTCTCTATAATAATCCGCATTATCGGCGGGTAAAAAGCCAAATTTTACATCAGGGGAAATACGGTGTATATATGGACGCTCAAAGATAAATATATATAAAAAAAGTACTATAAGTACAAGACAAAATAAAATATAAAAACAAAAAATAGTTCTTTTCATTGTTTTCATAGGCATTATAACATTTGATACATAAGATATAATCTTAAAAAATCTCTCTTTTCATCTTCGTTAAAACATTGGCGTATAGGTTCACAAAATTTTAAAATCAAAAAAACGGACATTGTCATCCGTTTTTTATGATTTGAATATATCTTCAAATATTGTTCCTTTAAATGGGCTTTTAAAATCATCTCCAAATAAAGAACTTTTTTTATTTTGAAGTGTGCTTTTTACAAAAATCGTGCATTTGGAATTTATTACTTTTGTGGTTGCTCCAGAATCATCTTTTATTTCGATTTCAAAATATTCAGAATTCTGAAGTCCCAAAGAATTTAGGGCCATCCTTCTTAACTCACTTTTGAGTATTTTTCCATCAATAAATATCGAACTCATTGAACGACCCGCACCAGTTACATCGATCACGGCAATTTTAATTTTTGTTGGCATAATTAACCCTCTCATTTAATTTACTGAGTAAAATAATAGTTATTTTTGGCACATGTGTCAATTTTCTCTTTTTGCCAAAATATTTTATTGATTTTATAAATAAGTCAGGATACACTTTGTTTGTGTCTGGTCCCATAGTCTATAGAGGTTAGTCCGCCAGAGGCGGATCCTCCTTCGGAGGAGACATCGCCCTTTTCCTCCAAGGGAGGACCCTCCTCCGGAGGGCACGGCGGACAATTATGTACTATCTTTATATTTTAAAAAGTCTAAAGTATGAAAGACACTATATTGGGATAACCAACGATGTTTTAAAACGGCTTGCGAAGCACAATTCTGGTAGTGTAAAATCCACTAAAGCATATAGACCTTGGATAATATTCTTAAAAGAAGAATTTTTGGATAAGACAATGGCAAGAAAGAGAGAAATTTTTCTGAAAAAAACAACAAAAGCACGCATAGAATTATATACAAATGGTCCCATAGTCTAACGGTTAGGACATCGCCCTTTCACGGCGGAGATAGGGGTTCGATTCCCCTTGGGACTACATAATACAAAAAGAGAATATCGTAAAGATATTCTCTTTTTGTATTTATATATCAAGGAATCGAAGGGAACCCGAGCGCGTCCAATGGACGAAGAAGCGAGGGTCCCGGGCTCTGGAGGAAAAATTTCATTTGAACGTGAGAGAATATGAAATTTTGGGGGAAGAGGATTCCCCTTGGGACTACAAGAAATAAAAAACCCGATGGGGTTTTTGTTTTGTCCCAAAGCAAAACAACTGCTTGTTTCGCGTGGGGAATCGAACGCCAGAACGTTATTCCGTCAGCAGGCGGAATCGTGAGGCGGTGCCCAGACCAAAATGTTTCGACGGAAACATTTTGAGTCGCGGGCGATTCTCTCCGTCAGTGGCAGATAAACTTGGGATTACAGATAAAAACATTTATACTTAGAACATGGAAAAGAAAAAAATAGAAGAGAAAAAAGAGGAAATAGGAACAAGTATAAACTGGAAGGCGGCAGAATATAGTCACTCTGAAAAAACCACAAAATGGTTTGTGTGGGTGATTGTGATTTCGGTCGCGGTTTCGATTTTTTCTTTTATAAAAGGAAATTTTTTCTTTGGAGCATTCTCATTAATTGCTGGAGCGTTAATTATTATGTTTGCTCGCCGTCGCCCGCAAATATTTGAATTTACCATTTCAAATAAGGGGATATATATTGGGAAGGTGGTTGCGCTTGAATATGACCAAATTGAAAGTTTTGCAATGCGTTCACGCGAAGGATATTTAGACGAAATTGTTTTAAAAAAGAAATCGGTGATCAACCCCCATCTTCATATTCCCATTGATTCTGAACTTGCAAAAAAAGCGAGGGAAATTCTTTTGGAAAAACTTCCCGAAGAAGAACACGATGAGTCAATTATAGACATCATCTTCGATTTTATTGGATTTTAGATAGTAATTAATATTTCTTGTAAGTATCTAATAATGTAGTATTATCACCTTTGATACCAAATAATACGATGCCCTCGTCGTTTCTCCCTTCGGGAGATCTGCCGGAGGCAGACAAAGTCGACGCCACGGGTCGGCTCTCCGACCTTTGAGTGTCGGAGTGGATTAGGAATAAAATAAGAAAAGTACGACGCCCTCGTCGTTCAGTGGATAGGACACGAGATTGCGGATCTCGTAACAGAGGTTCGACTCCTCTCGAGGGCACAAAATAAAAAATAAGGAACACGTCCTTATTTTTTGTTTTTATGTATTCGAGGAGTCGAACGGAAAAGGCCCGCCTGCCGTCGGGCAGGGAAAACGGAAGTTTTCCCGTGGAGGAAATAGTTCTGAGTGATAACGAAGAACGTTTAGAAACCGATAGGTGTCTAAGGAGCGAAGCGATGTGAGATCTCCTCTCGAGCCTGCCCGCCGGTAGGCAGAGGCACAAAATAAAAAATATGGATTTATTCCTTGTTTTTTTGTATTTAAGATTAACGAATTTTGTTCTAGAATTGAATGTAATCATATGTGTGGCATTGTTGGATATATTGGAAAAAAAGAAGCATACCCAATTCTCATAAATGGGTTAAAGAAATTGGAATATCGCGGATATGACAGCGCAGGAGTTGCGTTATTTTCGGATAGAATCCGTGTTTACAAGCACAAAGGAAAAGTTGCAGATCTTGAAAAATATGCCGATGGAAAAGAAACAAACAGTGCGTTGGGAATTGGCCATACGCGGTGGGCAACTCATGGAGTACCAAATGACGTGAATGCACATCCACACACTACTGAGCAGGGTGATATTGTTCTCGTCCATAATGGCATTATTGAAAATTATGTTACGTTGAAATTATTTCTTGAGAAAAAGGGACACGTATTTTTAAGCGAAACGGACACTGAAGTGCTTGCGCATCTTATCGAAGAAATAAGAAAGAGTGGAGAAAATGATTTTCCCTCCGTTGTTCACATGGCACTTCAAAAAGTGACTGGGGCGTACGCAATTGCTGTGCTTTCATTGCATGATCCGGATATGTTGGTGGTTGCAAAAAAAGGAAGTCCTCTTGTTGTTGGTGTCGGTGAAAAAGAATTTTATGTGGCATCGGATCCATATCCACTCGCAGAATATACAAAACAGGTGATATATCTTGAAGATGGCGAGGTCGCTGTTCTTTTTCGTGATGGGCGCATTGAAATAAAGACAGATATACAGGAAGTGAAGACGCCATATATTCACACCCTGGACATTGAATTGGAAACATTGGAGAAGTCAGGATTTGAACACTTTATGCAGAAAGAAATACACGAACAGCCTCGTGCGGTGTGTGATAGTTTGCGGGGGCGGCTCTATTCTATTGAAGACGCAGTCTTGAATCTTGGAGGAATACAAAATATTGAGGAAAGGTTGCTTATTGCAAATCAGTATACATTTCTCGGATGTGGCACATCGTGGCACGCGGGACTTATCGGAAAAAAAATATTTGAAGATCTTCTTCGGATCCCGTCGCGTGCAGAATATGCATCGGAATTCAGATATGGAAATCCGATTATAGGTAAAAATGAAGTTTTTTTTGGGATTTCACAATCAGGCGAAACCGCAGATACACTTGCAGCAATACAATGTGCGAAGGAGGGTGGGGGAACAGTTTTGGGAATATGTAATGTTGTTGGATCTTCGATTGCAAGAGCGGCACATGCCGGCCTTTATACTCATGCTGGTCCAGAAATAGGAGTTGCATCAACAAAGGCATTTACGACACAAATTGTGACGATGCTACTTCTGGGATTATATATTGGGCAAAAAAAGAAAATAGTTGATGACGAACACATAAAAAAAATAATGCGCGAATTGTCGGATATTCCAGAAAAAATAGAAAAAATATTAACCACTGACGATCATATAAAAAATATTGCGAAGAAATATAGAGATGCTAAAAATGCATTATATCTTGGACGTGGATATGGATTTCCGGTCGCGCTTGAGGGCGCGTTGAAACTGAAGGAAATTTCATATATTCACGCAGAAGGATATCCTGCGGCCGAAATGAAACATGGACCAATAGCACTCGTTGATGAGTTTATGCCGGTTGTTATTATTGCTCTCGAAGGATCTTCATATGAAAAAATTATGAGCAACGCAGAAGAGATACGGGCGCGAAAAGGAAAAATTATAGCCGTGGTGAGTGAAGGAGATACTCGTTTTCAAAATATTGCCGACGATTATATAGAAATACCAAAAACAGAGGATTTACTTTCTCCCCTCCTGTCGGTGATACCATTGCAACTTTTTGCATACCATATTGCCGTATTTCGTGGGTGCGATGTCGATCGTCCGAGAAATCTTGCAAAATCGGTTACTGTGGAATAAAACAAATGCCTTTTATTTATCCATATTTTTTATTACAATAAAACCAAGAAGATGGAGAAAAAAAACAGAATAATTATTTTGATTTTTATCCTCATTTTGGTTGGAGTAATTGTGTTTGTCTTTATTAACAATCGCGCTGAAGCGCCCACGAGTGAAAAGTCGCCGGCTCAGTTTAGGGGACCAACCGGAGAGCCGTATATGAAAGGACCAACGACTCCACATCCGGGTTTTTAAAATTTTGTGAGTTTTGCGGGCTTGCCCGCCAAGGCTCTTAAGCGAAGGCGGGCCCCGTTAGAAATTTAAATGGGGCGGTGGAAACGATTTTTAAAAGCAAGATATTAGGTTAGAATGATTTCTAACGGGGCGGGTATGGTTTAGTGCCTGCCCAAATGTCGACTTTGTCGCTTTTGGCGGAGTAGAAAGTAAGTGATACAATACAAAAATGTACTACACATATGTCATTCTGTGTAAGGACAAAAAAAAAGATAGAGAGGAAATGTATGTCGGATTTACGGAGGATTTAAAATTAAGGATAGAACAACATAGGGAAAAGCGAGTAAAAACTACAAAAGGTTTTAATGAAATTAAGTTAGTCTACTATGAAGGGTGTAGGAATAAGACAGATGCAAGAAAAAGAGAACTACAACTAAAAACAGGGTTTGGGAGAGGATATTTGAAAAGAAGACTTGAAAATGATTTTGCGGGTATGGTTTAGTGGTAGAACACGACCTTGCCAAGGTTGAGACAGGAGTTCGATTCTCCTTACCCGCACAGGTATATAGATATTTCATTTGGTAGAACAAAGAGGTTGGGTAATTATAGAGCGTTTCGTTTGCACTAATTAAAAATGGAAAATACATTACGCATTATTATCACTATTTTCTTTGTTGGACTTATTGCACTTGCTATCATTCTTTTTGGCGTTTTTGGACTTGCACCACTCGGACAAGTTGGAAAAGATAAAAAAACAAACACATCCTCGGAGATTGTGTTAAGTGATGGGAAAACACAAAATATAGGTACAGGGACAAATACACAACCTATCACAGGGACAAATACACAGCCCATAACAGAAACAAATACTCCCCCTTCGGTGCAAGAACCTATTAAGGTTATACCACCACCTCCCCCTCAACCAAAACGTGAAACACGACTTGATGTACCTCCAGGTTCTCCCGATGCTCCTCAACAGTCGATGCCAATTTCTAGAGATAGTCTTCCAATTGGTTCTCCAGAAATTGTTGCAAAAGATGGAAAGTTAATTCCGCAGTATTTCGCAGTGAAGGAGGGAGAGGTAATTACACTTGCGCTTACATCCGGAGATAAAAGGACGCACATTCTCACATTTGATGATGAAGCACTTATGGCGGTTGCAATAGGGGTTGGTCCAAATGAAACGCGGACGATGAAATTTAAAGTTCCTAAAGTAGGAATATATACGTTTAGTTGTGGGGTTCCCGGTCATGCAGGAGTCGGAGAAACTGGTTCAATGACGGTAATAAAATAGTGAAGCATAAAAAATATCGACGTTCGACGTCGATATTTTTTATTTTAGAAGTTTGAAAAACTTTTTCTTTCCTACTTTCAATATTTCTCCTCCTTGTATGGAAATTATTTCGTTAGGATCTTTTTTTGTCTCCTCATTGATTTGGATTGCGCTTTGTAAAACCAATCGTCGTGCCTCACTCTTACTTTCCACTCCGCTTTTTATAAGAAGATCGAGTAATAATATATTTTTCTTTCCTACTTTTAATCGAGGAACATCATCGGGAATTTCTTTTTTTGAAAAGATTTTTATCCATTTTTCTTTTACATTTTCAGCATCTTTTTCACTGTGATATGTTTTTATCACTTCATATGCTACTTTAAGTTTTGCGTCCCGAGGATTTTCTTTTTCCGATAATTTATTTATATCATCCTCGGACATGTTTGTTGAAAATTCAGCAATTGGAATAATTGCACTGTCTTTTAACGCCATCACTTTTCCAAACATATCTTCTGGTTCATCATCGAGATTTACTAACCCTCCTTCACTTTTATTCATGATTTTCATGTTTGTTATTGGGTCGAGAAGAAGTTTTGTGGTGATTACAAACTTTTCTTTCTTTTTGAGAATCTTTAGCAGAGTTCTTCCCGTAAGCATATTAAATGTCTGGTCGGTTCCCCCAATTTCGACATCAACATCCATTACAACAGAGTCATATCCTTGTATGAGTGGATAGAGGAATTCATGAAGACCAATTGGCTTTCCGTTTTTCAAGCGTTCCTGAAACATGTCGCGCTCAATCATTTGTTGTACGGTGAAATTTTGGGCAAGTTTGATGAGTTCTTCAAAGGTTGTTGGATCGTTCCATTTTGAGTTGAATTCAATGCGTGTGGGATTGTTCCCATCAAATGAGATTATTTTTTCTACCTGAGTCTTAAATGTTTTTAAGTTTTCTTTTATCTCTTCTTTTGTGAGGGGTTTTCGTGCCGCCGATTTATCCGTCGGATCTCCTATGCGTGCAGTAAAATCGCCAATAAGAAGTATGGTCTCGTGTCCAAGGTCTTGAAATTTACGTAACAAGAGTAAGTTTGTCGCATGTCCAAGATGGAGATGGGGACCAGTTGGGTCAACTCCAAGATATACACGTAAACGACGTCCTGATGCTAATTCTTTTTCAAATCCTTCTGTGGTTGGATAAATTCTATCTATTGAGCGCGAAACAAGTTCTTTTATTTGTTTTTTATCTGTTAAAACCTTCATTATGTTTCAGTGTATACCAACTTTTTGAAAAAGAAAAATCCCTCCGATATGCATATCGGAGGGATTTTAGAAAGTTTATTTTTTTGTTTTTAATACTTCATCAACCAGTCCATAGTCTTTTGCTTCCTGTGCGGTTAGCCAGTAGTCTCTATCGGTGTCTCGTTCAATTTTATCCATTTTTTGCCCCGTGTGTTTTACCAGCATCTGATTTAATCGTTCTTTTAATTTGAGAATATGTCGTGCGGTAATTTCTATTTCGGTTGCCTGTCCCTCAACCCCCCCCATGATTTGGTGAAGCATGATTTCTGCGTTGGGAAGCACATAGCGTTTTCCCTTTTGTCCCGCCGCAAGAAGCACCGCACCCATTGAAGCTGCAATACCCACACAAATGGTTGAAACCGGAGCTTTCACATGTTGCATAGTGTCGTAGATTGCAAGTCCCGAAGTTACTGATCCTCCTGGGGTGTTCAAATATAGTTTTATATCTTTCTTTGAATCTTCGTGATCAAGGAGGAGAAGTTGAGCAATCACACTATTTGCGACATGGTCATCAATTGGTCCGCCCAAAAAGATAATGCGTTCTTTCAGGAGACGAGAATAAATATCATATGCCCGCTCCCCATATGGTGACTTTTCTATAACTGTTGGAATTAAATTCATATATACATTAATACACACCTATCATACAAAAAAATTCATTTTATTTCCAGAGTAAGGGTTATTATGGAGATATAACACAAACATATCGATCGGTTATATAGTGTTATAATACAAAACTTCCCGCTTTAGGCGGAAAGTCTTTAGGGTTGTTTTTTTTAATACTTCACCATTTCAATCTGTTCAGCATCAAATGAGGTTTCAGTGCGGACATTTTTCTGAGTGCGGACAGTGACTGCGCCGCCAACTTTTAGATCGGTTGCTGAAAGCTCAGTAATTTTTGGATTTCCCTGTGTGTCAATCTGAGTTGAATCAATAAGGAGAATTTTTGTGGTGGGAGTGAGTGTTATAGTGCGTGCAATTTTTTTCTGCTGAGTGCCATCGGTGTGGGGGAGATAATCATCCGGATCGCCGATTTCAAGGGATAGTGATGAGCCATTTACTGCCTTGATAATCCCTGAGGCCGAACGAATCATCTCTGGTGGTTTTGGAAATACAAGATCGACAAGCCCACCAAATTTCTCATCTTGAGTTGCTTTTCCACTTTCAAACCCAGTTGATGAGCCGACAAAATATCCAACAACGCCCCCAATGATGAGTGCGACAACAAGAGAAAGAATAAGAATACTTTTGTTCATCCCGTTTAGAAGCAGATCGCAATCAAGTAAATGATTGAATCTACATTATATTATTTTTTTGCGACTTTATGTTTTATTGAATCACCACCATAGAAATGCGTGATCGCACCTGCCTGCGCAGGCAGGACTTCTAACGGGATTCATAAACTTATTATACCACACAGGGACGTTTGATTTATCTGGTTTTATTTTGCAGAGTTATGATATGCAAAAGAGTAATATAGAAATCGAGTTTCGTTCACGTTTCGGGGTTAAAAAATATAAGGCCCTCAAGAGGTTTTTAAGTGTGAATGCAAAGGATCTTGGGGAGGATGATAAAGATGTCTATTTTTTCCTGTTTCCGGACAAGCTTTTGAAAGTGGTTAATAATATATCAAAAAAGACCGCAAAGATAGTTTTGAAACTAACTAAAATTGGAAAAGGAAGTGATTTTGAAGAAATTGAAGTTCCTATAAGTCAGGGTGATTTTGAGAAAACATCAAAAATTTTTACCGCACTTCATCTATGTGACAATATGCATTCGTTTCAAAGGAGACACAATTATCTCTATAAAGGAGTTGAAATTGCATTAAAGTGGAGTGAATTGTGGGGGTATCATCTTGAGCTTGAAATAGTAGTAGACAATAAAAATAAAAAACAATCTGCAGAGAAGAAAATATCTTCTGTTGCAGAAGAACTTGGAGTGAAAATTATGACCGAGAGGGAACTCAGAGAATTTACGAAGAAAAAGGAGAAAGAATATAAAAATAACAAACAACTATCGATCGGCTAGGTTATGTTATATTTGGATATTCTTTTTTCAAGTAGATTTATTACTCCTTTAATATCTGGGAATATTCTTTCTTCGGAAAGAATTTTTTTGTCGATATTCTTTTTTTGTACCCTCTTTTCATAGATTAAAGAAAGCCCCCGCACTGCATATTCATTATTGAGAATCTTTTTTCCTTTGTATCCAAGTTTTTCCAGAGCCATGTTTTTCTTATGTGAAAAATCTATTTTTGCCGACACGTTAAAGTATGGTGCAAAAAGATGAAGTAATTCATGGCGGAATACTTCGATAATTTTGTTTTTTTCTCCAGGCCCAATTGTGATAAACATGGTTTTGTTCACTATGGGGCAATATCCACGCCAGTAGGCATCGAGCGGATTCAATGTTATATATATTGTTTTTATCTTCGGATTTATATGAAGTAATTTTTGTATTTTCGAATATTCATTTTGAAGATCGGGAAGGATTTTATCTAGTTCTTTTGCGCTTTTTCTTCCGAGTGTTTCTTGTGTTTTTTTCACCAGCGGTTCTTTCAAAAATTCTTTGAAGTTTTCTAAAAATTTTTTGTGAAATGCATTTTTTTCTTTAAGCCGCGCAATACCAAAGAGGAGCCAGTAGGGATCGCATTTTCGTGCTTCTCCAAGTGCCGGATATTTTTTTGCCCAATCGTTTTTTGAAATTAGTTTCCTGACCCAAATCCTTTCAGGAGACATGCCCCGCGTGCGGTTCTCGTCGTTATATCCAAGCCCATTTAGCAGTGTGAATATTCCGATAACCAGTTTCGTGTATTCTTCGTTCGCTTTTATTATCATCTTCGTTAAGTTTATTTTACCCCTAAAAATCCATGGAGAGAAACGTACAACAAACAAGCCTTGTGTTTGCACGGTTTTTTTTGTTACCAATTACTCCTAAGGACTTGACAAAAACTGTGCGGGGTTGCTTTTTTCAAAAGAATATGCTATAATGCAAGCAGT
>Ga0265292_1001161_pt1 | contig 25251 bp, 30 predicted proteins | sample Munlanlewell296A_FD_189080 | JGI IMG/M metagenome (GOLD analysis project Ga0265292, IMG submission 189080) | Leachate microbial communities from a municipal landfill in Southern Ontario, Canada - Leachate well 296A | ecosystem: Engineered > Solid waste > Landfill > Unclassified | place: Canada... | reverse complement strand
CTGCATACCGCCGCCCCCGGTGTGCCCCATTCCTCCCATACCGAGCATCATACAGCCCTCTAAAATGATAGACAACATCAACAAAAGAAAAAATGATTTTTTCATGATAGCTCCTTTATTTATTGTATTATTAAATTATGTATTACACTACTTTACAGTAACAAAAATGTTGAAAGAGAATTTCGGATGAATTATCATCAGCTATCTTAAAAATGTAATTTGGAAAGTAGTTCCTTTTCCTTTTGAAGATACAACTTCAATTTCGGCTTTGTTTATATCACAAAATCCTTTTACTAACGCAAGTCCTAAACCATTGCCTTCGAACTTTCTTGTGTAGCCATGATCTTCTTGGGTAAATGGGAGGAAGAGTTTTGGGAAAAAATCCTCAGAAATTCCAATACCTGTATCAGTAATAGAAAAAATAATTTTTTTCTGATCATCTTTGGCAAGTGTGATTTCTATATATCCTTGAAAAGTAAAATTTATAGCGTTTTCAATTAGATGTTGGAAGATTTGTTCGATACCAAATTTATCTGCATGAAGTGTATAATCAGATTCTTGAATATTTAATTTAATTTGTAAGCCCTTTTCGCGTGCGTAGTGCTCTAATTCTTTTACCTTTCGCTTTAATATTTCCCTAAGCTCAACATAAGAGAATGTTGGAATATAAGAATTAGTGTGTAGTTGAGACATATACAGTATGGATTCGATAGTTCTGATCAATCTTTTACTTCCAATTTCTAATTCATCAAAATAGTTGCTCAAATCAGAACCAATTGGAATATCCAATTCTTCCTTTATCAACTGTGAATAATTTACAAGAACATTAATCGGCGTTCTTATCTCGTGGGACATCTGTGCTAAGAACTCTGTTTTTAACCGGTCTGATAATTCAGCTTTTTCCTTTGCATGCTCTAGTTCAATTTGTGTTTTTCTTCTTTCCTTTATTTCTAAAGTAAGTGGGCGTAGAAAGAAATAATATAAAATTGGGAATACGATCCCGGTCATCAAAAAAGAATCGAGAAAGATTTCCAAATAATATAAGGCATCTACAAAATGAGCATGCCTGATTGATAAAAGGAAGTGTGTTGTAAAAATTGATACAAGAATTATGGTAAAGTAACTTACAACCAAATATTTTCTAATGATCTTGTGCATAAACTTCTCGCTGAATTTAATGTGCAAACAACTCATGTAAATAGATGAACTGTTAAAAGTAAAGTATAAATATTACCCATTCATCAACAATGGCAGTGTTATTTTAAAAGCTGACCCACAGTTCTCTTTGCTTTCAACCCAAATCTTACCGCCGTTCTTCTCAATAAATTCCTTGCAAATAAGTAAACCTAAACCTGTACTTGTTTCTCCTTCGGTTCCTTCCCGACCCACTTTTTCTTCTATCTTAAATAATTTTTTACATAGAGCATCAGACATACCAATGCCGCTATCGGTTACTGAAACTTCAACCATCTTGTTTCCCAAATCTTTTGCACTTACAATTACTTTTCCACCTTTCGCGGTGAACTTTACTGCATTTGATAAAAAATTACGCAAAACCGAATTGATCATTATCCCATCGGCATATACTTTAATTGAATCCGAAATTGAATTAATTACCTTAACTTCTTTTTGAGCAGCACTTTGACTTATTATATCAATTCCATGTTTAACAATTTCTGACAGAGAGCAATCTTGAGGCGAAAAACTTATTGTACCTTTTTGCATCTGTGCCCATTCCAAGAGGTTTACTAATAACTCATAAAGATTACTTGCTTTTTTATGCATCTCTTTACTTAAAGTTGATAATTCATCTTGGGTAAAACTACTAACGTCTTCTGCTAGTATTTCTGTTAATCCTATAAATCCTTGGAATGGACTCCTTAGATCATGCGCTATGATTGAGAAGAATTTATCTTTAGTAGCAATCGCTTCTCTTAATTCTTCTTCAACTTTTATTCTTTTTTTTATATCAACCCAAATCAAGAGATAAAGAATTGGAAACAATATCAGCGTCATGTAGAAGGAATCAATCATCATATCTACGTTGTTGGTACTGTGCATAGCATGTGTATTCTTCTCCATCAGAAAAAAGTGGGTAAAGAAAATAGAAATGAGAATAACAATAAAGTAAGTTAAAACAAGATTTCTACTTATCAGCCGTAACATTTTCATTCTCCTTTAGTTGTAATTTAATGTGCTAACACTCCGCCAAGAAAGCCGGTAATTAAAATTGCTGCAGTTACGATTGAACCAATTACCCATGAATATTTTTTTGTCCGCTCAATAAATAACGTAACAAACCAAATTAGAATCAAACTTGTAGAAATTATTCCGGTTAAACGATGCGTATTAGCCAGCCATTCTTTTGGCTCTCCTATAAAAGGTGTTAACTGAAAATTTCCGGTGAAGTAGGCAGATATACCTGCAAAGAGTGAAATTCCCAAAAGAATTTTGATAGATTGATAAGTGCAGTGGCTCTGTTGTTTAATATTTAGTAATGAAAACAAAAATGCCACGAGCGTTAAAGCAATAGGGAAGTGAACTATTTTATTGTGGAGATGCGCAAACATCTGCTCGCCAAGCTTAAGAATAAACTCTGTCTCTTTCATCTCAACGACTCAGCCATTATCTCTTTTATGCTTACACTTCCTTTTCCAGTTATGCGCAAACCTACACTTCCGGGTTTAGGTTCATCATCGTGCCCGTGTACAATTATTTTATTATCAACATATCCGCGGAAATGCTTTCCATCGCTAACTACTTTTACCTCTATCCAACCCTTTTTAGCATAACGATCTTCTCCAAAAATATTTTCTTGTTCATTAGTTTTTCGCGCTAGAATAATCTTACCATTGCCAACTCTTAAAAAGTCATAATTATTTTGATCAATGAAATGATGGACAAGTTCAATCTGTCCGTTTAGATCATCTAAATTTATCTTAACGGATATTTGAACGCTTTTAATTTTATTGTCGTAAACAAAAAATCCTTCATCAGCCGGATGAAGCATAAGAGCGGAATTATCTTTATCATACATTGGATCTAGCTTATCAGCGGAACCTTTAATCCATTTAAATTTTTCTTTTAAGACGAAAGCTGTACCTTGCACTGCAATCAGTTTCCATGAGCCGCCATTACTTTTGGTAAAAATTGAATCAGAAACTTGTTCTTCTTTTTGTCCATTTTTTGTTTCTGTTTTTTCAATTCTTGAAATATTACCTGTTCCTAATCCATGTCCATAAACAAGTTTAGCACCGTATTCGGCAGTATGAAAAAGGAAATAAACTCCAACAAAAGCAACGAGTACAACAGGAACAACTATGGTTTTGTTCAATTTCTTAAGCCAAAAGCCGACTGATAAACGTACTATTGAATAAATAATAAAAAACCACATAGTAATTTCTGCCCAGTCAGCGTGATCGTTAACAGAAGAGATTACATTTGCGGGAATATCAAGTCCGTCAGAAGCGGAACGTCCTGTAAAAAATGTTATTATTAACATTATAGTTCCAATTGCGTATAAAACGAACGCCGATTTTTCCAGCCAATTAAATCTTTTTAGAAACAAACCTAGAACATCTAAAAGAACCGCTGCTATTAAAAGCGCAATGGGAAAATGAACGATCATCGGATGAATGTTCGGCGCCCAATCTGGTATTAATTGCATAGTAACTCCTAATAAATTGTTTATAGTTCAAAATTCATTCCCCCGCTTATTGCAATTGTATCTCCGCCAACTATGGTTAACGTATCTTGCTTAACGACTTTTTCTTTTTTATGATCTTTTCCGCCGTGTGGAGAGACCACAGTTGTAAAGAGCATCAAAAGAAAAATGAACGTAAATAAGTTTTTCATAAAAACTCCATTTTGATAGATCACTCACCGATACGCCAAGTTACACCGGCAGAAGCTAACATTGCGGGAGAGAATTTAGTCAACCCAACTCCGCCGATAATTGTAAGAGTAAGTTTTGAACTAAGCTGATGGTTAAGCCCAAGTGATAACTGCTGCGGCGCAGCGTAACCGGAAACAATTTCTGTATAACCTTGATAATAGAGCAGAAGAGATGAATTGCCATCATTAAAATATTTTCCGAAACCAACTCCATAGGTAAAAGGATTATTGTAAGTAATTCCGCTTGGATCGCCGATATTAAGGTATCCCAAATCAGCAATTGCAAGATAAGAATCAAATCCTTTGCGAAGAGTTACGGAAGCGCCGTAATCAAACTTGCCGGTGCCGATGTTTGTCATACCGCTTGCGGTAGGAAATTTAATTTGATAATTGATCAATGCAGTAAAATTATTTTCGTAGTTAGAATAAAATTTATAATTGCCCGTCATAAAAATATCACCAAGACCAATGCTTGAGTTCATAGAAGATGAAGAACCGAACATATAAGGATTAGAATTGCTTCCATTACTGCCCATCATGCCGCCGGTGATATTACCGGAAGAATTATCGCCCATCATATTATTGTTGTTGGAAGAATTACCTCCAATCGGCAGCATCATTCCACCGGATTGACTGAGCGTATTGTTATTGCTAAAAATAATAGGCGCGGTAATATTCACGCTGAAATATTCCGTTTGATATCGCAATCCGCCATAAAAAGAAAAGAGTCTGCTGTAATTATTGTAATAATAATTTCCGCCGGAGTATTGAAGGCCGGTCGAAACCGACCAGCCCTCTTGAGCAAAAGTTACTCCGCTAAAAAGAATGACGGAAAAAATTAAAAGGATTGTGCTTTTAATTTTTATCTGCATTTTATTATCCCTATTTCTTCATTGAGTTTGGAATTTTCTGAATTTTGCCGAGCATGTCGTCATAATCTTTCATCATAGTCTTCATGTTATCGGTCATGCCTTTCATGTGATCCTTCATTTCTTGATTGTCCATCATTTTTTGATCACCCATCATGGTATTCATTTGATCGAGCATGTTTTTCATGTTCTTCGACATATCGTTCATATTTTGCATCATGCCGGTCATTTGAGAACCCATGTTCATGTTATCTTGCTGGTTCTGCATCATGGAGAGCATTTTGCCGCTTTTATCCATGAGTTGGTTCATTTGAGCCATCATGTTTTGCATGTCGCCCATTTTAGCTCCCATGTTTTGCATTTGAGAGCCGGTTCCCATATTGCTGCCGCTTCCACTGCCGTGTTGATGCTGAGCAGATACAGTAATGCTGAAAATAAACATTACTGAAAGCATCATAGCTGTTTTAGCGAATGATTTAAGTGTGTTCATTGTGTTACTCCTTTTTTGTTATTGATTATTAATTTCACCACTTGAGAAAATGGTGTAAGTAAAGGTCGCTCATTCATTTTCTCCTTTATATTTTTGATACAACATTTTTTAATCCTTCATTATTTGTTCTCTTTTTGTTGTGCTTCGTTCATCAACTTAAGCATGTCGTCATAGTTATCCATCATAGATTCAATTTTATCCATCATATCTGTCAAGTGATCTTTCATGTCATCATTCTTCATCATTTCCTGGTTGGACATTGTTTTATGTATTTCTCCTAAGACGTCTTTCATGTTTTTTGCCATATTCTCCATCCCTTGCATAATTGGCAGCATCTTCGAATGCATGTCCATTTTATTCATGGATTGCTGCTGCGGTTGGTTATCATTTTTCATCATTGAAACCATCTTGGATGATTTCTCAACCAGTCCGTTCATTTGATTCATCATATTTTGCATCTTTGCCATATATTTTTGCGTTTCGTCCATTTTCATACCTTGATTGCCCATACCGGAGCCGCTGCCATGCTGGTGCTGTGCAAATATTGTGAAGCTACTCATTATGGATAAGAAAACAATTGCCATAGATATTCGTATTATAACATTCTGCTTTTGGAAATTAACTTGATTTTTCATTTCGGTACTCCTTTTATTGTAAGCTGATATGTATAATTATTTTGTGACGTTATTTTTCCTGTGAGTAAACAAAAAATGCATGGTCAACCGCCTGACCGCATGTTCCGATTTTGTGAACAACGGTGCGGACATTCTCAACTAAATTATCTTGGCACGAAAATTCAAATCGCGATATTTGGGAAAGTGGTTTGAAATATTCTGTAACTTCTATTTCTTGAACTCCCAGAGTTTGTAATTCCTCAACTAACCAATGGACTCTAGTCGTGTTCACGTAAGCTGTTATCTTTTTCATTTCTTTCATCCTCTCCAAAATTTATTTCATTGCTTTTTATTGAACCATGAATATCATTGAAAGACGCTAAGTACTTATGAGGATCACTATCAAATGATTTTTTACAAGATGGCGCACAGAAATAATATGTCTCACCTTTGTAAAGCGTTTGTCCAGCGGCATCTTCTTTGACAAAGACCATTCCGCATACTGGATCTTTTACAACTACCATTAGTCACCTCCGTTTATTTTTCCATCTTTTAGAAAGATTTTTTTATCTGCATAAAATTGGTAATCTTTATTGTGAGTAACCAAAAGTATTGTTTTGCCTTCTTCAACAAGAAAACCAAAAATGTTCATGATATCTTCACTTGTCTTTGAATCCAGATTACCGGTAGGTTCGTCGGCAAGGATTATTAAAGGGTCGTTAATAAGTGCACGTGCAATTGCAACCCTTTGTTGTTCGCCGCCGCTTAGTTCGTTAATTAGTCTTTTCGATTTATCTTTTAAGTGAACTTTATCTAGAGTAGCGTGAACAATTTCCTTTTTCTGTTGTCTGGTCAGATCGCCAATAGCCAAAGGAACCATAACATTTTCTTCAACAGTGAGATATGGAATAAGATTGAAAGCTTGAAAAACGAAACCTAAATACTCCCTGCGAAAGTCGGATAAATTATTTTGAGGAAGAGCATAAATATTTAAATCATCAATCAGCACTTTCCCTTTTGTAGGAACGGAAAGACCGCCTAACAACGTCAGAAGCGTGCTTTTCCCGGAACCGGATTCTCCCATAATAGTTATGAATTGACTTCTATCTATTTTCAATGAAATATTATTTACAGCGGTAACGATCTCGGTTCCGGATTTGTATTCTTTACTTACATTTTCTATTTCTATTAAACTCATACCTATGCCTCATTAAATAAATCTAAATGCAACTATTGGATCTAATCGTGATGCTTTTATTGCCGGGTAAATACATGCCGTTATTCCTACGAACAAAGAGAGTAATACTGCAATTGGAAGTGTTGTAAAATTATAAGTAAAAGAAGTTATACCATGCATGCTAAGGAAGGGCAAAACCAATTTTGCTGCTGATATACCCACAAGAAACCCAAGTAGACCGGCTGTTAAACTTGCCGCTATAACTTCTGTTAAAATGATTTTGAGAATGTGTGACTTTCTGTAACCAACCGATTTAAATATTCCAATTTCTTTTGTTCTCTCCGTTACAGAAGCGTTTACATTTGCGAATACAATTAAAAAACTTGTAACTAACATTACCAAAGAAATTCCAAGAGAGAAACGCTCAAAACTATGAACTGCCATCATTTTCGATTCAATGTTTTGTTTGATCGGTGTAACATTTGCCGTTGGCAAAACAGATGCAGTTTGAGAAACAATATCTTCGATGGGGCAGTCGTAACACAATGCCGCTATTTCGATGAGACTAAGTTTTGCGGGTTTGCGAAAAAGAGTTTGAGCAGTTAAAATATCCATAAAGATAAGACCATCGTCTTGCGAACCGGTATTTGAAAGAATTCCGGAGACGACAAACTGCTGTTCATTGATTACGAGTGTATCATTGATTTTGATGTGCAAAACTTCAGCAGTGTTTGAACCCACTAAAAGATTATTCGGGGAAAGCGGAGATTTTCCATTAATTACCCACCACTTTTTAAGTCTTAGTTCATCCGAAAAACGAACTCCGGCAATTAGAACATTTTTACCCTTCAGATTAACAGTCTCAAAAAGTTTAGGTGAAATGATGGATAAGTTCTTTCGGTTCTTTATGGTGTTAATTTTCTGTAAATCATTATCTGAAAGCTGCGAGTTATTGAATGAAACTTCGCCCAAACTCAACCCTCCGTAATTTATCATCAGCTGATCTGATTTAGGAGTGATGATAATGTTAGCTCCAAACTCATCCAAATTGATTGCGACACTTTTATTTATATTTTCGCTTACAGTAATTAGAGTTACTACAGAAGCCACGGATAGAAATAATCCGACAATCAAAAAAATTGTTTTAGCTTTTCTTCGTCTTAAACTCAAAAACGCTATGTTATGTAATTTCATAAAAGTAACTCATTCCTCTTTGCATTCTATTCACGATGAGATAATCTGTTTTTCCTCAATGATCAAATGACCGCTATTTTACTTGTAACCCATCCTTAATTAATTTCGCTTTTGCATCGTCAATAGATATTTCAACTAAACTCATTCCGCATTTTGGGTAGTCTTGCTTTGTATCAGAAATTATATTCGAATGCATCGAACATTGGAAAACTTTCCCGTCTCTATTTTCATCGATTTGTGCAAAATCTATAATTCCTTCTCGAATAAGTTTATTCTGAGAGATGTTTTCCTTTTTCTCTAAATTGGATGCTAAGTTCTCTTCATTATTCATTGATTCATGCCCCTTGCTTTCTTTCATATCAATCCCTTTTCCTTTACAGCCGCTCATCTTTTCAGTGCTTTTATTTTTATTATTATAATTTTTAGTTGAATCCGGAATTGTCTGACCATAGCTTAGCGTAAAGAAGCCAAATAGAATTATTGATGCTAAAGTGAGCGTCGTTTTTCCAATTATCAATTTTGATTTGTAATTCATTTTATCACCTGGTTATTTTGTTAAAGCCATTTTTTAGTTAATGAGTAATTATTTGTTCTTAGTGTGTAGAAATAATTCTCTTTTCATGATGACTCCTTGTCCCAACTGCTGCCGTACAACCGTTAAATGTAATTATGGCTATCGCTAAAAGTCCAAACAAAAAAAGGATAATTGTTTTATGTTTTATCGTGAACATGTCTGCCTCCTTGATTTTTCTTAATTAATTTCAATGCTGTTTGATCCATTTTTTTTTATTTCTCTCTATAAAAATATTGAGCTACATCCGAGCCCAATTTTTTTATCAGTTCTTGCATTAATTGACCATCTGTATAATAAATTGCTGGCTGACTGCTATTCGCCGTATAATATGAGGTTGTTTGATAGCTATCCTGTATGTGCTTTGCCCAAATCACCGTTGCAGAGTCGCAATCAATTAATCTTACCGTTACACTGCCTGAGGCAATTCGCGTTGTATATGAATTGCTGTATCTTACATCGCCAACAGATGAATAGAAATTACCTGTTAGCAAGTAGCGGCATTGAAGTCCCTTACTTAAACTGTGAATTGTGTGGTAATCGGGTATACCGCTTACAGGTGAACTCATGGTCTGAAGAAAATTTCGGGTAACAGTTGTAGGAATAATTTTAATACCGCTTACATTTTCTAATAGATTCGTCGTAATTTCATCCGAAACTAATCCTCCTAAGTTTGATAACGCGCTTTCTGTTTCAAAAGGCATTATTGCAATTGGCTCGCCTGGTTTAATATACGACGATAAGTTTACGCCCACGGAACTATTGCTCCTAATTTTAAGTGCCGAACAGCCATTTAAGATTATTGCAAATATTAACGCTGAAAGCATTGGAACAATAAATTCATATCGGCTCATATTCATTTTCATAAAGACCTCTTTTTAGTTGTTTGACTCCATTGTCAATCTTTTTTAGTTGAAATTGGAATTATCTTCTCCGCCGGTTGAACAATAATTACTCCGTTGTCATCATGACCCGTTTTAGAATTTACTTTGATAAGCTCACAAAGAATTTCCACGTCTTTATCTTCACAGACAAATTCAATTTTTTCGATTACATTGTATTTTTCTAAATATTCGAGCGAATATAATCGGGCTTCTTTATCTTCCCATTGTGCAATTTCATCAATTCTCTCTACCATCATGTTCTTTACACCCTTTTCTTCCAGCTTCTTTATAACCTTTTTCGTAACATCCGTCCGAACATATGCTTTTATTGTTTTCATAATAATCACCTGTTTGCTTTTATAATTCTTATAGAATTAAACTCTTCTCTTCCAGTTCTCTACAAGGGATTTATCAATTTGTATTTCATTGCCGACAACAATACTTGGCAATGGATCGGGCGGATATTTTCCGCAAGAACCGCTGATAGCTTTAAGATCATTAAGATTCCATGTAGTGCCGCATGAATTACAAATTAAATTGCTTCCTCTAATATGAAATTCGGTAGAGTTACATGGTTCGCACATACTAATTGCAGTTACAACTTTGCCGTCTTCCGTTAAGTAAGCTACTATTGGAAGATTATTTGTTTTATCCCCTGCAACTTGAAAGCGGACAAACTTTTTCTCTTTTACTAAATCTAAAGGGAGAATTATTTTGTTATCCTTCACAAAAGCTAAGGTGATTGAATGGTCTAATCGTTCCGAACTATAAGCCACTTTATCTGAAACAACCGGCTGCTTGTTAATAACTGATAGTTCTTTGGATGGATCATTATTTCTAAAAAATATTAACGCACCAACTATCACTATAGTAATCAATCCAATATATATCCAAGCCCTTTTGGAATTGTTTTGGCTATTTAGAACACGTTCTTTTTTGATTGCATTATTGCTTTTCACTTTATTGCCGCATTCGGGGCAAAAAACCGCTGCTTCTATTAATTTTTGTCCGCATCGTGGGCAGAAATTATTATGACTCATTTATCTCTCCTATTTATTTAAATTTTTACACTAAACCCAATAACAGGCAATATAGGAAATACCGTCATCGGTTCTTTTGTAGTATAATCTTCAGAATATAAATAATGGACAACATTTACGTTATTAAAGACATTTAACAGTTCGAAATAGACATTAATACTCGTATTCCAAATAGGAATTTTTTTTGTAATCCTCATATCCAATCTTTGATAAGCTTGAAACCTTGCAGAGTTTTGTTCTCCCACAACAGGGGAATATCTATTCTGTTGAGGGTCGAAAATACTGCCCACCGGAGGAGTATAAGGCGTGCCGGTTCCAAAGCGATATTTTAAACCGACTTGCCATGTCTCTGAGAAATTATAATTCCCAACTACACTGATGAGATGTGTTCTGTCTAAATTAAAATAATGCTCTTCTTTATGCGTGTATTCTTTGCGTTTGGCTACAGAATAAGAATAAGAGAGCCACCCAAAAAATCCATTTGAAGGTTTTAATTGAAGATAAAATTCGAGTCCTCGGGCAAATCCAAATCCATCGTTGGAGAATTGGCCGGAAAGATTATTAAAAGTAGTCAGACCCGATAATTTTTTATTATATGCTTGCAAGCTTAAAATAAATTTATCGCTAAGCTGATGACGAATTCCCAATCCTATACTCTCGGCTTTTTTTGACTTGAGATTTGGGTTAAGCGAAAATTCGTATGGATATGGGGATTGATAAAACCATCCATAGTCAAATGATAAGCTCATATGTTCATTCCAGGAGTAAGCAACATTGATCCTGGGGGCGATGTTACCTTCTTTAGATTTATCAACATAATCATAACGTATACCAATGTTTGCCGTGATTGCATCGCTGAATTTCACTTTGTCTTCTATGTAAAGCGAATAAAGATTAAAATCTCCTTGAGATTTAACGATCAATTCTTCGAGTGAGTATATGTTAGCATCTTTAGTAAGATTAATATCTGTATCGCCTTGTTTGTTGATCAACCAAAATCCGGTATGTATTTCATGATTGTCTAAGAATAGAGCTATATCTTCCTTAAAACCTTTTTCTGTTGTCTTTATGATTTCAAACGAATTTTCCGGATAACTTGCATTGCGATCGTCTTTTGAATAAAATAAATTCAATTCGGAAAGAACTTTTTCAGAAAGAGTAGAATATAGACTAAGCCCGAAAAGATTATTCTTGCTTTTAACATTCAGATCACCCTGGAAATGGGGCTTGTTGTAATTTCCACTCATTTTTTCGTTTGATGTTAAGTAGCTGAATACAACTTTATTTTTCTCATTTATACTAAAATCTAATTTGCCGTATGTGTCTAAGAAGTAGGGCACAACATCGTAGTCCCCTTTTAAATCCGGAATTAAATTCAGCACCAGATCAAAGTAACTGCGTCTGAAGGAAAAAACTGCCGATGCATTCTGAATCTTTAATGGAATTTCAACTATTGCATTTAGGTCGGACAAACTCAAATTAACCTCTCCGCTCAGCCGTTCTTTGTTTCCTTCTTTATTTTTGATTAGAAGGACCGATGCTAATCTGTCCCCGTAACGTGCCGGAAATCCTCCTGCATAAAATTCAACATTCTGTACCAAGCGCGAATTGAACACACTAAATAATCCGCCGCCAAGCACATTAAAATGAAAAGGATTTGAGATAATATTGCCGTCAAAAAGAACAAGATTTTCGTTTGCAGCTCCGCCGCGCACATAAATTTTCGAATCATCGCTACCGCTTGAAATTCCCGGCAAAGTTTGTATTACCCAAAAAATATCTTGTGCAGAACCAGGTGCTTCGGTTACCATTCTCCTATCTATTTTGGCAGAAATGCCGCTTGCGTCGAACTTTTCCGGTACTGGTGTAACTACCACATCTTGTAACAGTATTGGTTCCTCTTCTAAAATTTTTTCTATCACAATTTCTTTATTAGGTTCTATTTCAACACTTTCTATTATTTCTTTATAACCGATCAAAGAAAATTTTAGTTTATAAATTCCGTGCGGAATTCTACTAATCAAAAACTTTCCGTCGATAGATGTAGAACTGCCAATTGTTGTCCCAACAAAAAAAACATTTACTCCTGCTAAGGGCGATTTACTTTTTTTATCAAACACTATTCCGCTAACCTTACCAAACTCGGAAGCGACTTGTGCCGCTACTGTGCTTGTAATTAATATCAAAAGGAATAAAATTTGTTTCATAACCAGCTCTCAAAAAATTATATTTTTTTACCGCCGTATTTACTATTAACCAGTTCAATAACGTCTTGAACTGTATATTTATTTGTAGAAATTTTTTCATCAATAAATTTTTTAACCTCTTGAGCGCCCTTAGGATGAGAGCAATTGCAATCTTTTAACTCGTCAATTCCGCATTGACCGCAATTACACTTAAAGGCAGAAAAGATTGTAACTCTATCTGAAATGCTTGCCGTTTTGTTTAGATACCAGTTCTTATTCTCAAGGTTATTATCTGGAATTGTTATTCGGTTAGTCTCGAATATTTTTGATTTATCAACTTGTTTGAATTCCCCTGCAAATTGAGATTTTAAAAATCCGTATTTACTTGCAAGAGCATAAACTATGTTTTCTTTCTTCTGATTTCTTTCAGCATAATCTCTTATGAATTGTCTTTCCTCAATAGCGCGTCCACATTTACAAACTTCTAAAGATTCCTCATTGCAAGTACCACAAGAGCAGACAAACTTTGATGCGATATTAAATACCTCTGCTTCTACCAAAGGATTAGAGCTTTTTGTTTCTAAAGGATATTGACTATCAACGTCTTTCTTAAATAAAGAATTAAGCGCTAATACCGCCATCAAAGTAACCGCTATCACACCAACTGCAATTAATAACGGCTTCATTCCCAGAGTTTTGTTTGCTAACTCTCTTTTACTTTTTTGAGACTGGTGGATAGTGTTATTCTTGGTATTCGTATTTTTCTTCTTGTGATCATTTGTTTGAGTTAGAGCTATACGATCATAACTTGGTTTTTCGTTAACTAACGACTCTCCACAAGAAATACAAAAATTACTTGATAACAAATTTTGTACACCGCAAGAAGGGCAAAATGATTTGTCAATCATAATTTGATTTTTCAGTTCAGCACCGCAATTGATACAAAACTTATTTTCCGTAGAATTATCTATACCGCACTTATCGCATCGCATCTTTTACCTCACCTAATATATTTTTTAATGTTTAGGAACATTTTTCTTGTTATCGTTTTCAATAAACTTTTTAGTTTCTTTTATCCGCCGTTAGACAGTATTACATCCTGCTGATTTTGCAATTCTTTCCATTATAAAATGTGTGTCACCAAATTTGCATATTGCATCACAATTTGCTCTCAAATCAGAAAACAAAATATATTTTATGGGAACAGATATATTTTTTATTGACGGTCTGTTGAGCTGTGAAATGACTTCTTTTTCTCTGCTGTCTGGAATGATAATGTAAAATACTTCATCACCGTCAGCAATTGAGTAAGCTAAATCAGTCAGTCTTAAAATCCCTGAATATATACTTGTGCTTTTTTCTACTTCAAAAGCTCCAACAATATTATTAGTCCCTTTTTGAAACCAAAGCACGTCAACTAATTGGATTGTATTAAGAGTCTCTTTATCTAGAGGAATTTCAGGAAATAAATTCAAACATAAGAATGAAAAGTTTGAATCATTGTAAGATTTTGATAAATCATTTCTGGCGCAGATAATATCATACCCTAAAGCTTTTCCTATTTTAAGTAAATGGTATTGCATTTCGGAATGCAAATTTTCTTCTTTCTTTTCTTCAAGAATTTCTTTTTGGCGTTTATGAAAAACCGATTCTAACTTTTTTCTTTCATCATCTGTAATATATTCATCATTTCCAACTAAAAGTCTTTGAGTCCCGATTTCAAACAACATTCCTGCAAAGGCACCCAAATCAAGAGAAAATTCGTGTTGATATTTTTTATTAGTTTCTACTATCACTTCTCTTATTTTTAAATAATCCTCCCAAGAACCAAGTTTCTTTTTGTCCTTGAATAAATAATTAAACCCTTTGATGATTGCCGTATTAAAAGGGGGAATAATTGTCGGATGAAGAAAATATAAAATACTGGCAACCGCTGGACCAAGACCTTTAATTTTATAAGAGTCTAGTTTGATTATTTCTTTAGTTACTTGCTCTTCTTTTGTAGCGTACAGGGCATTTTCTAAAAATTGACCAAAAGCTGTTTTATTATTTTCATTTTCGTAAATATCAGGAATCCTCAACTTTGGTTTCCAATAAAAAGGATGTGCCGCCCCTTCAAAAACTTGTTTCTGTTCAGTTATGCAAGTAAGAACAAATTCTAATGAACTACCTTTAAAATCATTCCCAAACTTCTTTTGTTTTATATCTTCTATAACCTGTATTACACCTCGCTTAATAGAGCGGAATGCTTTTAGTCTGTCCTCATTATTGACGAACCAAGTATTATAGACTGATTCTTTGTCGTCTTTATATTGTTTGATAATCGAGTTAAAATTTATTTCCATATTCTTTATCCGTTTCCATCTAACATCTAAAAATTTTACCACTTTTCTTTATCAGTTATTTCTAAAACGATTTTACCTTGATATATTCGATTTTTATTGTGTGATAAGTATTTGTTTGCAATCATTTTTTTGTTTCAACTGATTTTTCTTTGATCACAACATTTCCCGTTAAAGCAATTTTTATTGTTGGATTCTTTGGATCATTTGTTTCAATGTAAACTGTCTTGTTTTGTTTCCCGGATCTTTCTTTAGAATCAAATGTAACTTTTATCTCTGTTGATTCACCCCTCTTTAATTCATTCTTTTCAGACGCTGCTGCTGTACATCCGCATGAAGCCCATACTTTCTTTATTTTTAACAGATTGCTTCCTTCATTTGTAATAACAAAATATATTGTAACAACCGAGTCTTGAATAATATCTCCAAAGTCATACGCCATCGGTTTTACTACAGCTTTGGGTTCTAATTTGAATTGCGCGAAGGCAAAACTTGTAAACACAAAAACGAACAGAACAAGCGTAAGAATTTTTATTTTACTCGTATTCATTTTATACTCCACTTTATTTATTATTAATTTAAAATCATTTATTGCATCTTAATAAGTCTATAGAGTCGGTTTGATTGACCGGCTCCAACATTTTTTATAAATCCTTCACTTTATGATCGTGTTTAATTAGATTCTCTTTTGCTTTTTCAAGAGTTACTTCTTTTAATTTCATTCCGCATAAAGGGCATTCACCGGCTTCATCTGAAATTACATTCCAGTCCATAGTATCCTGGAATACTTTTTTATCTCCGTTTTTATCAATAGCCATTAAATCTATTTCTCCTTCGCGAACTAGATTGTCTTTCTTCATATCCATTTTATCATGATCAGCAGGCTTCATATCATGGTTCATCATTTTTGAGTGATCCATTTTATGACCGTCCATTTTACTGTGGTCCATCATGTCGTGGCTTTTCTTATTCATAGCTTTTTGAGCTTCTTCGATTGATACTTCTTTTAAATCCATTTCACACTTGAGACATTTTCCCGGTTCATCGGCAAGTTGATCTGCACACATAGAGCATTGATAAACTTTCCCATCTTTGTCCTTATCAACCTCATCAACATTTATTCGGGAAACTGCGGTTGTTTCTGTTCCTTTTTTACAGTTCATAGATTTTTCGGAAGCGCTTTTATTTTTGCAACAGTTCATCTTTTTCATTTCATGTTTTGTAGAATCTGATTTAGCTGTTTCTTGAGCAACAGCTTGAGTGGAAATTGCAATAACGATAAAAAAGATTAGTGAAAGAAATATTTTGATTTGAGAATTCATTTTGTCTCCTAGTTTATTTTGTTAACAGCATTTTTTTTGTTTGAGTGAAACGATCTGTTTCTAATCTATAGAAATAGATGCCACTGGATAATTGAGAATTTAGAATGGAGAATTGAGAATTATAAAAACCCGGCTGCATGAATTCATTAATAAGAACAGCGACCTCTTTACCTAAGGCATCATAAACTACAAGGGAAACATTTTGTTCTTCCGGGATTGAAAAGGAAATTATAGTTGACGGGTTAAATGGGTTTGGATAATTCTGCATCAATTTGAATTCAGTGGGAACAGATGTATCTTCTTTTATATCCGTAGTTGTTGAAACATTAAATTCAATTGGAATCGAAAGCCCGCCATGATGAGGATCGTTTAGAGAAATGGTGGTATTATATTTTCCTTCTATCATATTAGATGCATCAAAGGTAAGAATAACAGTTAGAGTAGCATTTCCTCCAACGCTTCCAATCGGAGGCGAACCTTTTACCCAGCTAACCGGAATTGTGAATGAATAACTTAGCGGCGAAGCGATAGAGTTGCTTATATGCAACTCTACCGTCTTTGTGCCTCCTCTAACCACCGTTTCCTTAAATGAGGAAGGATGATTAGATAAACTTGCAAATAAGTTTATTGATGTAAAGCAGAGTATGAAAAACGTTATTGATTTTATTTTTATCAGTTTCATTCTGTGTCCACATATTTGGTTTTGCGATTTCTACTTTACCTTAAAATCATTCTCTTCAAGATTCTTTTTGGCTTCCTCAAGCGTTACTTCTTTCAACTTCATTTTGCACAGCGGGCATTTACCCGGTTTATCGGAAATTACATTCCAATCCATCTGATCTTGATATACTTTTCCATCTTTGTTTTTGTCGATTGCTTTTAAGTCTATCACACCTTTTCGAATAACTGTTGAATCTAAAACAGAAAGTGTTTCGTGCTTCATATCCTTCATGTCTTTCATACCTTTCATATCGTGGGAAGGCATAGTTGTTTTTTCTTTTTTTGCATCTTGTGAAAAGATTGTGTTGCTGTTTAGTAATAAAAATGAAACGATTAAAAGCATAATGACTTTTATAGCACTTATTTTATTACTCTCTATCATTATTATTCTCCTTATAAAATATTGTTGATGATTTATTTTTCATTACTTAACCACATTACATTTTCATTCCTTCCATACCGTCGGAAGAAGATTTCTTTTTTTGCGGCTGCGAAGTTCCGCCGTGCTGATGATCGGTCGGCATTCCGGTTTTAAGCTGGCTTTCGGAGTCGATTAGGAAGCCGCCGGTTGCTGCAATTTCATCGCCTTCATTTAAGCCGGAAAGGATTTGATATTTATCTCCAAACCGATTACCAATTTGAACGCTGCGTGCCTCGAACATTCCATCACCGGCTTTTGCCCATACCACTGTTCTTTTACCGGCAATAATAACTGCGTCTGCCGGAACAAGTAATCCTTGACCACCGGCGTTGATGAATACGGTTTCGCCATACATTTGCGGTTTAAGTTTACCGCCATAATAAGAAAATTCACTTCTTACTTTTACCGTTCTTGTTTGCGAATTAAGCACCGGATAGATGAAAGTAACTCTGCCGTTAAACTCTTCACCGGGATAAGCGCGTAAGCGAAGTTTAACCGGACTACCAACTTTTACATTCGCCAAATTATTTTCATACACTTCAGCGATATTCCAGAGAGTTGAAAGTTCGGCAACATCATAAATTGCAGTTCCTTCATTCACATAAACGCCCTCTTGAACTTTCTTTTCGATCACCGTTCCGCTAAAAGGTGAGAAGTATGTAAGAGTGATGTTTATCTCCCGCATTTTCTCAAGCGTTTGAATTTGTTCTGCCGTCAATCCGAAAATTTCCAATTTCTTCTTTGAAGCTTTCAAAAGGGAAGTCGAGTTTGACGAATTGTTCAGCGCAATCAAATATTCATTCTGCGCTTGAACCAAATCCGGACTGTAGATTTCAAACAACGGCTGACCTTTCTTAATATAATCGCCGGTTTTATCAACAAACAGTTTTTCAATTCTTCCGTTGAACCGTGCAGAAATTGTTTTGCGGTTATTCTCAACAAAATCCATATAGCTGTAAGTTGTAACTTGTTCTTGAAGATTTTCTTTCTTCACAACAAACGTGGAAACATTTGCATAAATTTGTTTTTTACCGGTAAGTGTAACCATGTTTGCCATATCTTTACCGTTTGTTGGTTCTTCTTTTTCATCTGCAACTTTTTTGATTAGATCCATTCCGCAGATAGGGCAAGCGCCCGGTCTATCCATGCGAATTTGCGGGTGCATTGTGCAAGTCCAATAATCTTTTTGTTTTACAACTGTATTTTCATCCTTGCCGCTTTCTTCGGATTTTGAGCAGCCGGCTATTACAAATACAAACAATATTAGTAAGCTAATAATCAATTTCGTTTTCATGATTTATTCCTTTTTTTAATTAAGCTTATCAATGATGGGAGATGGAAGATGGTAAACGGAAAATGGAATTTCCCAAACATAAAAGCTCTTTCATTATTAATACTTTTTTGATGATGAAATTTTGATTGATGAGAAAATTTGTTTTAACTGATTACTCTCATCTAATAATTTTATTAATTCGCTGTTGCTTTGTGAATCTTGTAAAACTTCATTTAAGATTCTAAACCAATAATTTGATTCCCGAATTTCTTTTAAGACGATACCAATTTTATGCGAAAAATCTTTTTTTGATTCTGCGCCTTGGGCTTCCTCATAATTTGCACCGACAGATGTTGCTGCTTTAGCAAGTTGATATGTTATCACAGAATAGATTTTATCCTTTGGAAGTTTTCTCAAGAACTTCAGCGTTGAAACTCCGAAATCAAAAGTCCGTTTTAATAATTCTGCTGTTTTAGCATTCATTTTTAATTCCACTCAATTAATTAAACAATTTTCCATTTACCATCTTCCATTTACCATCTTCCATCTACCATCTTCCATTTACCATTTACCATTTTTCCCTCCAACCATCAATTCAATTTCTGCAAGGGACATCTGCGTATCGGCTTGAGACATGTAAAAATTCATCTGCTGCATTAACAACATACGGTAAGAATCAATTACAGTTGTAACGCCGGTTCTGTTATTCTGGTATGCCGAGACTTGCGATTCAGCCGCCTTGCTATAGAGCGGAACAACTTTATCGTTGTAGAGTTTTGTCAAATCAACCGCGGTATTATATTTGACAAGAGCTGCTTTCAATTGAGAAGTTATCTCGCGCTGCATATCGGATTTTTCATATTCAATGCTGCTGATTCCGGCGTATAACTCTTGTTCCTTTGCTTTGTATTTGTTGATAGACCAGGGCGCAAAGGGAAGATTGATAGAGAACATCAGCGAATACATTGTTTCTGTTTTCGGATCGAGCATTGAAAGATCACTTCTAGAAGTTAAGATCATTCCTCGCGGCATTCTCATCAGCATTCCTTGAACCATTAAGTCAGGAATCAACTCACGATTGTTGGCATCAATCATTGCCTTGTTCATTTCAATCATGCTTTTCATTTTTTTAAGTGTTGGATTAGAATAGCCGAGCAGCTCTTCCAATTTTGATTGAGAAGATGAAAGTATATCCGCTGAAAAATCTGTAACAGCATAAACTTCTTTCGAATCAAGATTACGCCCGAGAAGTTTGTTGATTTTGTAAATCTCAGCTTCTTTTTGTTTCTCCAGAATCAAAAGCTGGGTTTCGTTAGACGCTATTTCGCTTTGAAGCGTAAGAAAATCCGCTTGATTGATCTTGTTTGTGTAGTAAGATGATTCAATCGATTTTATTACATCGTTAAAGAGAGCAATATTTTTCTTCTGGACTTCGATTTTTCTGTCAATCAGCCAAAGCGTGTAGTAAGACATTTTTACTTGGGCGGTGAGATTGATTTTATATATCTCATAATTGTTACCTTCAACCAGAGTATTCTTTCTCTCAACTTCCGCCATAGCATTTAACTTTCCGCCAAGAGGAAACATTTGCGATAGTGCTAAATTGTTTGAGTTGGATTGGTTAAGAATATCCAGTTGATTTGTCGGCACTTGGGAAAACTCAATCGAAAGATTAGGAGCCGGTAGAGTGTTGATAGACTCGGTTCTCTTTTCCGATGCAGTGATTCTGTATTGAAGCGATTTCAACTGCGGATTATTTTTTATGGCTTCCGCTACCAAAGAATCAACCGACTGTGCGTTTATCGGGCTAATAGATAAAAAGAAAAAACTTACCGCAAAGACCGCTGAGAAAAAAGCAGAGTTACGCAAAGATTTTCTCATTTGATTATTCTCCATTCTCAATTCTCCATTCTTCATTAATAATTCTTCACTCTTCACTCTACGTTCTACGCTCATATTATTCACCCTCCTTCATCCAATCGGCCATTTTAGATAATTCTAATTTTCCTTTTTTGAGAGCGTGTTCTTTCATCATTGTAAAAAGAATTGGCGTAACTACAAGGACGTGAATAGCGCTTGTAAGCAAGCCCCCAATCATTGGAGCTGTCAACGGTTTCATAACATCGGAGCCGGTGCCGGTAGACCACATAATCGGAATGAGTCCAACCATTGCAGTAAAGACGGTCATTAATTTTGGCCTTAATCTTAAAACAGAACCTTCAACTGTTGCCTCGTAAATATCTTCGTTTGTAAGTGGTCCGCGCAATCCTTTTTGATGAGCGCGTAATTTTTTATCCAGCGCCTCATGCAGATAGACCACCATTATAACACCGGTTTCGGTTGCGATTCCATACAAGGCAATAAATCCAACCCAAACGGCAACAGAGAAATTGTAGCCAAGAATATAGATCATATACATTCCACCAATGAGTGCAAATGGAACCGAAAGCATTACTACTCCGGCTTCCACATAATCTTTAAGGGTGAAGAAGAGAAGAAAATAGATCAGTAAGAAAACAACCGGCATAATGATCTCAAGTGTCTGCTGTGCACGGACTTTGCTTTCATACTGTCCGCTCCATGTATAAGAATAACCGGCTGGAAGTTTCAGTCCATCTTCGATAACCTTTTTCGCATCAACCATAACGCTGCCCATATCGCGTCCTCGTGTGTTCATAAAAACTATAGAACGAAGCATTCCGTTTTCGCTGCTTATCATTGGAGGACCGGTTACTAATTTTATATCTGCTAATTCAGCCAAAGGTAGATAAGTAACAGCGTTTTGATTTACACTTGTAAGTGATAAATCATTTTGTGTGTTTGGCGCTTGCGGAACAACGCTTGCTTGGTTTGAGCTTCCCATAGAAGAAGACATTCCGCCGGAGCTGCTTTTACCCATTCCACCGCCGCTCATTGAACTTGAGGATGATTGAGCAGCCATAGGGCTTGATAATGCAACCGGAACGATTAAGCTTTTCAGCTCCTCAATGTTATCACGGTAATCTTTTTGATAGCGCATTCTAATCGGGAAGCGCATTCTTCCTTCGATAACGATTCCAAGATTTTGACCGCCGATTGCAGTTTCAATTATGTCTTGAAGATCCCGGATGTTCACACCGTAGCGGGCGGCAAATTCACGTTTGACTTGTATATCTAAATAGTAACCATTCTGAACGCGTTCGGCAACGATATCTGCCGCGCCTTTAACTTTCTTTAATAGTCTTTCAGCTTTGATGGCGTATCTTTCGAGAGAATCTAGATTGGGACCGAAGATTTTAAATCCAATATCCGTTCTAACGCCGGTTGAAAGCATATTTATTCTGTTAATGATCGGCTGAGTCCAGCCGTTACGCACACCGGGTATTTGTAATTTGGCATCGAGTTCGGCAACAATATCTTGTTTGGTTATGCCGGGGCGCCACTCATTCTTTGGTCTGAGTAAAATAATTGTTTCAATCATATTAAGCGGTGCGTTGTCCGTCGGAGTTTCTGCGCGTCCGGTTTTACCAAGCACGTGATGAACTTCCGGAATCGACATAATAATTTTGTCTTGCACTTGTAAAATTCTAGTTGCTTCCGCGATTGATGCGCCGGGTAATGTTACGGGCATATAAAGAATAGAACCTTCATCGAGCGGTGGCATAAACTCGCTGCCGGTGTTAAGAATCATCGGAACAGTTATTAACAGAGCAATCACATTTACTGCGATTGTAATTTTTCTATGTTTGAGCACCCAGTGAATTACCGGTGCATATAGCTTAATGAAAAACTTTGTGGTTGGGTTTTTCTCTTCCGGTTTGAATTTACCGCGCATCAACATAGTCATCAAAACGGGAATGAGAGATATAACTACAATTGCAGATCCGATCATAGCAAAAGATTTTGTGTAAGCGAGCGGATGGAACATCTTACCTTCTTGACCGGTTAGCAAAAATACCGGTAAGAATGAAGTAAGTATAATCAACTCTGAAAAGAAGATTGCTCTACCAACTTGCTTTGCAGAATCAATAGAAATTTTTTTGTATTCATCCGGTGTCAAATGTTGTTTCTCTTCCAACGCCTTCGCAAGATTACGGTATGCATTCTCCACGAGCACAATTGAGGAATCTACTATCACTCCCACGGCTAAGATAATTCCACCAAGAGACATTATATTTGAAGAGATTCCAAAGAGATACATTAGAATAAATGCAATGAGAATTGAGATAGGAAGCTCTATTAAAATTCTTACAATGCTTCTAAAATGAAGAAGGAAAATCATAACCATAATTGAAACAGTTATAGATGCTTCAAGCAAAGCTCTTTCCAAAGTACCCACGGCTTCTTTTATCAATGTGCTTCTATCATAAGAGGTTACAATTTCAACCCCGGGAGGAAGACCGGGAGAGATTTCTTTAATTTTTTCTTTAACCCGGTCAATAACTCTTTGTGCATTCTCGCCGGTTCTCATAACTATAATTCCGCCGGCGGCTTGTCCTTCTCCGTTCTTTTCCAACGCACCGCGTCTTATATCTCCACCTAAAGAAACCGATGCAATATTCTTAATAAGGATGGGAATTCCATTCGATGCTGTTTTGATTACAGTGTTCTCAACATCTTCTTTTGATTGAATGTAACCTTGTCCCCGCACAAAATATTCTGCGCTGCTTACCTCCAAGATTTTTCCGCCAACTTCATTATTGCTTCTTTGAACAGCATTAACAACATCGGAGACAGTTAAATTATAAGCACGGAGATCGGTAGGGTTCACATTTACTTGATATTGCTTAACAAAACCGCCGATGCTTGCAACTTCTGCTACTCCGTCAACGGAAGTAAGTTTGTAACGTATATACCAGTCTTGTAAAGAACGTAATGTTCCTAGATCGTATCCTTTACCCTCGACTGTATACCAAAAAACGTGTCCAACGCCGGTTCCATCCGGACCAAGAGAAGGAACAACTCCGGAAGGCAATTGTGCTTGAATTGTGTTCATCCTTTCTAAGACGCGTGTGCGTGCAAAGTAAGTGTCAACACCGTCTTCAAAGACTACAAAGACGAAAGCCATGCCGAACATTGAAGTTGCACGCACAGCTTTTACCTTAGGCAATCCTTGTAAACCTGAAACGATAGGAAATGTAATTTGGTTTTCAATAATTTGAGGGGAGCGTCCCATCCACTCAGTAAAAATGATAACTTGATTTTCCGAAAGATCGGGTATGGCATCAACAGGCAAATTAATAACGCTGTAGATGCCAAAACCAATGACTAGCAAATAAATCAGAATTACAATGAATCTGTTGCTGGCAGACCAATCAATAATTTTTTCTATCATTTAATTCTCCATATTATTTAGTATTTCTTTTTCTGGTCAGAAATCTTTTACTTAACCTTCTGAGATTATTATTATACATAATAGAATTATGTTTATCCTTATCCGCTGAGTAAAGTACAATAAAACAAATGTAAATAAGAACTCCCACTAAAACGAGGTATATAGCAAATATTAATAGTTGATTGACCATTCTTTTCTAATTTTTTCAAGCATTAGACAAGGATTGTGCCAGTTCCAAACTGCGTTTTTACTCTTGTTTCTGAACTATACTATCGAAGATAATTAAGTTTCTTAAAGATTTTTTAATTTATTTAAGAAAGCTCTTCTAAACCGTAGGTTTTGATTTTACTGTAAAGTGTTGGACCATTGGAGAAAAAATTAAAATTGGCAGAGTAACTATGAGCGAGATCCAAAATCTCTTTCTGTAATCGCCGATCATTGAAGAATGACCGGCATGATTATGATTATTAGAGTGGTCGGCGGGCACAGAACTTTTTTTATCATCATGCCGATGAGAAGCGTTTTCATTCATCTTGTGATTATTCTGATGAGAGCGATGATGAGTATGATCGTCATGCGAATGTTCGGAATTTTCAGGATGATGAGATTTATGACCTTCAATAATCACTCCTCAAATTACGTAACATCAGTTAATAAGAAAACGGGATGTTCAATGAAAGCATCGCAGTGTTAGTCTGTGTATCGTAGCGCAACGAGATATTCTGATTATATCGTTCAGCCGAATACCCTGCATCAAATGCGCTAATGATCTTTACGATTACATATCCCGTCAGCAAATAATAGAACTGGTTTCGCTCTGTTGTAGTCCATGAAGGACGATAATCTGTGCCATAATAATTTGAATAATTATGCATTCCCCACGACCAGCCATTGCGTCCGAGCAAAACGGCTGCCGGTATAAAAAGAGCAAGTTCTGCTG
>Ga0265292_1001160_pt1 | contig 25254 bp, 19 predicted proteins | sample Munlanlewell296A_FD_189080 | JGI IMG/M metagenome (GOLD analysis project Ga0265292, IMG submission 189080) | Leachate microbial communities from a municipal landfill in Southern Ontario, Canada - Leachate well 296A | ecosystem: Engineered > Solid waste > Landfill > Unclassified | place: Canada... | reverse complement strand
AGAAGAGTGAGTATCCGCTGTGAAACAAAATATCCTCCATGCGAACTGATCTCTACAACATCATCACCGGTAAAAGAATTCGGGTTCCGAAATACGGATAGTAATACAGAATCCACCGTTTCGCGTGAAACCGGATCGATGATGGTTCCATAGTGAATCGTATGGGAAACAGCATCTCTCGCAGAAGTGGATCCGAAGAAAAGCGCATCACTGACAGCAAACGCTGTTGTTCCGCTGATTCTTATAACGGATATACCGCCAATGCCAACGGGCGTTGCGATGGCGGCAATTGTATCGTGTGTGTGTAAGGTGATCTGCATAAAAAAGTTAAATTTTTTAAAGATACGAAAATATTTCTTGACTACGGAACGAATAGTTTTATCTTATATATGTGTAACCCAGTTGCACTCTAAACGAAACCATCAAAAGAATGTCCGCATACAACAAACATACAGTGATCAATTCGAAACGCTCGCGCGTCCGTACTATCGCTGTACCTGTGGCTCTCCTTCCATTGAGCGGCATTATTATTCTTTTGGGAATTACGTTTGCGATTCTACGCCTAACGATTATTGGCTAAGAATTCGCAGAGGTTACTCCCAACAAGACATTTCACATTCCAATTTACACGAAACACGTGAGAAATAATATCAGGGCGTAACCTCTGGATCAGAGGTTGTTTTTCGTCATTTTTATTTTTCAGGTGTCTTATGACCCAACATACTCCTACTTCCCCACAGCGTCAGATGACCGGCGCAGAGATTTTTGTCCGTTCGTTGATCGAAGAAAAAGTCGACATTGTTTTCGGCTATCCCGGAGGAGCCGTTATTGGCATCTACGACGCGCTTCACGATATCTCTGACATTACACATATTCTTACGCGCCACGAACAAGGAGCAGTGCATGCAGCCGAAGGTTACGCCAAAGCCAGCGGGAAGCCGGGTGTTGCACTTGTTACGTCCGGACCCGGCGCAACTAACACGGTGACCGGAATTGCCGATGCATATATGGATTCTATTCCTATCGTCGTATTTACTGGCCAGGTTGCATTGAAATTGATTGGCAATGATGCGTTTCAGGAAGCAGATATTGTTGGTATCACCCGTCCTATCACCAAACACAACTACCTTGTTCGCGATGTGAATGAACTTGCTGCAACAATCAGAGAAGCATTTTATGTTGCCACGACTGGGCGCCCCGGGCCTGTGCTGGTTGATTTACCGAAAGATGTGATGGCGACGAAGACCGTCTTTAGTTATCCGAAAACGGTAAAGATGCGGTCGTACGTTCCCCATACCGAAGGACATCAAAAACAATTGGATAAAGCGATCGCGTTGATTGAAAAATCAAAACGTCCCGTACTGTATGTTGGGGGAGGAACAATCCTATCTAACGCTGCCGAAGAATTGACGAAGTTTGCACGGAAGACAAACATTCCGGTGACCACAACATTGCACGGATTAGGCGCATTTCCGGAAAGCGACGAACTTTCCATGGGCATGCTCGGTATGCACGGCACGTGGTATTCCAACACCGCAGTAAATTATTGCGATCTGTTGATCGCCGTTGGTGCAAGGTTCGACGATCGCGTTACCGGCAAAACCGATGCATTTGCACCGGAAGCAAAAAAAATCCATATCGATATCGACCCTTCCAATATCAGCAAAAATGTGAAAGTCGATGTGCCGATCGTCGGAGATGTGAAAAAAGTATTGCAACAGTTATTGCCACAGGTAACGGCGCTCGATACCAAGGATTGGATTCAAACAATAAAGAATTGGAAAGAAGAACATCCTCTGCGGTACAAAAACGGAAAGTACATCCGGATGCAGCATGTCATCCAGACGATCTCCGAAGTGACGAAAGGAAATGCGGTGATGGTGAGCGATGTGGGACAGCACCAGATGTGGATGGCGCAGTTTTACCGTTACATTCATCCCCGCACACACTTAACTTCCGGCGGACTCGGGACAATGGGATTCTCATTGCCTGCGGCGATGGGAGCGGCGTTTGCCAGAAAAGATCTTCCGATTATCTCGATGAGCGGGGATGGAGGGATCCAGATGAATTTGCAGGAATTGGCAACAATCCGTGAGCACAACGTGCCGGTAAAAATTCTGATCATGAATAATGGGTATCTCGGCATGGTTCGTCAATGGCAAGAATTGTTTTGGCGCAAGCGATATTCACATGTGGAGATGTTCGGTCCCGATTACGTAAAACTGGCTGCAGCATACGGCATACCGGGTTTCCGCGCAACATTGACTGAAGAAGTTGATGATATTGTGAAGAAGATGTTTGAAATAGAGGGACCGGTGATTGTTGAATTTAAAGTGGTGAAAGAAGAAAACGTATATCCGATGATACCGGCAGGGCAGACGTATCACGAGATCATCGATGTCCCAAATGAACAAACAGTTCCCGTCAACGATGAACAGGAGACTGATCTTTCTCTTGTTACTATTACCAAAGGATAATTCATGAGCACAACAACGGAAACGCCAGTCGATCAGTCGGCGCACAAACATACAATATCGGTTCTACTAGAGAACAAATTCGGTGCACTGAACCGCGTTGCCGGAATGTTTTCAGCCAAAGGATATAATCTGGAAAGCATCACGGTCGGTCCGACAGAGGACAGTTCCGTTTCGCGTATGACAATTGTAACGCGCGGAGATGATGCGATTATCGAACAGATTATTAAGCAGCTGAATAAGCTGATTGATACGCTGAAAGTTGTTGATCTGACCTACGACAGTTTTATGGAACGAGAGCTTGCGCTGATCAAGATCGGCACAACGCCGGACAACCGTTCCGAGATCATGCAAATAGTGGAGATCTTTCAAGGAAAAATTATCGACATTAGTCATAAAACAGTGACGGTAGAAGCGACGGGAAGCGGACAGAAAGTGGATGCGATTATTAAAATGCTGAAGCCGTTCCACATTAAAGAAATTGCGCGCACAGGGCGCGTGGCATTAAAACGTGAATTTGTCGGAGAAGCATAATGAAAGAACCGTATCAACACCAAGGAAATTTTCCTCTCTATGATCCTCGCAATGAACATGATGCGTGCGGTATCGGATTTATTGTTAATATTAAAGGGGAGCGGTCACACGACGTTATCTCAAAAGGGGTGGAGATCCTGATTAATCTGACGCACCGCGGAGCATGTGGCTGCGATCCGGAGACAGGGGATGGAGCGGGAATTACGATTCAGATTCCACACAAGTTTTTTGTGAAGGAATGTAAAAGCATCGGAATTACTTTACCGGATGAAGGAGAATATGGCGTCGGGATGGTGTTCTTGCCCGTACATCAGGCGTCACGTCTGGTAAGCGAAGGAATTTTGGAACGAATCGTCCGTGAAGAAGGATTAAGCGTGTTGGGATGGAGAGATACGCCTGTTGGTGCCGATGCGATTGGCCGCATTGCCCGGGCTTCGCAACCATATATAGAGCAGATTTTTATCCGCCGTGCGGAAGGTATGACAAGGGAAGAGTTTGACCGGAAGTTGTATGTCGTCCGGAAACGAGCCGAAGCGGAATTGTATGCTTCCGATGTTAAAGAGAAAGATTTCTTTTATATCCCATCGCTTTCATCCCGCGTGATTATCTATAAAGGATTACTGCTCGCGCCGCAGATTGAACAGTTTTACAACGAGCTGCTGGACATGGATACAGAAAGCGCGCTATGTTTGGTGCATCAACGGTTTTCCACGAATACCATGCCGAACTGGCAGCTGGCACATCCATTCCGTTTTGTGAGCCACAACGGCGAGATCAACACAATGCGCGGCAACGTCATCTGGATGCATGCGCGCCAATCAGTTCTGAAGTCCGATCTGTTCGGCGACGATCTGAAAAAACTCTTTCCAATTATTCAGCCAGAGGGAAGCGACTCTGCAGCGTTGGATAACGCCGTCGAATTATTGTACCACGCCGGCAGAAGCCTGCCGCATGTGATGTCCATGCTGATACCAGAAGCGTGGAGTTATGATGCGACGATGTCACCGGAAAAAAAAGCTTTCTATGAGTATCATGCATCGCTGATGGAGCCGTGGGATGGTCCCGCAGCTGTGGCATTTACGGATGGTAAAGTGATCGGTGCAACGCTGGATCGGAACGGTCTGCGTCCTGCACGATATATTGAAACACACGACGGACTGTTGATTATGGCATCCGAAGTCGGTGTGCTGCCGATTGAACCGGAACGGGTAAAGATGAAAGGGAGACTCGAACCCGGAAAAATGCTGTTGGTGGACTTGGAGCAAAAGCGCGTCTTACTTGATGATGAGATCAAAGCTCAATTGAGTTCACGTAAACCGTATGGCAATTGGATTAAAGAAAATCAAATTACTCTGGAAGATCTGGCAGAACCGCCGCGTACACATTCGCTGAGCGAAAAAGATATCATCCAACGGCAGCGGATGTTCGGTTACAGCGACGAAGAAGTGCGAATGATTATTACACCAATGGCGGTAAATGGGGAAGAGCCGATCGGATCTATGGGAACGGATACGCCGCTGGCGTGTTTGTCCGACAAGCCACAATCACTCTTTGCGTATTTCAAGCAATTGTTTGCGCAAGTGACCAATCCGCCGATCGATCCGATCCGCGAAGAGTTCGTAATGTCGTTAACGAGTTATATCGGTACAGAGCGGAATATTCTGGAAGAAACACCACTGCATTGCCACACATTAAAACTGCAGCACCCTATTCTAACGAATGTAGAACTGGAAAAACTTCGTCGCGTTTCACAGGGAGATTTCCTGACAACAACACTGCCGATGCTGTTCCGTGTGAACGGAGGAGAACAGGAACTGGAGCGCGCATTAGACGGACTCTGCCGCCGCGCGTCATTGGCCATCGAATCCGGTTATTCTATTATTATTCTGTCGGACCGTGGATCGGATGAAGAATATGCTCCAATCCCGAGTCTGTTGGCAATGACCGCAGTGCATAATCATTTGGTGAGGGAAAAAACTCGCACACAGGTTGCGTTAGTGGTTGAATCCGGCGAACCGCGCGAAGTGATGCATTATTGTCTGTTGATCGGTTACGGCGCTAGTGCGGTGAATCCGTACCTCGCCATTGAGACAATAGAAGATCTCGCGAACAAAGGACGTTTGTCGAAAGATGTCACCGCAGAATATGCCCTCAAAAATTATAAAAAAGCGGTCGGCAAAGGATTGTTGAAAGTCTTTTCCAAAATGGGAATTTCCACGTTGCAAAGTTACCGCGGCGCGCAGATTTTCGAAGCGATCGGTTTAAATAAGAACCTGGTGGAAAAATATTTCAAAGGGACATCGTCCCGCATCGAAGGGATCGGGCTGGATGTGCTGGTGGAAGAGGCGAGGAAAAAACATGAGTTTGCGATCCAGCCATTCTCACTGGCGGATACAGAACTCGATCTCGGTGGAAATTATCATTTCCGCATGAACGGCGAACGGCATCTCATCAATCCGACAACGGTAACGAAACTGCAGCAATCGGTGCGTAAGCGGGACTATAAAACGTTCAAAGAATTTTCAAGCGTAATAAATGATCAGAATAAAGAATTTTTCTCACTGCGCGGATTGATGGAATTTAAGGAAGGGACACGCAGTGTTCATATTGAAGATGTGGAACCCGCAAAACAGATCGTAAAACGATTTGTCACCGGTGCAATGTCTTTCGGATCGATCAGCAAAGAAGCGCATGAAACGATTGCAATTGCGATGAACCGAATCGGTGGCAAGTCCAATACCGGCGAAGGGGGAGAAGACGAAGCGCGCTTCAGCTCAGATGCAAACGGTGATCTTCGCCGTAGCGCCATCAAACAGGTCGCTTCCGGCAGGTTCGGCGTAACGGCAAACTATCTTGTAAATGCCGATGAAATTCAAATTAAGATCGCCCAGGGCGCAAAACCGGGTGAAGGGGGACAACTTCCCGGATTTAAAGTGGATGAAATAATCGCAAAGACGCGACATTCCATTGCCGGTGTCGGTTTGATCTCCCCGCCGCCACATCACGATATTTATTCTATTGAAGATCTGGCACAGTTGATCTACGACCTGAAAAATGTCAATCCGATAGCACGAATATCGGTAAAGCTGGTTTCGGAAGTCGGCGTCGGAACTGTTGCTGCCGGTGTGGCGAAAGCGCATGCGGATATGATCCTGATCAGCGGAGATAACGGTGGGACAGGGGCTTCCCCGTTAACATCAATTAAACATGCAGGCGTTCCGTGGGAACTTGGTCTTGCGGAAACGCAGCAAGTGCTGGTGATGAACGATCTGCGCAGCCGTGTGCGCGTGCAGACAGACGGAAAATTGCAGACTGGCAGAGATGTTGTGATCGCAGCGTTGTTGGGTGCTGAAGAATTCGGATTTTCCACAACCCCGCTGATTGCCATGGGCTGCATTATGATGCGCAAGTGTCACCTGAATACATGTCCCGTTGGTATTGCAACACAGGATCCGGAATTGCGGAAAAAATTTGTCGGCACACCGGAGCATGTGATCAATTTCTTTTTCTTTATCGCAGATGAAGTTCGTGAGATCATGGCGAAACTCGGTTTCCGTACTATCGATGAGATGATCGGCCGGGTGGACATGTTGCAACAGCGGAAAGATATCGACCACTGGAAAGCAAAAGGAATCGATCTGTCATCGATCCTTCATCAGCCTACGGTGCCGCTGCGGATCGGACGTCGCTGCTCGATCTCGCAGGATCACGGATTAAACGAAGCACTGGATTATCAACTGCTGGAACAAACCAAAGCGGCGCTGGAAGAAAAGACGCCAATGGAAATCTCGCTTCCCATCAGAAACGTTCACCGGACGGTCGGTGCATTGTTGAGCGGCCGGATCGCAAAATATTATGGTGCCGATGGGTTGCCGGACAGCACGATCAAAATTAATTTCACCGGTTCGGCAGGACAAAGTTTCGGCGCGTTTCTTTCCAAAGGGGTGACGCTGAGACTGGAGGGTGATGCGAATGATTATGTCGGCAAAGGATTGTCCGGCGGGAAGATCGTCATCTTTCCACCGAAGAACTCTACCTTTGTTCCGGAAGATAATTCCATTGTCGGCAATGTTGTGCTTTATGGTGCAACAAGTGGACAGGCGTATTTTGCCGGAAAAGCAGGTGAACGGTTTGCTGTGAGAAATTCCGGTGCAACCGTTGTTGTCGAATCGATTGGTGCAAACGGTTGCGAATATATGACGAACGGTGTTGTAGTGGTGCTTGGAAGAACAGGAAAAAATTTCGCGGCAGGTATGTCCGGCGGATTTGCGTTTATTCTTGATGAAGACGGAGAATTCGCATCAAAAATGTGCAACAAGTCGATGGTCGATCTAGATGCAATGGATGAAACCGATGAACGGTTTGTGAAAGATCTTATTGCCAAACATGTGTTGCTCACCGGAAGTCGACGAGGAGAACGGATTCTTACCGAATGGGTAGCATTTAAAAGAAAATTTGTCAAAGTCTTCCCGCATGATTACAAACGTGTATTGAATGCAACAAAAAAGAAATTGCAACAGGAGGTTGTTAATGGGTAAACCGACAGGATTTATCGAGTATCAACGCGAAGTGCCACAGCGCCGAACCGTCGCAGAACGGTTGGATGATTGGCGCGACGTGTATGTTCCTTTTGCCGAAGAAAAAGTACGGACGCAAGGAGCGCGGTGTATGGATTGCGGCGTACCGTTTTGTCAGTCTGGTTGCCCCGTGACTAACGTAATTCCGCATTGGAATGATCTGATTTATAACGATCGCTGGGAAGAAGCAGTGCGGATACTGCATTCAACAAACAACTTCCCAGAATTTACCGGCAATGTGTGTCCTGCACCGTGTGAAGCATCCTGTGTTTTGGGAATTAACGAACCGGCGGTGACAATTAAAGTGATTGAACGGAAGATTATCGAACATGCATTCGCACACGGCTGGATCAAACCAGAGCCGCCGAAAAAACGATCCGGGAAAACGATTGCTGTAATCGGTTCCGGTCCTTCCGGTTTGGCGGCTGCGCAACAGTTAAATCGCGCCGGGCACCGGGTTACTGTGTACGAAAAGAATGATCGTGTGGGTGGATTGCTCCGGTATGGTATTCCAGATTTCAAATTTGAAAAACATCTGCTCGACCGCCGTATAGAACAGTTGCAGTCCGAAGGAATTGTCTTTACAACGAAGACAAACGTCGGTGTAAATATTTCCGCCGAAGAACTGCGCCGCTCGTACGATGCAATTTTGTTGTGCGGCGGTGCAGAAGCTCCGCGTGATTTAAAAGTGCCCGGACGTGAATTGAAGGGGATACATTTTGCAATGGAATTTCTTCCGCAGCAAAATCGCCGGAATGCGGGGGACAAAACCGATTCAGCGAAAGATATTCTTGCCACCGGTAAACGGGTGGTGATTATCGGCGGGGGAGATACCGGTGCAGATTGTTTGGGAACAAGCCTTCGGCAAAAGGCAAAATCTGTTCATCAGTTTGAAATTATGCCGAAACCGCCGCTGGAACGCGCCGCCTCCACACCATGGCCGTTGTGGCCGCTACAATTGCGGACCGAAAGTTCGCACGAAGAAGGAGGAACACGGGACTGGGCGCTGGCGACGACGAAGTTTGAAGGTGATGCAAACGGCAATGTCACGAAACTGCATGCCATCCGGGTCGGTCAGCCTCCGAATTTTACGCCGATCACCGGATCTGAGTTCACGCTGGATGCCGATCTGGTGCTGCTGGCGATGGGATTTACCGGACCAAGCAAGAACGGATTGTTGGACGAACTCGGTGTAGCGCTGGATGCACGAAGCAATGTTTCTACAGACAGAGAATACATGTCGTCTGTTCCGGGAATTTTTTCTGCAGGAGATATGAGGCGCGGGCAGTCGCTCGTAGTGTGGGCGATCAGCGAAGGACGAAAAGCGGCGCGCAGTGTCGACAAATATTTAATGGGGGCAACAATTCTTCCGTAATAATTGGGAAAAGGAGAAAAACAATGAAGAAATTTTTATTCGTTGCAGTGATACTCTCTTTTCAGATTCTGAGCGCACAGAAAAAACAGATCGGCAGTTCGATTGTCGTTCAGCTGAACGGAATCAAAGCGCCGACAGGACAGGTGCTGTTGAGTTTGTTTAAATCCAGCGATGGTTTTCCTACCCATCCGGAAAAAGCGTTCCGGTGGAAGAGAGCAAAAGTTACATCGTCGTCGCTGATCATCAGTCTGGACGGATTGCCGTTAGGTACCTATGCAATTGCGGTTGTGCACGACGAAAATTCGAACGAGATGATGGATAGGGATTGGCTGGGATTACCGGATGAACAATACGGCATCTCCAACAACGCAACGGGAACTATCAATCCGCCGTCGTTTGAGGAAGCAAAATTCACGGTAACGGGAAAACGGGATACGATAAAAATAGAAATGTTGCCGTGAGAAAAAAGTGATTCTTCGGCGCTGACGATTGGAAAGTATTAACGATTATTGAATACGATAAAGTTTATCATTCATTATTACAAAGGAAGATTACAATGGCAACAATCAATTTTGGCGGCACGGTCGAAGAAGTCGTTACCCGCGAAGAATATCCGCTGGAAAAAGCGAAAGAATTTTTAAAGAACGAAGTGGTCGCCATCATCGGCTATGGTCCGCAAGGCTACGGACAATCTTTGAATATGCGCGATAACGGCATCAACGTGATTGTCGGTCAGCGCAAGGGGGGACAAGGGTGGAGTGATGCGATTCGCGATGGCTGGGTGGAAGGAAAAAATCTTTTCCCCAACATCGAAGAAGCGATCCAAAAAGGAACCATCGTTCAGTATCTGCTCTCCGATTCCGGTCAAAAGCAGCAATGGGAAACGGTAAAAAAGAATTTGAAAAAAGGTCAGGCGCTCTACTTTTCACACGGATTTTCCGTGGTGTTCAAAGATCAGACGAATGTGATCCCTCCTCCAGATGTGGATGTGGTCTTGGTTGCACCGAAAGGAAGTGGACGAACCGTTCGCAGTAATTTTCTTGCGGGAAGTGGAATCAATGCCAGTTTTGCCATTTTCCAGGATGCAACAGGAAAAGCACGAGAACGGGCGATTGCATGCGGTATCGCTATCGGCTCCGGCTATTTGTTCCCGACGACCTTTGAAAAAGAAGTGATGTCCGACTTGACCGGCGAACGCGGAGTGCTAATGGGCGCGATTGCGGGATTGATGAAAGCGCAATACGACGTGCTGCGGCAAATGGGACATTCGCCGAGCGAAGCATTCAACGAAACAGTGGAAGAAGCGACGCAAAGTCTCTATCCTCTCGTTGGCAAATACGGTATGGACTGGATGTTTGCCGCTTGTTCCGTTACCGCACAGCGCGGCGCATTGGACTGGGCGAAAAAATTCGAAACGGCGAACCGTCCATTATTTGAATTGTTGTATCGCGATGTACAGTACGGCGTGGAAACAAAACGTGTGCTCGATTCCACAAGCGCATCGGATTACCGTGCAACACTGCAGAAAGAACTGGACGAATGGAAAAATTCCGAAATGTGGAAAGCGGGAGAAGCGGTGAGAAGCCTGCGTCCGGAAAACTGGAAAAAGTAGTTGAGAAACGAAGGTGTTGAGTATTTGAGAAATAAATCTCAACTACTTTTTACTCAATGACTCAAACACTATGAATACAAAAATATTTACATACGATACAACGCTGCGAGACGGAACTCAGGGAGAAGAAGTCTCATTCTCCGCCGAAGATAAAATCAAAATCGCCAAACGGCTGGATGCGTTCGGCATTGATTATATCGAAGGGGGATGGCCGGGATCTAATCCGAAGGATATGGAATTCTTCGAGAAAGCACGCAGTGTGAAATTCGTGCATGCAAAGATTGCGGCATTCGGCAGTACCCGGCGTGCAAAAAACCGCGTGGAAGATGATGCGAACATTAAAGCGCTGCTGGATGCACAGACTCCCGTTGTGACAATTTTCGGCAAAACGTGGCTGCTGCATGTGAAAGAAGCGTTGCAGATTACCGCAGAAGAAAACCTGGAAATTATCGCCGATTCCGTTGCCTATCTGAAGAAGAACGGCAAAGAAGTGGTATACGATGCGGAACATTTCTTTGACGGATACAAGTCGGATAAAGTGTATGCCGTAAAAACGCTGCAAGCGGCGCAATCGTCAGGCGCCGATGTGATTGTCCTTTGTGATACAAACGGCGGAACCATGCCATGGGAAGTTTCGGAGATTATTGTCGAAGTGAAGCAGCATGTTACCGCTCAACTGGGTATTCACACGCACAACGATTGCGAGATGGGTGTGGCCAACGCGCTCACCGCAGTGCAACACGGCGCAGTGCATGTGCAGGGGACGATGAACGGATACGGCGAACGGTGCGGCAATGCGAATCTCTGTTCTATCATTCCAAATCTGGAATTAAAGATGGGAAAACAATCGGTCGGCAGAGCGCAACTGAAAAAACTGACTGACCTCTCTCGATATGTCAGCGAGCTGGCCAATTTGAAACACCGCAAGAACATGGCCTTCGTTGGTGAAAGCGCCTTTGCGCATAAAGGTGGAGTTCATGTCAGCGCAGTGATGAAAACTCCGAAGACGTATGAACACGTGGAACCGGAACTCGTCGGGAATGTTCGCCGAGTATTAGTCTCCGATCTTTCCGGCAGAAGCAACGTTCTTTATAAGGCGGAAGAACTGGGCTTGAAGATTGATGACAAATCGCCGGCGGCACAAAAAGTGGTGGAAGAGCTGAAGGCGATGGAACATTACGGATATTATTTTGAGGATGCGGAAGCGTCGTTCGAACTGTTGGTAAAAAAACACACCGGCGAGATCAAAAAACTGTTCGAACTGGAGCGCTTCAAAATCAGCATACACAAAGATTCCAACGACAGTGATGCGCGCAGTGAAGCAATGATTAAAGTGCGCGTGGGAGACGAAACGGAAATTACGGCTGCCGAAGGAAACGGTCCGGTGAATGCAATGGATAAAGCGCTGCGCAAAGCGCTGGAGCGGTTCTATCCTCAGTTAAAAGAAATTCAGTTAACTGATTATAAAGTTCGGGTGCTCGATTCGCAAAATGCAACGGCGGCAAAAGTGCGCGTGTTAATCGAAACAAAAAATGGAAATTCGTCCTGGAATACCGTCGGTGTCTCATCCGACGTGGTGGACGCCAGCTGGAAAGCGCTGGTCGATTCAATTACTTATCACTTATTAAAGAAAAGAACATAGAAGGTATCCAATGATCATTGTCTTGAAACCGGGCGTAAAGAAAGAAGAGTATGAACATGTGCTTGATCGTGTGAAAGAGTTTGGATTCAAACCGCACCCGATCGTTGGCGAAGAGCGGACTGTTATTGCATGTGTGGGTGATGAACGCGGGAAATCGCAGTTACAGCAGTTGGAATCATTGGAATACGTGGAGAATGTCGTTCCGATCCTGAAGCCGTTCAAATTGGCGAGCAAAGAAACCAAACCCCGTACTGTTGTAAAAGTCGGCAATGTGGAATTTGGAAATTCGCAGTTTGTTGTTATTGCCGGGCCCTGCTCTGTTGAATCGAAAGAACAGATCATTCTCAGCGCAGAGTTGGTAAAAAAAGCGGGGGCTCAGATGCTTCGCGGCGGCGCGTTTAAGCCGCGCACGTCTCCATATTCGTTTCAGGGATTGGAAGAAGAAGGATTAAAACTGCTCGCTGCAGCAAGAGAGAAAACCGGTTTACCGTTTGCAACGGAAGTAATCTCGCCGAGCGATGTAGATTTAGTGGCGAGATATTCCGATATGCTACAGATTGGCGCACGCAACATGCAGAACTTTGCCTTGCTGAAGGAAGTCGGAAAATCAAAACGTCCAATCCTGCTGAAGCGTGGCATGTCCAGCACATATAAAGAACTGCTGATGTCTGCCGAATACATTATGTCTATGGGAAATTACGACGTAGTGTTGTGCGAACGAGGCATCCGCACATTCGAAGATTACACGCGCAATACGTTTGATCTTACTGCAGTGCCGGCATTAAAAGAAATGTCGCATCTTCCGGTCATCGTCGATCCGAGCCACGGCACTGGAATCCGCAGTCTCATTCCGCCGATGGCGAAAGCGTCGGTTCCAGTTGGAGCAGATGGTATCATCATCGAAGTGCATCCGAATCCGGAAAAAGCGTTTTCGGACGGCGCACAATCGCTAACGCCGGAGCAGTTTACAGGATTAATGGACGATCTACGACGGTATCTACCGTTAGAGAAACGACATTTATAAAAATTAAACTGATTGGTGTTAGGTACTAGGTGGTAGCAGAAAAGGAAAAGAATATTATGAGCGACCGAGTATATATTTTTGATACAACATTACGCGACGGAGAACAGTCCCCCGGTGCGAGCATGAATTTTAACGAAAAAATCCGGATGGCGCGCCAACTTGAACGCTTGCAGGTGGATGTGATCGAAGCGGGATTTCCGATTGCCAGCGAAGGGGATTTTGAATCGGTGAAGGAGATTGCAAAGCAGATTCGCACCGTATCGGTGGCGGGATTATGCCGCGCAAACTTCAACGACATCGACCGAGCATGGGAAGCGTTGCAGTATGCCGAAAAGCCACGCATTCATACGTTCATTGCAACGTCGGATATTCATCTGAAATTTAAATTAAAAAAAACGCGGCAAGAAGTGTTGGAACAAGCGATCGCCGCCGTCCGCCGAGCGAAATCGTATTGCAGCGATGTAGAATTTTCCTGTGAAGATGCCTCACGTAGTGATATCGCATTTCTTTGCCAGGTGGTGGAAGCGGTGATCGCAGAAGGTGCAACAGTTATTAATATCCCGGATACCGTTGGATATTCAGTACCGGAAGAATACGGTGCAATCATTAAAACGTTATCACAGTGTGTTCCGAATATCACCAAGGCAATTTTAAGCGTGCATTGTCACGACGATCTCGGACTTGCCGTTGCAAACTCTCTTGCCGGAGTAGTGAATGGTGCGCGGCAAATAGAATGTACTGTGAACGGCATTGGTGAGCGGGCAGGAAACGCATCGCTGGAAGAAATTGCGATGGCCATCCGCACACGTGGAGAAGCGCTGCATGTTTCCACCAACATTAACACCGAAGAAATTTATAAGGCGAGCAAACTGTTGGTGTCATTAACCGGAATGCATGTGCAGCGTAACAAAGCGATCGTTGGTGAAAATGCGTTTGCTCATGAAGCGGGAATCCATCAAGACGGCATGTTGAAAAATCCGCTCACATATGAAATTATGACCCCCGCCAGTGTCGGCATTAAGCACAGCACGCTGGTGCTCGGCAAACACTCAGGACGTCACGCGCTGAAACAGCGGTATGAAGAGTTGGGGTACAATTTATCAGCGGATGAATTAGAAAAAGCATACAGAGTATTTTCCAAACTCGCGGATGAAAAAAAACAGGTATTCGATGACGACCTCGTTGCTATTCTGCAGGACGAAGTCACCTCGCTAGAAGAAACATATACAATCGATACGCTCCAGGTGACGAGCGGGCTCAATATCGTTCCGACAGCCACCGTAGGATTAAAAAAAGGAGGACAGGTTTTTCAGGACTCCTCCACCGGAGACGGACCGGTTGATGCCGCTTATCGAGCAATAGAACGCATTACAGGAATAAATACGGAGCTGCTGGATTATTCCATTAAGTCTGTTTCGTGGGGACAGGATGCGATCGGAGAAGTGTTTGTGAAGATTGCCATCGATGGATATGTATTCAACGGTCGTTCTGCAAGCACCGATGTTATCACCGGCAGCGTAAAAGCGTACGTGAACGCCATTAATCATGCCATCGCAGCGCGTTTCCGGAAACAACAATCTTCCGGAGAGAATGTCGGAGTGTAAGAGAATTACAAATTATCACATTATCAAATTACAATGTCGTCCCGAGCGGAGTCGAACGACGATAAAACAGAAAGAGTTGAAATGACCATTACTGAAAAGATTCTTGCCAAGCATTCCGGACGCGCGTCGGTGAATCCGGGCGACAACGTGTGGATTGATGTCGACGTATTGATGACGCACGATGTGTGCGGACCGGGAACATTCGGAATCTTTAAACGGGAATTCGGACCGACTGCAAAAGTGTGGGATAAAGATAAACTTGTTGTCATCCCCGATCATTATATCTTTACCAAAGATATGCACGCCAACCGAAATATCCAGATTCTGCGTGATTTTGCTAAGGAACAGGATCTTCCGCACTATTTTGATGTCGGGACACCAAGATATAAAGGTGTTTGCCACGTTGCCATGCCCGAAGAAGGATTCACCCGTCCTGGCGAAGTGTTATTTGGCACCGATTCTCACACCTGCACCGCGGGTGCATTCGGCGAGTTTGCTACCGGTATCGGAAACACGGACGCGGCATTCGTGCTTGGCACAGGAAAACTGTGGGTGAAGGTTCCCGAAACAATGAAATTTATCTTCGACGGAGAAATGCCGAAGTATCTGATGGCGAAAGATCTGATTCTTGCTGCAATCGGAAAAATCGGAGTAGACGGCGCAACATACCGTGCGATGGATTTCAGTGGGACAGCTGTTGATTCAATGACAATGGAAGACCGGATGACACTCTGCAATATGGTGATCGAAGCAGGGGGAAAGAACGGTATCTGCACTCCGGATAAAACAACAACGGATTATGTGCGCGCCCGGACGAACAAAGAGTTCGAATGTTTCTATAATGATGATGACGCGAAATATCATTCTACTCATCACTTTAATGTGAAAGAAATCGAACCAACAGTTGCCAAGCCGCATTCACCCGACAACAAAGCAGTGGTGAGCGAAGTGGCCGGCACGCGGTTGGATCGCGCATATATCGGCAGCTGTACTGGAGGGAAAATATCTGATTTCATTGCTGCAGCTGAAGTGATGTACGGCGAAACAGTAAAGATCGATACATTCATCGTCCCCGCAACAACCGAAGTGGCGAACCAGATCAAATCGATCAAGGTGAAAGATAAAACCGTCATGCAGATTTTCGAAGAGGCGGGATGCCGCATTGGCGATTCATCTTGTGCAGCCTGTCTTGGCGGACCGTCTGATACGTTTGGACGTTTGAACGGAGCGGAAGTATGTATTTCTTCTACAAATAGAAATTTCCCCGGCAGAATGGGATCGAAAAAATCGCAAGTGTATCTTGCCTCCCCATATACGGTGGCGGCGTCTGCTGTGAAAGGGGTAATTACCAATCCACGCGAATTTTTCAACTAATAGAGATTTGTTAAATTTTTACACATCAATGAGAGAAGTTCATGTTCGCAAAAGTTTTTTCCTGTATATTTGAATAGAACAGTATTCAAAAGATGATAACACAGGAACAGCATGCGTTGGTATATTCGCTCCAAAATACATAAAGCTACCGTCACTGAAGCTGATATTCACTATGTCGGAAGCATCACCATCGATGAAGACCTGATAGAACGCGTGGGTCTTCATGACGGCGAGAAAGTACTGGTCACCAGCAATTCCTCCGGCGCACGTCTGGAGACATATGTGATACGCGGAAAGCGGAACTCCGGTGTTATTTGCATGAACGGTGCCGCTGCGCACCTCATTAACGAGGGGGAGGAGATCATTATCATGGGATTTGAATTATCGGATACTCCGGTGAAACCGACCATGATGCTGGTGGACAAGGACAACAAGTTTGTTCAATATCTTTAACAACAACGAGTGATCATCACCGGACCTTCGGATGTGAGATTCACTCCGAAGGTTTTTTATTTTTACTCTACATGACTTTTTTGTCCTGTCATCTGGAACGAGCTATGACATATTAAGTAAACCGATGTGAGAGATCAGTTACGACAACGAGATTCACAAAGATAAATTCTGTAAAGAATAGAGATAAAATCAGGGAGCTATATGAAAGCGATTATCAAAGGAAAAGCATTCGTTCTGGGAAACGATATCGATACCGATCAGATTATTCCCGCAGAACATCTGGTGTATAAGCTGGATGATGTAGATGAAAAGAAAAACTATGGCCGGTATGCATTCTCCGGTGTGCCGATAGAGCAGTCCGGACTGCCACACGGTAACGTTCCGTTCGTGAAAGAAGAGACCTGGCAAAGCGAGTTTACTATCGTTATTGGAGGAAAAAACTTCGGCTGCGGTTCGTCCCGTGAACACGCTCCGTTTGCATTACAGGTGGCGGGTATCGAAGCGGTTATCGCGGAAAGCTATGCACGGATCTTCTATCGCAATTCGATTGATGGAGCATTCATTGCGCCGTTTGAGACAACGAATCATCTGTCGCAGGAAGTCCGGACTGGCGACGATCTTGAATTAAATACGACGAATGGAATTTTGAAAAATCTGACGCAGAAAAAGGAATATCAACTTAGTTCTCTCGGAGATATTGAACACATTCTCCACGGCGGCGGAATTTTTGAGTACGCGCGGAAATCAGGTATGCTGAAACAATAATTTGTATTCACCGCAGAGAACACGGAGGGGAAACTACGATGCTCAATAAAACAATAGCCATTATCGGCGCAGGCAACATGGGAACCGCACTTATTCGCGGAATCCTGAATGCAAAACTGACCAGCGCAAAAAGAATTTATGCCAGCGGTACGCGGATTGAAAAACTGGAAAGACTTTCCGCCGAATTTGGCATTAATGTCACCACGAACAATAAAGATGCCGCGAAGCACGCAGATATTATCATCCTCTGCATTAAAGCTTCGGTCATCCGTTCTGTGCTGGTTGAGATGCACAAAGTGTTGCATAAAGGCCAACTCGTCATTTCTATCGCTGCCGGTGTTACAACCGGCTCAATGGAAAAAATTATTGGAAAAAATGTTCCTGTGATCCGCTGCATGCCGAACATTGCCTCCACGGTCGGACTCGGATCAACCGCTATTGCTTTTGGTAAGCATGTTCACGCCGCACAACACGATAGTGCGATCAAAATTTTTGAGGCGGTCGGAGATGTTGTAGTGGTTGGCGAACAGCATCTGGATGCGGTGACAGGACTCAGCGGCAGCGGCCCGGCATATATTTACATGGTAATCGAAGCGCTGATCGACGGCGGAGTGAAGATGGGATTGCCGAGAGACATTTCCACAAAACTTGCCATTCAAACCGTACTCGGATCCGCAAAATTGGTGAAAGAATCAAACGTTCATCCGGCAATTTTGCGTGATCAAGTAACAACTCCCGGCGGCACAACAATTAACGCTATCCACGAACTGGAATCTCACGGATTACGGTCGATGCTGATCGATGCGGTAGCAACAGCAACAATTCGGTCAAGAGAACTCTCAGAACTCATAAATAAACATTAAAAAGAATTGACTCATCGGTTCATTGAATCATTGAACTGTTGACTTAATGAATCAAGAATAAATCGGCGAAACGGATTTTCATGAAGAAAGTGATTACAGTAATACCCGGTGACGGAATTGGTAAGGAAGTGGTTGAAGGAGCGTTGCATGTGTTGAATGCAGTAGCGAAAAAATTCGGACATACATTTGAATACAAACATGCATTGGCAGGAGGAGCAGCGTTGGATGCAACCGGAATTCCGCTGCCCGAAGAAACTCTTTCGTTAGCCCGCGCCAGTGATGCTGTGCTGCTTGGAGCAGTCGGCGGACCAAAATGGGATGTAAATCCGCAGCATTTGAAGCCGGAACGCGCACTGCTGGGACTCCGTAAAGAGTTGGGATTATATGCGAATATCCGTCCAGCAAAAATTTACTCGGCATTGGTTGACGCTTCATCGTTGAAGAAAGAGATTGTTGATGGCGTAGACATTATTGTTGTTCGGGAGTTGACCGGCGGACTCTATTTTGGTAAGCCGAGCGGATTTGAAACGAGAAACGGCGAGCAGGTTGGTTTCAACACAATGATCTATTCCGAGTCCGAAGTGAGACGCATAGCAGTTTCGGCGTTCGAGATTGCTCGGAAACGGAAGAAGAGACTCTGTTCTGTTGACAAAGCGAATGTGCTGGAGACCTCTCAACTGTGGCGGAAGATCGTCCTGGAAGTTGCACGCCAGTATCCCGACATCGAACTGTCGCATATGTATGTGGATAACTGTTCCATGCAGCTGATCAGAAATCCGAAACAGTTTGATGTTATCGTTACGGAAAATCTTTTTGGCGACATTTTAAGCGACGAAGCGGCGATGCTCACCGGATCTATCGGCATGCTCGCGTCCGCTTCGCTCGGTGGCACGGTGGCGATGTATGAACCGGTGCACGGCAGCGCTCCCGATATTGCCGGACAGAACAAAGCGAATCCAATTGCAACAATTGCATCTGTTGCAATGATGCTGAAATATTCGTTTGATCTTGGCGCAGAAGCAGATGCGATTGAACTGGCGATCGAAACTGTTTTGAGCAAAGGATACCGGACGGGAGACATTTATACTGAAGGAATGACGCTATTGGGCACGAAAGAAATGACTGAAAAGATCATTGCATTTATTTAATCAACCAAATTACGAAAGCGTAAAGTTAATACTATGCTAACAATGAAATTCGGCGGGACCTCCGTTGGTGATGTTCCGAGATTACAGGAAGTTGTCACGATCGTCAAGCAATTTATGAATGATCAGCCGGTGGTTGTGGCGTCCGCCATGGGAGGATTAACGAATGTCCTGATTGAGACGGCGAATAAAGCGGTGGACAGGAAAAGCGGCGAAGTGAACAACGCCGTTGCAGCGATCCGGGAACGGCATTTGCAGATTGCCAATGCGATGATACAGGACTATCCCCGCCGGGCGGCGCTGATTAAAGATCATCAGGATCTGATTGACGAGCTGGCGAATTTTTATCATGGCGTCAGTTTATTGCGCGAACTCTCACCGCGCTCATTGGATGCGATTGCCGCGTTTGGCGAACTTCTTTCGTGCCGACAGATCGCTGCTATTTTCGAAGAAAACGGCATCCCGTCGCAATTCATCGATGCCAGAACGATCATCCGTACGGACGATACGTTCGGTGAAGCATCGATTGATTTTGTATTCTCCAATAGAAAGATCAATGAAACAATTACACCGTTGGTGAAAAAAGGGATTGTGCCGGTGGTGACAGGATTTATTGCATCCACGGCGGATGGAATTACGACGACCGTCGGACGGAGCGGATCGGATTACACGGGATCTATCGTCGGTGCGGCGGTAAACAGTAAAGAAATTTGGATCTGGACCGATGTGGACGGCGTGATGACTGCAGATCCACGCAATGTAAAGGGGGCGAAAGTTTTGACCGAAATTTCGTACCGTGAAGCGGCGGAGATGAGCTATTTCGGTGCGAAGGTGATTCATCCGAAAACAATGGTACCGGCGATCGAAAAGAAAATTCCAATTCGAATTAAGAATACATTTAATCCAACCCATGCCGGAACATTAATCTCAGCGAAACCGAATCACAACGGTACGTCGGCGAAAACAGTTACTTCCATCGACAGTTTAGCTATTATCGCAATTGAAGGAAACGGAATGATCGGGGTCCCAGGTGTTTCCAGCCGAATCTTTACCGCCCTGGCCCGTGCACGGGTCAATGTGATGATGATTTCGCAAGCGTCGTCCGAGCATAATGTGTGCATCATCGTGCCCCGAAAGGATTGTGAAAACGGTCTTAAAACGCTTCGCGAAGAATTCAAAATTGACGTTGCCCAAAAAAATATTGATGATATTACGGCGAAAGAACCGGTTTCTATTGTAGCGGTGGTTGGCGAGGGTATGATCGGGACTAAAGGAATCGCGGGAAAGACTTTTGATGCTGTTGCGAAAGCCGATGTCAACATCATCGCAATCGCCCAAGGATCATCCGAGTTGAATATTTCGTTTGTTGTGGAACAGAGCGAAGCAAAAAAAGCGGTACAGGCGGTACACGACGCGTTTCATTTATAGAATTGACTGTTCCAAAATAAGCCATTGCGAGGAGTTCCATACATTGCAAAGGAGACAACGAAGCAATCTTCTGTTCGCATGAAATTACTTTGTCCCGTTCACCAAATAAATTACCCAGTGGGACCATGACCCGCAATGACAATAAAAGAAAAATACAATGTATAAATACCAAAACATCAGCTGCTCGTACTACGATCAACTGGAAGCATACGCAACCCAACGTACCCGTTGTGCTATCATTTATCGTGATGCCGGAGAAAAGTCCGTAGAAGGAATCATCGTGGATGTGTACGCAAGCAATGGTGCGGAATATTTAAAACTTGATAACGGTACTGTCATTCGATTAGATCATCTGATCTCCGTCAATAACGTGCCGGTCAACAATGTCTGTTAATATGAAATCAATCTTAAAAAGTATTGCCACAGGAAAAGAGTATCCGCTGGATGAAATTCGTTTCACCTCCGATAACGGCGAATTGTTGGATGTTATTCACGATCTGGAAGCGATAAAAAAACAGTTCGGCATTTCGCGGGAGTATTATTTCAACAAACGCGGAAAGATCAACGGTCAGCCGAGCGGCGGCGTGTGGCATTTTAAGGAATTGGTGATGCCATCGCTTGCAGAAAGCGAAGTGGTTTCCAAACAAGAAGGGAACACTCGGCTGTACCACAGCAAAAAAACTTCATCATGGTTAGGTCTGAATGTTGAGCGGTTCTTTTTGAAACACGAAGGAGAAAATCCTACCGGTTCATTCAAGGATCGTGGAATGACCGTAGCAATATCCATGGCGAAACATTTGAAACAAAAAGCGGTAACGTGCGCTTCAACCGGAAATACTTCTGCATCGCTTGCAGCTTATGCTTCTGAAGCGGAGTTGACAGGACTTGTGCTGATTCCTAAAGGAAATGTAGCTGTGGGAAAAATCTCGCAAGCACTCGCCTACGGTACAAAAACATTGGTGGTAAACGGAGACTTTGACGATTGTATGAGGCTTATCCGTGAAGCACAAGTGAAATTGTCTGCATATCCGCTAAACTCCATCAATCCGTTCCGTTTGGAAGGTCAGAAGACGATCATTTGGGAAATTCTGCAGCAACTAGAGTGGCAGGTACCGGACTGGATCGTCTTTCCGGGAGGAAATCTTGGTAACACGAGTGCATTCGGTAAAGCACTGCACGAAGCGCACCAGCTGGGATTGATCGACCGGATGCCGAGGTTTGCGGTAATCCAGGCTGAAGGCGCCAGTCCATTTTATAAAGCGTTCAAAAATAACTTTGCCGGACTAACACCGGAAAAAGCAGATACAATTGCCACAGCAATTAAAATTGGCGATCCGGTAAACTATACAAAAGCAGTTCGTTCTTTAAAATGGACGAACGGCATTGTAGAATCAGTGACAGACGAAGAAATTCTTGAAGCAAAAGCGAATGTGGATGCTGCCGGCATTGGTGCGGAACCGGCGTCTTGTGCAACAGTTGCCGGGGTAAAAAAACTGATCGCGAACCGAGAAATTAAACCGACCGACCGTGTCGTCGGAATTTTGACGGGGAATATTCTAAAAGATCCGCAGGTGATCGTAGACTATCACTTTAATCGAAAGACTTCATTGGCAAATCCGCCTCACGATATTGATGCAAACATCAACGAGCTGAAAAAATTTCTTTAATGACAAAATTGCAAGATTATCAAGCAGGGAACATTATCTTGAAATCATGCAATCTTAATAATCTTTTAATGACTTATGATTCAAGTAAAAGTTCCCTGTTCCACCTCTAATCTCGGCCCCGGCTTCGACACGCTCGGTCTTGCGCTGAACCGTTACCTCTATCTCTCTGTCGAAGAATCAAACGGATTAATCATCACTATTGAAGGAAATGGTAAAGGTCATATTGCTACCGATGCGAACAATCTTGTTTATGTGGCTATGATTGCGACGGCGCAAAAAGTGGGAAGAACGATCCCACCGATCCATCTGCATTGCAAGAATGAAATTCCGGCCTATGGCGGGCTTGGAGGGAGCGGAGCAGCGATCGTGGGGGGCGTATTTCTTTCCAATCAATTATTAGAAATAGGATTATCGAGGGACGAAATGTTGAATATTGCCGTCGGCATCGAAGGGCATCCGGACAACGTCTCTGCGGCAATCTTCGGCGGCATGACCATTAATTGTTTTGATGCAGAACGGCGAGTGCATTGCCGGAGCGTGCAGATCGAAAAAAAACTCTCTGTCGTGACTTGCTCTCCTCAATTCCAGGTGCAAACCAAAGAAGCGAGAAAGATTCTACCGCAGCAAGTCCTTTTAAAAGATGCAGTTACCAATATTGAAAATACCGCTTCGCTTGTTGCTGCAATGATAATCGGAGATTTCGATGTGCTCCGGTATGTCACCGCAGAACGGCTCCACGAACAATACCGCGCAACGCTTATTCCTGGATACGAAAACGTAAAAAAAGCAGCGCTTGATGCGGGTGCGCTCTCCTTTAACATCAGCGGTGCTGGACCAACGGTGTTCGCGTTTGCCATTGCGAACGAGCAGCATATTGCCGACGCAATGGTGCAAGCGTTTGAACGGAACGGTCAGAACGCGATATCCGAAGTGATGTCTGTCGAAAATTCCGGTGCGGCTCTTTTCTAAACTGCGTATATTTTTTGTAACAAATGTAGACAATAATTTTTACGTCATTCTGAGTTCCGTGGGTTTTTACGGAGCGAAAAATCTGATTGGGGTAATTTTTTCAACAGTCAGATTCTCTTCGTTCAGAATAATTTTACTTTTTCCAAAAATCTCAAATTTCTATGAGTGAATTTTCACAAACCGAATTGAATAAAATCCGCCGTCTTCCGCAGCGAGGACAATACGATAAAGAAACCGTCTATTCCATTGTCGATGAAGCACTGATTTGTCACGTCGGATTTGTCCAAGATGGTCAGCCATTCGTCATCCCGACCATCCATGTACGTATCGGCGATACGATCTATCTGCACGGAGCCGTGGCAAACCGGATGCTCAATCATATAAAAGCAGGAAACACTGTCTGCGTCACCATAACGCATATCGATGGAATTGTTTTTGCACGTTCTGTTTTTCACCATAGCATGAACTATCGATCTGCGATGCTCTTCGGCAAAGGGCGGGTGATTGAAGATGAGAAAAAAAAGTGGGACATTTTTGCCGCGTTAACGGAACATATTGCTAAAGGGCGGTGGGAAGATTCCCGCCATCCGAACGAAAAAGAAACACGAACAACAACCATCGTAGCAATCGATATTGAAACAGCATCCGCAAAGTCAAGGACGGGAGGAGCGAAAGACGAACCCGAAGATTATGCCTTACCGTATTTTGCAGGAGTGTTACCGGTGGCTTTCCATTATGAGGAGCCGGTAAGAGATGAAAATCTGCCGAGTGATGTAGCGGTGCCGGAGTATCTTGCGCAATATAAGAGATGAGCTGGAGTAATTACGGTAGATGAGTATTTGAAATATCTCAACGACTCATGTCCCTAGTTTTCTCCACGGGAAAACTCTCATCCCGCATATTCCAATCTTCAAAACTTCCATCGTATACTTTTGCGTTGTAACCGAGAATTTTCGCGGCAAAATATACCACCGTGGCCTGTTGCCCTACATGACAATACGATACTATCGTTGATCCCTTCACCACGCCAGCGCTATCAAACAGTTGTTGTAATTCTGCCGCCGATTTAATCCGATTTGTCGAATCCAGAATTGAATTGAAGACAATATTCTTCGCGCCTTTAATGTGCCCCAGCCGTGCAATACCGCCTCCGTTTCCTTCGTAAAAATTCTTTGTCCGAGCGTCGACGACTGTTACTGTTGTATCTGTAAGATGGTTCTTTACCCACTCTGCATCGGTAGTAACGGATTCATTTGGAGTGAGCGTGAGCTTTGTTCGTAGTACAACTGGAATTTCTTTCGATACTTCGCGTCCTTCACGTTTCCAGTGTTCTAATCCTCCATCCAGCAACGCCACCTGCTCGCCAAATCCAAAATAGGAAAGGGCAAGAAACATTCTTGTTGTGGTAGACACATTTTGTCCGGCAAAGACAAGCACTATTTTTGAATTTTGCGAAACGCCAAGTTCTTCAAGCGTAGCGGCAGCTTCCTGTATCGATGGCATTTCCGTGTTCAGATCCGGAGTTGCAGGCGCGAGGGAATTAAGCCACAAAAACCGCGCATTTGGAAGATGTGCATATTTAAATTCATTCCGGCTGAATCCGGTCTGCAGTATGACGAGATCTTTGTCCTTCATATGCTCGGAGAGCCATTGAGCGGAGACAACGTAAGGGATGGACCGTTCGGCAAAGAGGGAGGCAATGAACAGAAATAGTGCAAGGAATAAACGGTTGACGAATCGCATGTAAT
>Ga0265292_1001159_pt1 | contig 25255 bp, 14 predicted proteins | sample Munlanlewell296A_FD_189080 | JGI IMG/M metagenome (GOLD analysis project Ga0265292, IMG submission 189080) | Leachate microbial communities from a municipal landfill in Southern Ontario, Canada - Leachate well 296A | ecosystem: Engineered > Solid waste > Landfill > Unclassified | place: Canada... | reverse complement strand
CCGCCGGCCGGGTATCCGATTTGCACCTTGCCTTTAATCTTAAAGACACCGCTTTCAACCGAAATATTCTGCCAATCAGTTGAGGTTATCCGTACTTTACACTGCGATGAATTTCTATCCCAGACCGGATTCCAGGTATAACTGTTGGTGCCGCTGACACTGCCATAAGAAGCCACAATCGGCGTGCCTTCCCACGAGGTACCGTTATATAATTCTATTTTGACATTAAAAGGCCCGCCGTTGGCAGTCCAGGTTATGGTGCGAGAGTCATCAACGGTCCATTCGCTGGTTGAGGTTGGAGACCCAACAGTCAATTTACCCTTGATATTGAAGGTAGACCCCTCCACTGCCCCGGCCGGATGCCCGGCATCGGCATCCGAAAACCGGAGATTAACATTACTTGATATGGCATTAGGTACCTGCCAGTCATAACTACCTGTCCCATCACCATTGGTATTAGCCGTCGCTATTGCCGTCCAAGTGACCTCGTCATTTATGTTATATTCTATCTTGATTTTGCTGACTGTGCCGGTATAGGTATAGGTTATCTGGTAGGTATTATCTACATAAAGCGTTTCTGTAGCAGTTGGGCTGCCCGCCGTGATATTACTCTTTATGCTAAATGCCGCTGATTCGGCCGTATTGGCCCGGTCAAATGCCGGATCTGGTTTTACCCGTATCTTGGCCCCGGTTGATATGGCATCAAACACACCGGCCGCCCAGAGGTAACTATTTATCCCGTTTATGCTGGTTACCGTGGTTATATCATACCAGGTAATCCCTTTATAATATTGCAGCGTCACATCTCCGATATTACCGATACCGGTCCAGTATATGGTCCGGTTGGTCTCGCCTACACCCCAAACCGACGACCCGTTAGGCGTGGTGACATTCAATGAACCGCGTACCTCGAGGTTAGCATCCGAATAATCCGAGGTGTCAGAGTAATTACTATCTATCACCTGCACCCGGATGGTCTTGCAAATATCGGCTAAAGCTCCGGGCACCTCCCACATATAGTTATATACCCCGGCCGCTCCGATGCTAGTGGTGGTTATCACATTCCACGGCCCGCCTGTGCCGTTGCGTGAATATTCCAGTCTTACCTGGCTTATTGATCCGGTTATGGTGTAGGTTATCGGATACCGGACCGGCTGATAGGTCACATCGTACGGATAATATACTTCGCTCCCATTCGGATTATTTACCTGTATCTTACCACGTATCTTGAACTCAGCTGACTCGCTGCTAACAGAATTATCACTGGTTTGAATAATCCGTATTTTCAAGTCATCACGAATTAAATTAGGTATAACCCATGCATAACTACCGGCACCAGGCGTGTTAGTGGCCGGAACTGAGGTAGTAATCGACTCCCACAAGCCTAATGGCTGATTCCAGTAATCAATATTAACTGCCGATATTGCACCATAAACATTCCAGATAATGCTTTCGCTGTCTCCCACCCGCCATTTAGTACTTGCGGTTGGTTGTGTCAGCTGCAGTCTTCCTTTTATTTCAATTATTGGAGAATATGCAGTAACCGTATTATCATTTGAAGCGGTTATACGCATCCTAAAAGTATTAGTTATGGAGTCCGGCACAGTAATAGTTAGTGCGGTGGTACCGTTGCCATTATTAGGATAACTTGTGGCTAAATTTGTCCAGGTTATACCATTAATGCTCCAGTCAACATTCACCAAACCAACAGAACCGTTGGTAGTCCAGGTTATCGGCCTTAATTCCTGAACACCCCAAACCGTCCCGGTTATTGGATAAGTAACGGCAAAACCACCGATAACTTTAAAGCTATTGCTGGTGGAAATAACGTCATTAATACCAGCGTCAGTCACATCGGTCACCCTGATTTTCGCAGCCGGAGCTAATGGGTTGGCGCTTATTTTGTCCGGCACGGTCCAGCCGTTATAGCTCCAAGTTGTAGTCGGTGCTAATGCATAATTAGTAATAATATTTTCCCATCCCGGGATTACTCCGTCATTATAATATTCTATTTTAATATTAGTAACAGCTGTTGATTTTGTCCCGCTTATAGTCGGAGCTTCCCCAACCACATAAATTTCCCCACCAGCAGGTTTGCCCACCTGCAATTTACCTTTTATCTTGAATGTGCCACTTTCAGCCGAAATATTCTGCCAGTCGGTTGAAGAAATCCTGATTTTGCTGGTGGAGGAAACTTTATCCGGAACGCTCCAGGAATACGAATTAGATGTTCCCGATATATTTGATGCATTTAAAGTTATTTCTGGAGTAACCCAGTCAGAACCGTTATTTGTTGAATATTCTATCTTTACCGGGCTAAAGGTTCCAACTGCAGTCCAGGTGATAGACTTACTATCCTGATAAGTAACAGCATCGCCTGATGTCGGAGAACCAACAATTAATTTACCCTTAATCAGGAATTGTGAAGATTTACCTTCAGCGGCCGGATGACCTGTATCAATATCAATAATTTTAACCTTGGCAGTTGAAGTAATAACATCCGGTACCTGCCAGCTGTATGAACCGGTACCGTCGCCGTTGGTGGTAGTGTCTTTGATATCAACCCAAGGACCGGCATCACCGTTGGCTGAATATTGTAATTTCACATTAGTAACCGTGCCAGTATAGGTCCAGGTAATCGGATAGGTTGTTGCCTGGTATGGCGTATTATAAACATACACCGATTCATTAAGAGCCGGTCGGCCGGCTGTAATTTTAGCTTTTATCTTAAACTGCTGAGACTCAGCTGCATCAGCCCGGTCAAGCACCGGACTTATCCTAATTTTTGCCGTCGAGGTAATCACGTCAGCAACGCCGCTTGACCATTGATATGAATTTTCTATACCGGCCGTAGTACCCGTTGTTGTAATTAATTGCCAGACAGCGCTGTTGTCCAGGTATTCAATATTAACATCACCGATGTTCCCGGTGACTTTAAACTTAATAATCCGGTTGGTATCACCCACCTGCCATTCATCACTGCTAAGAGGCTGCGTCACTTCTAATTTTCCCCTGATCTTAAAATCAGTCGGCTGCGATTTACCATAAACATTAGGATCGGCGCTGTCTGCTATTTTAATCCGGCAGTTATTGGAAAGAACACCCGGAACCTGCCAATTATAACTATATGTTCCCGGGGCGCCACAAGCTACAAGAACCGGATTAGGAGGCACGACTGTCGAATAACTGCCATTCTCACCGGTCGTTGAATATTCTAATTTAACAAACGGGACTGAGCCGGTAACTGTCCAGGTAATAGAATAAGTCGTCGGCTGGAAAGATGAGTCGTAGGCCAGATAAGTATCTCCGCCTATCGGATTATCAACCGTAACCGCGCCTTTAATCTTGAATGGATTATTTGACTCTGATTTAACCGTAGTGTCGGTAACATTTTCCACCCATACCCTTACATTAGAATTAGGATCCGGATTAAGGTCATCCGGAATTGTCCAGATTATTCCGCCGGTATTTGATATAGGTCCGGCTATTTTGACGGAACCGGAATCATCTCTATACCAAACATTAACATCAGATATAGTACCGGTTGTTGTCCAAGAAATAGCCGTGGTTTGATTAACCACATATTCCTGCCCGGCCACCTGGCCCGGATGAGTAGTCAGCGCCAATTTACCTTTTATAGCAAAGTTGGAATTCGACGTATCCAACACCTCGAAATACGGCCCGTCATCGGCATCGGTAATCTTTACCCGGCAATTCGGGGAAATGGCATCAGGTATCGGCTCCCACAGGAAACCGCGAATACCACCGCCCAGGTCGTTGCCGGTAGTCGACGCACTAATATTACCTGGCCAGGTTGTCCCTCCGTCGGTCGAATATTTTATCTGGAAGTTGATAATACCCCCCACCTTGGTCCAGGTAATAACATTACCCAGGTCGCTGACGTAAAGCGTTTCGCCGCCATTAGGTTGACCGACCGTTATCTTCCCGCCAATCTTGAATCCCGTATCAGATTTATCTTCTGCATAAGGCACACCGACATCTATGGTTTTTATCCTTACTTTTACATTATATGCTGCGGCCAGTGTGGTTGTCACGGGTATACTCCAAATATAACTGCCGGCGCCCGAAGAATTGGTAATGGACGAAACTATTATATTAATATCCGAATTAAAATCATCCCTGGAATATTCCAGCCTGACATATCCAGATTCGCCTTTGGTATTCCATGAAATAGTTTGATTGGTACCTACTGTCCAGGATATAGCCGTATTGGGTGACTGTATGGTAAACCCGCAACGCACTGTAAAATTGGCGGAATCATCCAAAGGCGACCCATCGTCGCTTTCATATATCCTTATTTTGCCGGAAGAAGATATATCGGTTGATTGCGGGGTCCAAAAATAGTTGCCGTCATTAGCTTCGTTTGAAGCCAATGTTATCGTATCATCAAACAGCCCGCTTTTTGAATATTGTAGTGTAACATTCCCTACCGCGCCTAAACTAGTCCAGGAAATGCTATACGGCACGTCTACAATCAACTCTTCGCCGGAAATCGGGGCTTCAACAGTTATTGATTTTGAGGAAACCTCTTTTATCTCAAACTGGTTGTTTGATACATCCCAAACATTGGAATCCTGCAAAGAAGTTATCCGAGCATAACAGGTAGTGGAAACCGGCGCAGTTACCGTCCAGGTATAAACACCCAGCGAAGCATCTACGGTGCTGGTTATTTCTTCCCACGACCCGATTAAACCGTTTCTGGAAAGCTCTATCTTAACCGTGGATACCGCTCCTTTTTTAGACCAGCTGAATTGTCTTTCTTCACCCAAGGACCATGCTTCGCTGCCATTAGGGTAAGTAACCTCAACCGCTTGGTCCGACACCTTAATCTGGTCAAGGGATACATATTCTATGCCATTGGAAACAAGAAACGATTTAAAATAGAAATTCCCTGTCTGCCCACTGCCATCCGGATTAAATGTGTATATATTGGCATTAACCGTCGTAGCGGTTGAAGACATGGCCGAAGAAGTGGCTTCTTCCCAAGCCGGGGTGCCGGTATTGTACCAATACCATTTATTGGTTGTCGGATAATCCGGATGTGAAATCTGGTAGCGGATATTATCGCCTGTAGCAGAACTGCTTCCCCTGGTTTCAATGAACCCGGCCAGTCCGCTATATGCCCAGCCCTTGGTGTCGGCAATCCTGACCCAAGGTGACTGATTGGAGTAATATGATTGATGGGTCAGCTTCAGTAGATCAAACCTGGGCGGGTAAAGCGGGTTAGCCGTTTCAAAATAAGCCCGGTATTTTATGGCCCGGCCAACCAATCCTGATGTCCCGCTGATGGCTTCGTTTGAGCCGATTGTAAAATATGTGCCATCATTATTATAAGGCCCAACCCAGGAACCGTAACCGCCGCCATCTTTAACGCTAACCCTTAGTTTAAGCGAAGTAATGCCTTTTTGGTACCTGGAAAGTATTTCGTTAGATTGGAGCGGTCGCCGGTAAACAGCTACTTCATCTATCTGCCCGTTAAAGTACCATTCGCCTTCCTGATCTGAACCAATCCAGAGCGCATCGCTGCCGTTATAAATCGTTCCAGAACAATTAACGGGGTCACCTGATTCCCCGTCTACAAACACTTTTATGGCTGTGCCGTCATAAACACCGACAACATGATGCCAGTTATCGTCCGAAACAGTTCGTGCTGAAGGCCCGTACGCCACGCTTGATTTACCTGATCCGTCTACCGATACCCAACAGGCCGGCCGGTTATCACTCTCTATATAAAAACGAAATTCTAATGTTGTTCCAGCACCCTTGGCAACAATTGTCTGCGGTAATATTGTGCTGCTCTTAATCCAGGCCTCCACGGTTAATCCGGCTGAAGTCCATGCATAAGCACTATTGTCCTGAATTACCACTTTATTATTGAATCCATTAAACCAGCCGGAGTAAGCTCCGAATTTGGCATCGCTGGTAAAACTGCATAAAGTATTGGCCGTATCGGTTGTGCCGCCGAATTCGTCAACATAGTTATTATTAAGGTGCCAGAGACCGGCCATTTCCGTACCTGCTTCAGCCGTTAACTCATCACCGTAGCGCTCCCGCTCCGCCCAAGAAATATTATCCCAGCGGACATAGCCGTTATTAGGTGCGGTAATCTCACCTGAGGTATAATATGTCTGATCCTGATGATATCCGATATATGCCTTGTTAAATAAGGACACCTCATCTATTAAACCCTTAAAATATCTGCCATATTGACGGTCTGCACCGATGAATAATGGATTAGAAGAAGAATTCATAATAAAATTTGCTTGAGCGCTTTGCGATTCTATCAAACCGCTCGTATTGAAAATATTAAGGTATAGCTTACGGTTGATGCTCCGGTCATAAACCGCCTGGATATGATACCAGGTATTAGCATTAAAAGTTTTTGTCTTTGAGGCAATCAAACCTTTGGGTTGATAATAAAATAAATCATAGGGTTCGCCGGAGGTTATGGCCACAGAAGAAGTAGCATTATAAAGAGCGGAGCCAAATCCAAGATATAATCTGCCCATATATTCACCTGCGCATTTAAGGGTTCGATATCCGCTAGCCATATTATAGAGGTCATCATCTCTGGTCCAGTTTACGCCATCAGTCGTATACCATAACTGGCAGTCTCCGGCTGCTGTGCCCAAACCGGCGTATAATTTACCAGCATATGTAAACATCGTATAAATACCTTCAAAGGTACCGATACCGCCAATCTGATTATACTTATAAAGCGTCCAGGTCCCGGAATCGCCGGAAGAAGAAACAGCATAATCTGCCTCGCCGCTTGCGTTACCGGCAAAACCAACATATATCTTTCCGTTGTAACCCACTATAGAAGTAAGGCAATTTAATTGCTCTGTAACGGAAGGATCATATACGGCAGCTGGAACAACCAATGCGGTAGGCGGGGTATCCCAGCGATATAAAATTGCCTCGTCTGTATCCAGACCAGTCCCGATATAAAGTTTATTATTAAATACATAAAGACTTTCGGTTGAATCATCACCCCCCATGCCATTGACAACCTGCGTCCAAGTACCTGCCGAATTGATATAAAACATATCAGAATCAGAGTTATTGCTGTACCCCGTACCGGCATAAAGGTATTCGGTACCAGCATTATTCCAGGTGACCAAAGAAAAAATCCCTTCATATGTACCCGGGCTTGCAGAAATACTCCAGTTAGCGCCGTCAAACACGGCTAAATCACCGTCGCCAGCCGTCGCGCTTCCCAACCCGCAATAAAGTCTGTCATAACAAACAGTCATGCACGGAACCCGGGTATAAGTTCCACCCGGGCTGTAAGCAAGACTCCAACCGAGGCCATCATAAACATAAATCCTCGCATCACCGGCTGCATTCCCGGATACGCCGACGTATAATTTTCCCCTATAAGCTAAGATAGTCTCTACCAACTCAGAAAAAAACGGGGTTGCAGATTGAAGGTTGGCGCTTGCATACTTGAAAACATTATCCTTTTGCCAACTGCCCTTGCCCGTAACATCCTGTAGCTCATAAAGGAAACTACCCGATTTGTTATCCCACCATAATTTATAACCATCCTTGTCCAACAGCGTCATAGACGGTGCCAGTTGCGTGGGCAAACCCGTGGCATCAAGCGCAATGGTCGGATATATCCACATCTCTGCAGTATGGTCATACTTGAAAGCGATATTGGCATTATGGGCAGCGGTCAAGTATTGGGTAGTCCCGTTCAACTGGATAGAGAGAGTATTAAAGGGCGTTAACGCAACCACTGTGGTGCTGTATACCGGGCTATTAACCAGGGTAGCCTGATTATTTACACCGTCAGTGGAAGAATCGTTAGTATTGTTTTCTAATCGCCAGAGTGCCGTAAGTCCTGATTCCGAACCGCCCCGGGCGGCAGTCAAATCGGTCCGGGATTTAACGGTAATATAATCTGTCTGGTATTGGGTCATATTACGACGGCTGGTACCCCAAGGATTTGTATAAATCTGTTCCGGGTCAAATTCGACTGCCTGGTTGCCATCATCTGTTTTGTCCGCCGGGCTGGCCGGACCGGAAATTACAACAGTTTTGAGCATAGGCATGGCTCCGCGGTTACGGCTTTCCAGGATAGCCCGGTACTGGAAATACTGTCCGGTTATCCCAGGGTTTACCGAAGGCGCTAAAGAAGAATTAATAATATCCGCGGACCAGGCCGGGGATGAATCCGTCCAGGAAGAGGTTACCGTGTTACTTGCCCTGACCTGAAATTTAACACCTAATCCCCTTTCGTAGCGTGATAAAATCTCGGACTCGGTAAGCACCCTGTTTTTATAAAGAATTAATTCGTCTATTTTGCCGGTGTAATATTGAGCTGCTTCAGCCGCCCTGCCCACAACCATTTGCGCGGCAGTATCAACACTGCCTGCCGGATTATCCAAATACGCCCTGTTCTGAAAAATACCATCCACATAAATAGCTATGCGGTCCACCTCCCGATAAGCCACAATATGGTGCCATTTATCATCATTAATAGCCTTGCCTGCCGATAAGTATTGCAGGTAGTTGGCCGCAACACTCAATTCGGAATCCCAATCCTGCATAATAATAGCCAAATATGGCTTACCCGCACTCCCACCATCAGAATTAAGGCCTAATTCCCAGCCTAGGCTGGAATCAACAGGTGTTCCACGCTTCCCGATAATTACAGCTTGGTTAGCGGTTGAGGTCTTTATCCAACACTCCACACTAAAACTATCCTGGCCGAAATTGAGCGATGCTGGTCCGGATGCCCGGGTCATATAGGCCGTGGTACCGTTAAAGTAGACCGACTGATTATATAGACCTTCGCCATTTGTATCAGTAGGAAGAACACCTGAAAGAACAGCGAGGTTATTAGTCAAGGTATTGGCATAGGTTGAGGAATCTGCCGTGATACCCGGAGCGGTATTAAAATGATATAAAGCTGAAATAGTGGCCGTAAGCGCGGCTGTTGTTTCTGCAGTTTCCGCCCTTTTGTCGGTCCAGGCAATATCTGTCCAACTTGAACCTGCAACCGTAGAATCAAATATACGGGACATAGCTGTACCACTGGCCACCCCTGTAGTAGGGTCAAGGTTGCCATAACCGCCGTTGGCGGAGTTAGCCAACCGAAGGTATTTTTCCACCCCGGATGGCGAGGTAAGATACAACCCGTAATCCGAACTGCCAGCATCGTATTCCGCCTTGGTTTCGCGGGTATAAGTAATCCCCGGATGCACCGTCAGGCGGGCTATGCCGGTAGGCGAGATAATCTCGATATTCTGAAGCCCGGAAATAGCATCTGTTGTCGTATCCAACGTATAAGGCAGGGGTTCAGGTTCAGGCGGTCCAAAGTACCAGTTATTGCTGGCTGTATACGCCACCAAAAAGGCGACGAATACCAGGCCGAAACCCAGAAGTATAAACTTCAGGGTTCGCCACGAATTGTTGTTATTTAACATATTTTTTATTCCTTTTTTCCCCTCTCTGCCCATATTGTAAGCAATCGCCGTGCCAGGCCTTCCTCTAAAGTGTGAGAAGCACTAAATCCGAAGCCCGAAATCCGAAATAATAACAAAATTCCAAAGACCAAATGACTAAAACGTATTATTTTGAAGATTGGGTTATTATGTTATTAGAAATTGTTTAGAATTTAGATATTAGGAATTAGAACTTCTCTTTAAAAGAGGGTTCATTTGTTACCCAATAGTAACGTTTTTTACTATTTCGTAATGGTAACAAACCTCCGTATTTTTCTGGAACAATGGCCTAAAATGGCCCCAAATCCGCATTAAATAATGATTCAGCCTGTAAAAATACAAAATAGAGGGGGTGGTATGGTAGTAGAAGGAGAGTGGTAGGAGTATAAATCTGAAGTCGTAAAACACGCCTCCCTATCCGGTAAGCCACGGCTTCTGGTCTGGCATCCTAGTCTGGATGGGCTAAAAGCTAAACTCCCCCCAAAATTTTCCTGATTTAAATCGGCAAAATGAATGGAGGGGGGGATACCTCACTCCCCTTATGACTACTCTTACGATCTGTGGTCATAAGGAATAGCGCCTGTAATATAAATAAACGGCGTCTCTGATTAAAACAGGCACCGTTCATTATTATCTTACTGTCTTATATTAATGATAAGGATTGGCATCGGATTGATAATCAAGCGGCATCTGTTTGGTAATCAGGTCGTATACGGAATACAAACAAAAGCTATCTCTTATAATCTTATTGTCTTACACAGAGTATAAGGGGCGGCATCGATTATCAAACTAAACCGTATCGGTTGATAAAAGACTACGGTATGTCCAAATAAAGCTAAAACCCCTGTCCCATTAGAGGTGTCGCCTCTAACAAGGTAAAAGTCCTATTTTACTCTGCTACGGGTTTACCTCATCCCGCCCCTGGGGTCTTTTAACCGTTTCTGGCATCCTTCAACCCACTTTTCCACCTTTGAGCGGTCCGGGGAATCAGCCGGGGCCAATTCTAGGTATTTGCTATAAGCGCTGATTGCCATTGATGGGTTATCCAGAAATTCGTCATAGACCAAGCCCATATTGTAATAAATGGCCGGGTCCTTGGGGGAAAGCGTCTTGGCCTGCTCGTACGACCTGATGGCTTCTTCAAACATCCGGCTCTTTACATACGCCTCGGCCAGGTTGTAATGGAAGGCTGACCTTTCTTTGGTCATAGTCTCTTCCATAAACTTAACTTTGTCATTGGCTTCTTTAAGCCGTTTTACGTAGTCAGTTTCCCTTTCCTGAATACGCTGCTGAATCTTATTCTCTATATCGTTTTTAAGGGCCAACATTTCCTTGTCCAGATCGGCATTCCTCTGCCTAAGGTCAGTTTCCGATTTCTGGATAGTTTTTAGTTTTTGGTCTGTTTCGTCAAACCGGGCAGACAGATTGGTTTTTTCCTTACGCTCCTTGTCTATAGCCGCCTGCATATCGGTTTCTAAGGCTTTAATCTGATTCTGTACAGTTGTGACGGTTTTATTAAGGTTGTCATTCTTAACCGTCAATTCCGAGGTCTGCCAGGTTAACGTCTGGATAGTGCCTTTAGCCGTGTTTAAATCGTTTACGGCCGTAAATTTAGCATCCCGCTCTTTCCTTATCTGGTCGTTAAGCTCATATTCTTGGGCTTTAGCGCGGCTTTCCAGAGCCGCAATATCCTTTAATAGCTGGTCATTCCGGTCTTTAGCAGTTAAAGCATCTTTGTTCGTTGTCGTTAGCTGCTCGCTTATTTTGGACACTTGCTCTTCTAGTGTTTTCTTGTCCTTTTTAACGTCTGTCAGCAATTTGTTAAGTTCAGAAACATTGGCTGTCAGATTAGTTACCTGGGAATTGAAACCAGCATTTTCTCTGATTAACCGGTCGTTATCTTTGGCCAGTTTATCTTTTTCTTCCTTGGTCTTGCTCAAATCCTTTGTTGCTTCATCAAGCCCTTTGCCATGGATTTCAAGCTTGCTTTGTATGGATTTAAGCTCATCGGCAATTTTTACCTTTTCCAGCTCGGTATCCTTGCTCTTCCTTTCCAATGTTGCATAATTCTTGTCCAGATTCTTGTTGGTTTCCTCCCAGCGCTTAATATCTTTTTCAAGAGAAGTCACCTTGTCCTGTGAAAACCGGAGTAAAGATACATAATCATCGCGTTCATAAACCGCTTTTCTCAGTTTTTCATTTAATTCATTCGTCCGTTTCCTCAAATCCTCATCCAAAATGGCGATTTGTTTGGACATAGCAACATCGCGCGCCTCATATTCCGTTACCCTTGTATTTAAAGATGTTATCTGGGTATTGTTTAATGACGCATCCTGGATCATAGTCCTTATTTTACCCGCTTGCTCATCAACCTTGGCTAACAACTCCTTCTGAGAAGCTTCTAAGGTCTTTTTGGAATCTTTAAGTGCTGTAATCTGCTCTTTGGCTTCGGCCAAATCCTCTGTTTTTTGTTTTATCTCCTTTGCGGTCTCTAACCCTATCCTAGATTTTTCATCGGAAACCTTCTTTAACTCTAACTGGGTTTTAGCTGATTGATCTTTAAGTTGCGCTAATTCGTTAGCCGTAACCTGCATTTGGACGTTTACGGATACTAATTTATCACCGGTTTCTTTCAGCTTATCCTTGCTTTCCTTTATATCTTGGCTGTAAATTGATTCGTTCTTGCTCTTCTCCTCGCTTATTTTCTTATTTTCGGACTCACTTTTTGCCAATAACCCCTTAGCCTTTTCCAATTCTAAGGCTGTCAACTCAAACTCCTTAGATTTTGCATCAAAGCCCGCCTGAACTTCCTGGAGTTTATTCTTTGTATTTTTAATTTCTTGGACATAATTAGCATCTGCCTTGGCTTTATCCTCTGTTATTCTCTTTATCTCAGCTTCATTCTTGACCAATAATCCCTTGCCCTTCTCCAGTTCCACTGCTACCTCATCCAGTTGCCCGCTTTTTGCCTCTAATCTTGCTTGAACATCCTGCAACTTGATATTGTTTTCCTTAGTTTCCCGGACATAGTTAACGTTGAGTTTTTCTTTCTCCTCAGACGTCTTTTTCAGTTCCGCTTCGGTTCCGCTAAGTTGTTCTTGAGTTTTTGCTAACAAGTCATTAGCCATCTGAAGTTTCTCTTTAGTTGCGCTTACCTCTTGATTTAACCCGGTTATTTTTTGCTCCAACTCTTTCTTCTCCGAACCCTGCTTTTTATTCTGGGCATCCGCCAATTCTACCGTCTTAGTAAGCGAATTTATTTCACCATCAGCGTTAGTCAAAGCCAGCGTTTTTGATTTAAGTTCGGCCTTGGAAGCGACATTTTCCCTTTGGGTTTCAATTAATGACTTCTGTGCCGCGTCAAACTGCCCAGACAGAACGGTTAATTGGGCATTAACTGATTTCAATTCATCCTGGGTTGATTTCAGATCGCTTTTGAATGTTTCTTTTTCCCGGTTAGCGGTGATTATTTCATCCTTTAGTTTCAGCTGTTCCTTAGTTGATTTTTCCTTCTCGGCCAACAATTCCTCCCTGGCGCTGTCTTTTTCCTGCATCAGCTTCTTTATCCGTGATTCCGAATCCACCTCAATTTTTTTATTGTACTCAACCTGCACCTGCAAATCTTTGGTCAAACGTACTACATTCTTTTCGGCGCTGTCTTTTTCCCGGGTTAGATTAGTAACCTGCTCCTCAAACTTTACCGACTTTTCGTAATATTTCACTCTTTCCGTCTTTTCAGTCTTAAGCTGCGATTCAAGATTCGACGTATCCTTAATGTATTGAGCTATTTTATCGCTTGCTTCCTGCTGTTGTTTGGTAAGCTGGGCTGTTTTAGATTCGCCATCCTTAACCTTGGCTGACAACAAAGCGTTAGCGCTGGTTAAATCTGTTTTTTCCTTAGATAAGTTTGTCGTTTTTGTTCTTTCATCTCGCAAATCACTGGCTAACTTGTTTTTCTCCTCTTGCTCGTTCTTTAACTGTTTTTCGTAGTTGCCGTATTTTCTATCCAGCGTTGTTTTCTCATCAGTCACCTGCGTTAATTCATTCTTGGTCCGCTGGTATTCGCTCCTGAAAGTATCGCGTTCTTTTTGCGCCTGCTGAAACATATCCTTAAGCATATCGCGCTCTTTGGTAACCTTGGCTTTTTCAGCCTCAATAGAAGACACCAGCTCTTTCCTAACATTCTCTCTTATCTCATCAGTTTTGACTTCCAGCTGGGTTTTGTAGTTATCGGCATCTTCGCGGGCTTTTTTGATTTCAGCCCGAATGGATTCCAGTTCTTTTTTAACAGCTTCTTTTTCGGAAAGAGCCTGCTCTATCCGATTAGTATAAGCCGCCGATTCCTTTTCCATGGTTTGGTTCTTGGTAAAAAGGCTGGTCATCCTCTCGGCCAACTGGTTATTTTCTAATTTAAGTTTGCTTAGCTCGGCGTCTTTAGCGCTGGTTTTCCCTTCAAGAGTCCTCTCCTGCTCAACCAGCTGAGACTTGGCTTTTGAGGCCGAATCCATAAAGACGAAACAAAGCACGTTAACCACAACCATGTATATCAAGAATACCGTGACAATAACATTACGCACCATAAAAATCCTCCTTCAAATTTGCACTTTATTTTATAGGCTTTAATTCTTTTAATTTTTTATCCATTAATTCTTCCAATTCCTTTTTCTTGGAGAGAATCGAAGCGTCCACATCGCCGGATATAATGTATGGTGTCAAAAATATGACTGTTTCAGTCTTGACCGTGGTATCTGTAGTCGAACCAAAAAACATGCCGATTATCGGTATCTGCGACAGAATCGGCACGCCATTCTTCTGGCTCTGTTTCTCGTCCTTAATCAAACCGGCAATAACTATGGTCACGCCGTCTTTGACCATGACAACAGTATCGGTCGTGGCTTTTTCCACAATCGGTATAATATTTCCGCTGGAAGTCTGTATCTGCTTGGTCACCGATGATATCTCAGGCTTCACCTTCATTTCGATAAACCGGTCCTCGTTAATTGTCGGCGTCACTTCCAATATAATACCCACGTCTTCGAACTGGACGCTTTCCGAACTGGTGGTTGATGATTGCGTCTGGGTGGTAGTCACGGTCACGTAAGCCTCTTTGGAGCCGACCATGAATTTAGCCGGCTTATCCTGCATGGCAATCAATCTCGGCGCGGAAATCATCTTATTGTTACCATACGCCTGTAATGCCTTTATCACCATCTCATAATGGGTGGCCGGAATAGTTCCGATTTGCGTCTCCAGGTTGGTCACCTTGCCCAGTTTTCCGGCCATCGGGAATGCACCGACAAACTTCACGTCTTCCCATTTGGAATACTGAGAAAATACCTGTTTCCAGTTAATGCCCATCGAAAACTCGCTGCCCAGCACCACCTGTATCATCTTGGTTTCTATCAACACCTGCCTGGGTTTGCCGTCCAGAGCCTTTATCAATGTCGCAATACTGTCCATATTACGCGGAGCATCATTTACAATTAACCGGTTCATCCGCTCGTCAACCCTCAATTCACCGTAGCCTTCCTTAGTCAAAGTCTTATTAACCGCATCCATAACGTCTTTCACTCGGGCGTATTTCAACTCAAATATCCGTGTTTCTATCGGCACGTCCAACCGCTTTACGGCTTCATCAATCTGGAGCATCCGGTCCGGCACGTCGATAACAATTAAAATGCCGGTTCCTTCGTCTTCGACTATCTTGCCTAATTGCGGAGTCTTGATATTATCCAGAAAAGTCCTCATCTTCTTGGCTGAAACATTCTGCAACCTGTAAGTCTTGACAATCCGCCGGCTGTTGTACGCCTCGCCGTAAATATTCTGGTATTCGGCTTCGGTCATGATGTGGACAATATTGCCTTTTATCTCCTTGGCCAGCTTGTTGGTAATCAGCGCGATTTCCAGCGCATCCCCGATGGTTACTTTGTCCAGCAGGAATGTCAGCAAACCATCGACGTCCTTGGTTGCCACGATATTAATATTGCTCTGTTTCTGCACCATGGTCAAAAAATCTTTTATTTTTATTTCCTTAACCTGAAGCGAAAACATCTTGGCCAGGCCTTCCTGTATCTTGGGGTCAAGCGGCGGCTGGAAAGTCGTAATCTGGTCCGGCTGGTCCCGGAATCCGGTCGGTTGGCCTTCGGCTTTCTCTTTGCCGATAGCCGCCGGGCCGCCCAAAACCGCCAGGCTTATCGCTATCATGCCGACCAGAAAAATAAATCTTCTGTTCATAATCCTCTTTTACCAGTTGGCCTTAATTTCGGATTGCTCCTGCTCGTACTGCAGGGTTATCTTTTCTCTGGCAACCTGTTTTATGGTTATCTTGATTATCTCGGCTACTTCGCCTATCTGCACCTTGGTATCAAAGGAATCACCTTCTTGAATACAATAAGTTATCCGGGTATTGTTATCAATACTGTCTTCTATCATCACCATGGGCGGAGCCGGCTCCCAGGTTATGCCCACAATCTTAAAGTGCTTGGCGACTTCGTCCAGGGCCTTCTTGGCCGGCGGGGTAATCACCTCGGGCGTCAGGGTCTTGGCCGTCACATCAGTTTTCGGAGGCGCCACCACTATCTTGGGCGGATTGAATATATCACGCGCTTCTACATCTTTCAGGTATTTCGATATGTCTATTATTTCCGGCGGTTGGGCCAGGATACCTTCGTCCGGCGCGGGCGGTTTGCCGACATCGGGCACCGACGCATTGGCAAAACCCCAAACCACGTAACCGGCCATCATTATCATTATTGCCACCAACAGCCTGTTAACCAACTTTACTATTCCAGCACCGCCCGGTGCCAAGCCCAGCATCCCGACCATCTTACGCATAATGCCCCTATTGGCCGGCTTCAACGCCGGGAATGTTATCTCGTTAGAAGAAGCCTCCGTCGGCGTCTGGGCCGGAGCCGGCGATACCTGCTCGGTTGACTGGCCTTCTATAAGCTTGAGCAGTTGTTCTTCAGGAGTCAGGTTTTCTGCCATATAAAATTACTTCTGTATTATCGGAATATTGACGTTGGCCTTGGGGTTGCCCCAGCCGTTTTCTATTTCCTCGCGGACGATATCCTTGATTATATGGTCATCAACCATCGCCCGGTTACGCATGATTATTTCTTTAAGCGCCTTGTGGCACAACAACCCGATCTGGCGCGGATAACCCTTGGTGTAACGATGGACTTCCTTGATCGCCTCGTTGGTAAAAAGCGGGGTGCTTAATTCGTACCCGGCCTGCCTTAAGCGAAAATCAATCATCTGGTGCACCTCTTCCACATCCAGAGGATTTATGGTGTATTTATAACTGACCCGGTCAATCAGGTTGGGGATATTGATAACCCGCGAATGCAGTTCCAGCTGGCCCAGCAGCACCACCTGCAACAACTTAAACTCATTGGTCTCGAAGTTCAAAAGTATCCGCAGCGCCTCGAGCGTCGTCTCGTTCAGTTTCTGGGCCTCGTCAATTACCAGCACCACGGTCTTGTTTTCCTCGACGCCCTTCCTGTACAGAAAATGTTCCAACGCCTCCTTGAGCTCGAAATTAGTCGGCGTACCCTTGACGCTTTCGATGCCGAAAATCCGGGCCAGCGAATATAAAAATATATTCTCGTCCGGGAAGGTCGGGTCAAAGATAATGTGGAAGTTAAACCCCTCGCGGGCCGAAAGCGCCTGAATTAGTTTCCGGCTCAGGGTGGTCTTGCCCGCCCCGACGTCGCCCAGGATCACGCTCAACCCCCGGCGCAGGCGCATCTCGATTATCAGATTCGTCAGTGCCGCCTTATGCCCGCGCGATTCGTAGAAGAATTCCGGGTCCGGGCTGGTTGAAAAAGGCTCTTTATTCAATCCTAAAATTCTGTAGTAGCTCATATATATCCTGTCAAATACTTTTTATATTATTCATATCGGCTTTTTCTGGACAATCCTAAAGAATATTTTTATTATTTCTTACATAATATGGCAGACAACACTGAAGTCAACTCGCCCTGGCTGGTCATCGAACAATTACGGGAAAAACACGATATCTCCAAGAAATTGCTGGCTGATAAACTCCAGATAAACTATAACTACCTGGTTGACCTTCTCAACGGACGCTATTCCGGCAAAATAGACAACCAAAAACTCCGCGTTTTGGCCGAGGTCTTCAATATCTCGATAGAAGAACTGATGGGGATGATCCATCTGGACGATACCGATTCTTTATCCTCAACCGTCGGCCTGCCCGGGAATATGCCCCTGTATATCCTGCAACCGGGACAGCCAAACAAGCCCTTGGCTGATAAACAACCGCCGGACTCGTTCCGGCCCGGACCCGATACCTATGGCCAGGAGGCCTATGCCATTCGCCTCGACGATAACTCCCTATTCCCGCCCTGCCGGCCCGGGAGCGTCTTTATCCTATCCCCCTCTAAAGAACCTAACCTGGGCGACCTTATCCTGGTTGTTATGAATGACCAAAGGTGCTGGCTTATGGAATTGAATAGGGTAACTAATGATATGCTTACCCTTAGGTACTATAATACCGGATTACAACCTATCACCATTATGCTAAAAGACATCCAATATATCCATACCGTAGTATCTATATACACCAAATAGTTTGACAGTTCTATCTGCCACTTTATACAGTTTTTGAGTTGTTTATCTGCAATATAATGCACTTTAAGATATGATAAACATATGTTTATCATATATCTGCTAGATATGTTTATTGATAAACAATGATTTGTCAGGAATAACCGCTACTTGACAGACACCAAAGCCTCCATAATAACCACTACCCCAATAAGGATAAACACCGCTCCGGCAATCTTGCTTATCAACCTCTTATTAAGCTTTGCCCCCAAGAACCTGCCCAGATAAATAGCCATAACCGAAAGGGCGATAAGCGCCACCATCGTCCCCAATAGCACCCAGAGCGGGTTATATTGGGTGGCAAACAGACCGGCTACGATCTGAGTCTTATCCCCCCATTCGGTCAGGAGTATCAGCCCAAATCCGGCCAAAAAGGGATTCCCGGAATACGCCTTAGCCTCGCCCTCATCCGGCTTACTTCTCAGTGTAACCAGGCCGCACAGGATAAAGACCACGCCCGAACCTATCTTTATCGGGGTCATCGGCAGGAAACTGGTGGCGCACGAACCTATCAGTATGGCCGCGCCGTCCACTATCAAGAACGCCAGGGTCACCCCAAAAAGCAATGCCAGGTGCCGATTAGTCCGGCTGGATAACAGCAGTATCGACAACTGGGTCTTGTCGCCCAGTTCAGCCACCGCCACCAGCCCCAACGGCATCAATAAGTCTTCTAACATAATAAATATGCCTAACAAATAACCGGAATCTGCGCAACCATTTCAGCTAAATTCTAAGCCCTAATAGCTAAATCCTGAACAATATCCAAACCCCAATATGAAAACTTAACCGGAAATGTTCTGCTTTGATTTTAGGGATTGAAGTTTGGGGTTTGTTTCGGATTTCCGATTTTACTTATCCAGCTGGTCTATTATCCGCTGAAAGCCTTCGGGGCTGAAGAACTCCAGCGTCAGCTTGCCGCGTTTCTGGTCCGGCGAGTTGATGGTCACTTTACAGCCCAGCTGAGCCCGGAGCCGCTCCTCGATTTCCTTCAACACCAGCTGCGACCGGTTTGCCTCGGGTGATGCCGCGGCTGCCTGGCGGCCGCGCCGGTTCTTTATCCAGTTGATGATATAGTTCAGCCGCCGGACGGTCATGGCCTGCTTCCGGGCCCGCAATGCCAGCTTGACCTGCAGTTCCGGCGAATCGATGGACAACAACGGCAGGGCGTGCGTGGGCGAAAGCGCTCCGCTGGCGATATCGTCCTGCACCTGGCCGGGCAGTTCCAGCAAGCGCAGAAAATTGGCCACGGTCGAGCGCTCCAGCCCGACCCGTTTGGCAATCTCCTCCTGGGTCAGGTTAAAACCGGTCAGCAAGTCGCGGTAAGCCCGGGCCCGCTCTATCGGATTCAGGTCTTTGCGCTGAATGTTCTCGACCAGCGCCCATTCCAGCATCTGGCGGTCGTCGATATTCTGCATTATGGCCGGAATGGTCTGCCTACCCAGCAATACGCTGGCCCGCCAGCGCCGCTCGCCGGTCACGATTTCGTAGCGGCCATCGGCCTGGGGCCGGACTACTATCGGCTGGATGACGCCGCTGGTCTTGATGGAATTAGCCAGCTCCTCCAGCGCCTTATTGTCAAAGGTCTTGCGCGGCTGGAACCGGTTGGGAATGACCTTGCCGGTGTCAATCATCACCATCGCGCGCTGGGCCTCCGGCGTGGACAATAACGGATCGGGCTGGACGAACACCGGCCTCTCTGCCGGACGCGGACCGGGTTCGGGCTTCGGCTCCGGCTGTGTCGGCGCCACCTGGGCGTTTATCTCCTCCAGCAGGTCCGAAAACCCGCGCCCCAGCCGTTTGGGTGACGACTCTGACTGGACCGGCTCCGCCGGCGCTGGCGGTATCACCGGCGCGCCGGGATTAACCAACCCGCTCAGGTCGTCAATGTTAGCTTCTAAACCGCGGCCTAACTTTTTATCCACCATAAACACCCTAAATTCTAATGCCTAATACCGAAATACTAAACAAATACTAAATCGCAAACTATAAAGACAAAATATCGCCTATTGAGACTTCTCTATGATCGCACCGAATATCTTCATCAGCTCGATTGATTCATTAATCAAGCGTTCTTTTGTCTCGCAGATTTTATCCCCAACTGCCACCCGGCTTAATCTCAGCCAATACCGGCTTTCTTTGGCTTCCTTTTTAGATATCTTAACCCTCATTATAAAGTCTTTCTTGCTAAGAGATTCATTCGCCTCTATATAATTTGCGCCGACAGAGCCGCTGGACCGGACTAATTGTTTGATTATTTCAATATTGGATACTGTTTGTGGTATATGGTGAACGTATTCTATGACATCATCGGTAAATTTATAAGTCCGCTCTTCCAGGTCGTAGGCTCCCGGTTTGTGATTTATATTTTGGTTCATTGTAATTTGTTTAGTATTTAGCGTTTAGGTATTAGTGTTTTTCCATATAGTACTTCCCGGACCAGTTCGACATAACCATATGTTCCCACAGCAGTTACGTCGTATTCCAGCACCGGCTGTCCGAAACTGGCCGCCTCGGCCAGCGCCGTATCGCGCGGAATTATGGTATTATAACAGATGTTGGCAAAATGCTTGCGCACCTCGCCGACCACCTCCTTATTGAGCTGGCTGGCGTCATCATACATCGTCAGCACCACGCCCTCAACAAAAAGATTGGGATTGCGCGACTGCTTGATGTCGCGAATGATATGGATAATCTGGGTAATGCCCTCCATGGCAAAATATTCGCACTGGACCGGAATCAAAGCCGAGTTGGCCGCCATCAGCGCCGCTGTCAGGAACGAGCTCAACGACGGCGGGCCGTCTATCAGGGCGTAATCGTAAGCGTTATCCCCGGATTTACCCAGCGACTGGAGCACGTCCCGGAGCCTGGCCTGTCCGGCCGAGGTTCCGAGCAAGGCCTCCAGCCCGGCCACCCGGATGGACGACGGCATCACGAACAGCTTATCCGAAAGCGGATGCGGTATAATAGAACCCGGCCCGACCCGGCCGTCGGTAATGACCTGAAGCACGCCAACGCCGGCCGGAGCCTTGATGCCCAGCCCGCTGGTGGCATTGGCCTGCGGGTCAAGGTCGACCAGCAACACCCGCTTATTTGCCAGAGCCAGATTATAAGCCAGGTTGATAGCCGTGGTCGTCTTGCCCACCCCGCCCTTTTGATTAACGATAGCAATGGTTTTCATTCTGTCGCAAGTTGATTCTCTTATACATCCCCTACCGCTGTTTTTATCTTATTGAACCGCTACTGTCAAAATAAACGGGATGTTCTCCCCTGCCCCGCTAGAGGCACGCCCCTAACGGGGTGAATGTCTCTGCAACTCTTGACATCTTTTATATCTGATGCTATTGTAAGCTTATGAATAAAATAAAGTTGCAGTATCCGTTCATCCTGATAATCATCCTGGTTTTGGCCTTGTTCTCCGGCCTGATTATTCTGTCCCAAGCGGAAGATATGCCCAATCAAGGCGTATTCCGCGGCTATTTCTTTGTCGACCGCTGGGGGCAGGGGGTATTTGATTATTTATACGTTGACCCTGGACTCTTCCCCCAATTAAAACAGGATGAATGGCGTCCCGTAACCGTTACGGCCACCAGCATCGTTCAATGGATGAATCCCGGTGGTGCGATGATAAAGAAAATCAGCCAGGTTGAACTGCCCGAACAACCACAATTCAATATAAAACTCGGACTTATCAACGAGACCATAACCTACGGCGGAAGCGCCATTCTGTGGGTAGGCATTACTAATAACTCCAAATCAAACCACACATTATACAAACGGGACTTGAAGCTTAACATCACCGTTCACAAGCGCGGCACCTTGCCGGGCGGGGAAAAGGTCGAACGGGATACGATATACGATTGCTTTAATAATCCTTATGACGATGACGCTGTTAAATGTATGCGCGCTACGGTAAGCCTGGCGTTGGTAATGAATAATGGTAAAATCAATATGGAAAATGGCAATCCACAGCTTTACCCCCCAAAAAGTATAAAACAAATAACCGACACTTCCGGGCCTTACCCCAAGATAAGGCTTGTAGAAACAGAGCCGAAGATTGTTGATGGCGAGAAGCAGGAGACGTTGGCTCGGGGCAAAAGCACAACTCTTTTTTACCAGCTCGGCGACGACTGGCTGATAAACGAATACGAACTCCAGGCAAGCTACCGTCCCTATCCGACAAATGACGAATATGTCCTTTCCAAGCCGATATCTTTCGATGTAAAAGCCCCAGTGCTGGAGGAGGAAAAGAAATGAACATATTCCTACGCATCAGCATCTGCCTGGCCGTCGCTTTGATACTGTTGCCCGGCTGCATGTCCGCGGCCATGGTCGTATCCAGCACCCAAGCCAAGGCCCCGCCCAAAGCACCTTCAAACTTGGTCGCAACGCCGGAGTCCTCATCAGAGATTATTCTGAGTTGGCAAGATAATTCAGATGATGAACAAGGATTTATCATAGAACGCAAAATCGGTTTATACGGAGCTTATGAGGAGACGCTATTTGTTAGTCCCACTGATATCCCCTCTGCTCCATCAATGGTTCATGCCCCAGATAGTGACCTTTCACCTGATACAAACTATTATTATCGCATAAGGACTTATAATGGGAACGGGCGTAGCGGGTATTCTAACGAAGCTAACGCTGAAACTGCTCTAGTAGCCCCCTCCGGATTAACAGCCACGGCTATTTCCGCTTCTCAAATAAACCTGTCCTGGACAGATAACTCCCAGACTGAAGACGGATTTATAATAGAGCGATGGAACGGCTCAGATTTTGTCCAGATTGCGACTGTTGGCCCTAACACAGTTGATTTCTCCGATGTAAATCTTAAACCAAATACATATTACCTATATCGCGTAAAAGCCTATAGGCAAAGCAATTATAGCGACCCTTCTGAGCCAGGAGAAGTGATAAAAAAGTGATCAGCGCTACCTTGAGCAAAGAAAAAGAACAAGGGCGCTGATGGCCCAGCGCCCCCGACCCTGTAGTCCATAGTCTGTAGTCTGTGGTCTATAGTCATTCAATGTAACCTCGAAGCCATACATTCGTACTACAAAACTGGCCGTTCTTCACAATCATAACCCTGATCTGCCTGAGCGCATCAGTTGCCAAAACACACTCCTTATAAGAATTATTGTTAAAGCCCACGATGTTTTGCCAAATAAAGTGTATGGTCGAGTTCCCATAATCCGCGCCGGACCGCCTGCCGAGTACCGTCAGTATCTGCTCCATCCCCACCGGCACGGACATGGCGTTTAACTGGATTTCCACAATCACCGCCTGTGCCGTGGCCGGAATCTGGGTTGACAGGTCCACCAGTTGGTCCACGTCCGCCATCGAGTTCTCGGAAAAGACCAAAGGCTGGCTTGGCAGTAAAGTGAGTTGCATCCCGCCCGCACCGCCCGGAGTGATGTATTTGAACCTGCTGGTCGCGTTCTCGTAGGAAAGAACCTGTCCATCGCTCGGAGCATTGACTGCATTTACTTTCGCTGGCCCCACACTCGCATCGCGTATCGCGGATCCCGTAACAGCCTGTGCGGCTATCTTGGGTTCAGTAACTGCCCCGTTTGACAGCTTCTCATCATTGACGCTATAGTTCTCAATCTTGTCATAGGTCACGGCTCTATCAGCGATTTCATCCGTGGCTATCTGTGGCGAAAGGGGCCGAGTTACTCCGCTCGCCATCGGTTTCCATTCCAGCTTGGACTGTGCCTGATTATATGTAGGCACTTCGCCGTCCGCCGGAGAATCAATAGCCGCCAATTTGGTCGGCGTGACTTCGCCTATTCCAATCTTAGATGCAGTAACGGCTCCCTCGTTAAGTTTGGTAGATGTCACTGCGTGGGTATCCAGCTTATCCGGGGTAATGGCGTTATCCGCTATCTTCTGGGTCATAACTGCACCGTCCGCAATCTTAGGCGTAGTCACGGCATTGTCTTGTAATGGAACAATGCTGACATTACTGCCCAGCTTGGCTAATGTAACAGCGCCGTCGGCGATGTCATCGGTCTGGACCTGCCCGGCTCCGATATCGGCTCCGGTGATGGTCTCATCCTTAATCTTGGCCGAGGTCACGGCGCCGTCGGCAATCTTCTCCTCGGTCACGGCCTGTTCTGAAATCTGGGGCGAGGTCACCTCGCCATTTTCGTATCTGTGTCTAAACATATAGTTAACCCCCTTTTAAACACGAATCACACGAATCTAACGAATCCCGCTAATAATCTTTTATTCGTGCCATTCGTATTATTAGTAACATTCGTGTTCTGATTAAAGTGTGGTCGGGGTGGCCCCGTGAACGGGACCACCCACTCACACTAACTACTTACGGTGTAGTCAAACCTACCAACACATGCAGGTTTAGACGACCATCAGCATCAACTTCCCAAGCGCAATAGCACGTCTCCGGTGCTGGCGTGGCAACGAAAACATCAGCCTTGAGAGGATCTCTCATACCTGACAGAAATGCCGCATTGATGGCATTTTGTCGGGTAATTTCGGCTGCGGTATCGGTTCCAGCCTTGACAATAAGCAAACCACCCTGGACTAACCTGTTCAAAATCGCCGCCTTGAACGAGGTGCGTTCACCGTCGCGTACGATGTTGTAGGGATTACCGTCCAGCGTATCGCCCTGTCCACCCCAAACCGTTGCTCGCATATCGCCTACCAGATAGTAAGCGGTAATCGGAGCAACCGAGCGTCCCCTGATTTTGTCGCCGGTAAACCTCAAGGCGCCGGCGCCCATCTTCTGGGCCCAGCGATCCTTGGCCGCGGCTACCTTATCCTTAAAGGCCTTAGCCACTTCGCCACCGACCGTGGCAAACGCCTTGGCCATATTTTCCTTCCACCTCAGGAACGAACTGGCCATATTCCCTTGTCTGATGCTCCTGATATTCCCAACAGAGCGTTCGCTCTTGGAAACAAAATCAGGATCAAGCATCGGCCCATAACCATTGGTTGACGGGTTGACCATATCCCTGATAAAAGTGCCGTCATCCGGCAATTTTTCATCAAGCTTATCCTTGTGTACGTCTTCAGCGCAAGTGATAGTTTTAAGGGGTTAAAACTAAGTTGCATTTCCGACTCCTGAAAATCTTCTACTATTTACTTTCTTTCTACGATTTAACGTTTCGTTTTTAACACCTTGCCTT
>Ga0265292_1001158_pt1 | contig 25266 bp, 29 predicted proteins | sample Munlanlewell296A_FD_189080 | JGI IMG/M metagenome (GOLD analysis project Ga0265292, IMG submission 189080) | Leachate microbial communities from a municipal landfill in Southern Ontario, Canada - Leachate well 296A | ecosystem: Engineered > Solid waste > Landfill > Unclassified | place: Canada... | reverse complement strand
TAAAGAAGAAGTAGAAAAGTATATAGCGGAAGCTATACAAAAAATAGATATTGACCGCTCAGCAGAAGGAAAAGAAAAAACCGGAGTTCGTCTTGATGGAGTGATGGCCATAAATCCAGCTAATAAAAAAGAAGTACCAGTATTTATTGCGGACTATGTATTGGCAACTTATGGAACAGGCGCAATTATGGCAGTTCCAGCGCACGATGAGCGCGACGGCGAATTTGCAAAGAAGTATGGGATTGAAATGATAGATGTTATTTCTAAAGAAATAAAATACGGAGACAAAGAGGGAGTAGAATCAACATTTAGAAATATTGTTGATGTAATTATTAAAGACAAAGAAGATAATTTTTATCTTATTAAAGATTCTATCGATACATATTTTGTTGGAGGAGGAATAGAAAAAGGCGAGACCATATATGAAGCTCTAACAAGAGAGGTAATGGAAGAAGTTGGATTTACTGATTTTGTTATAAATAAAAATAAAAGAATTTCACCACAAATATTATGTTCTGGTTATCATCTTTTAAAAAATAAAAATAAAAAAAGCGTAGGCCCTTGCTATGAAATAACATTAAATAGTGATAAAAGAATTCCTTGCGAAGTTGAAGAAGGGCGACATGAATTAATAAAAGTTAAAAAAGCGGATGTATTAAATACAATTACTTGGAAGCATCATAAATATTTATTTGAACAATATTTAAAAGGTGTTGAATTTTATACCGAAGATGGCGTATTAATTAATTCAGGAGAATTTGATTGGCTTACAAGTGAAGAGGCTCGTATAAAAATCACTGAAGCCGTAGGTGGAAAGCTTGTTAAAAAATCAAAACTTCGTGATTGGGTTTTTGCACGTCAGAGATATTGGGGTGAGCCAATTCCACTCGTATATGATAAGGCAGGTAAAATGTATCCAGTCGCTATGAGTGAACTTCCTGTTACTCTTCCACAAGTTGAAAAATATGAACCGACAGATAATGGCGAGTCTCCACTTTCCCACGTTACTGAATGGGTAAATGTAAAAGGGCGTATTGATGAAGATGGATATTTCCACACAGACGAAACTGCAAAAGGGGAAAATAGCGAATTTCGTCGTGAGACAGACACCATGCCACAGTGGGCTGGCTCATCATGGTATTTTATGCGCTATATTGACCCAAGAAATGATAAAGCATTAGGAGAAAAAGAAATGCTGATGAAGTGGTTGCCAGTAACTTGGTATAACGGTGGAATGGAGCACACAACACTGCACTTACTTTATTCTCGTTTTTGGTATAAGTTTTTATTTGACATTGGACTCACTCCAACAAGCGAACCGTATATGAAGCGCACTTCTCAAGGAATGATTTTAGGAACAGGTGGAGTAAAAATGAGTAAGTCATTAGGTAATGTAATTAATCCAGATATAATTGTAAAAAAATTCGGAGCAGACACTCTTCGCATGTATGAGATGTTTATTGGTCCATTTGACCAAGCAGTTGCGTGGGATGACAAATCAGTAATTGGTATTCGTCGTTTCGTTGACCGACTATATTCATTACGCGTCAAAGTTGTAGAGTCAGATAATTCTCTTTCTATTATTCACAAGACAATTAAAAAAGTTGGAGAGGATATTGATAATATGGCGTTTAATACTGCGATTTCGTCTCTCATGATTTGTTTAAATGAATTTGAAAAAGAAGCGAATGTATCACAAAATGATTTTAAATCTTTCTTAAAATTAGTCGCACCATTTGCTCCATTTATAACTGAAGAATTATGGAAAGAATTAGGCGAGGGGAGTTCAATACACAAAGAAGCATGGCCAAAAGTAGACGTCAATAAGTTAATTGATAGTGATGTTACCTATGTTTTGCAAGTAAATGGAAAACTTCGAGGTGAAGTTACTCTTCCTAAAGACACAAGTAAAGAAGATGTGCTAAATGCAGTTAAGTTGCTCGATGGTTACTCAAAATACGTCGGAGAGGCGACCCCAAAACAGCAGATTTTCGTCCCTGGGAAACTCGTTAATATCGTGATTTGACGTTTTTGACAAGTTATAGTAGAATAGAACATATAAATACATGGCAGGAATAACATTTAAACCAAAGGCAGTCTCAAAAAAGCTTTTAACTACGCTTAATCCACGAACCAGAGAGATCGTGATTAATCGTTATGGGCTTGAAAAAGGCGAGCGAATGACGCTTGAATCTATTGGAAAGACTTACGATATTACACGTGAGCGTGTTCGCCAAATCGAAAACTTTGCATTAGCTACAATCAAGAAATCAAAGGACTATAAAGAGCATGCTTTTATTTTTGAAGAGCTAAAAGCTATCCTTAAAGAATTAGGAACTGTAGTTAGTGAAGATCATTTAATGAAGACTATTTCAAAAGATCCAATTATTCAGAACCACATCAATCTATACTTAGCTCTTAGTGAAGATTTCAAGAAGCATAAAGAAGATGACCATTTTCAGGCACACTTTACTACAAATGATGCTGTTGCAGAACACGTAAGAGAGGCTTTAAAGAAGCTCTATGACTCTATTAGTGAAGAAGATTTAGTTAAGGAAGAAGAAATTTTTGAAAGATTCAATTCTCATTTAAATGAATTAGTTGGTGAATATAAAGACAATAAAGATATTATTAATAGATATTTAGCGCTTTCAAAAGTAATTGGTAAAAATCAATTATCTGAATGGGGTCGCACATCATCTCCACATATTCGCGCTCGAGGTATCAAGGACTATGCATATTTAATTATGCGTAAGGCCGGACGTCCAATGCACTTCAAAGAAGTTGCCGCTGAAATAAATAAAACTTTTGGAAAGAAAGCTCACGTCGCTACTTGCCATAATGAACTTATTAAAGATGCTCGTTTTGTTTTAGTTGGACGCGGAATGTATGGACTTAAAGATTGGGGACACACAGGTGGAGTAGTTCGCGATGTTATTACAGAAGTTTTGAAGGAAGCCGGACGAGCACTTTCAAAAGATGAAATAATTAAAAGAGTATTAGCTAAGCGTATAGTTAAGCCAAATACAGTATTAGTTAATCTCCAGAATGGAAAGTATTTCAAGAAAGTAGCAGGGGAATATAATCTAGCTTAAATAGTTTTAAGAATAGTTCCCAGTTTTTAGTTTTTAGCCTGCCTCGCCGGCAAGGCGGGTTCAAGAAGATGGCAAACACGAAGTGTTTGCTATTTTCTTTGAATTACAAACTCCATGTATCTAATGTTGTCATCCTGATGAAAATCAGGATCCAGTGTCTAATACTGTATTTGTATCTTTTTTAAATATTGAAAATTATTTCATTGAATATTTATACCTGTTGTATGTATCTCACTACCCACTACCTACTACCCACTTAACTTAAAACACTGGATTCCCGCCTTCGCGGGAATGACACCTAATATGTATTTCGTACTCCGTACTCCTTGCTTCATGCTTCTTTTATCTTGTATCTTCTAGTCCATGTTATACTTTCTCTATGCAGTTTTTGATAGATATATTACTTCTCGTCGTTTATGCATTCTTCACACTTTTGGTGTTTGCTTGGTGTTGGAGATTTTGGCTTTTGTATGCACAACAGAAACATCAGTCCAAGATTGATTGGATGATGCTAGAAATAAAACTCCCACGAGAAATAAACAAGTCTCCTTTGGCGATGGAAAATGCCCTCACATCACTTATACATTCATCTGGTGTTCCTGTTTGGTGGAAAAGAAAAATTTTAGGAAATCTTCCAATTTTTTCTTCTCTTGAAATAGCCTCGATAGAAGGAACTATACATTTTTATTTTCGCGTACAGCGTCGTTTTAAAAATGTTGTGGAGTCAAACCTATATGCTCAATATCCAGGTATTGAAATAGTTGAAGCTGAGGACTATACCAAATTAATTCACTATCATCACTTATCAGAAGACGTAGAAATGTGGGGTATGTTTTATCCCCTTGTTAAAATGTGGACCCCGACAGATGAGAAGGGTAAGCCATGGGTAGATCCTAAAAGTAAAAATGGGGATGATTATAAAATGAAAGCAGATTATTTACCTATTAAAACTTATGTTGATTTTGGCCTTGACCGTGATCCAAAAGAAGAATTTAAAGTAGACCCACTAGTCCCATTACTTGAATTCATGGGTAGTATTGGTAAGGGTGAGCATGTTTGGTATCAAGTCCTTGTTCAAGATGAAAGTAACTTTAATGGATCAAAGTTCCCTAAAATGTATCTTAATGCAATGAATCATGAGCATTGGTCTTTTGCTGATTTAGGTAATGAAAGAAAAAAGCAAATAAGAAAAATAAAGAAAGTTAAAAAAGATGATCCAGTTTATGATGAAAATGGCATTCCAAGAGAAACAACTGTTCCAAAAAAAGATGGGAGTGGTTCTGAGGTAAGGGCCATGGTCTATGTTGATAATCGTGAAATACAAGAAAAGAAAGAGTCGCAATTAACTATTGATGAAAAAGATGAAATTGAAAAGATTAATCTAAAAGTTTCTAAGCCAATCGTGCGTGTTTCTGTGCGCATTGTTTATGTTGCCAAAAAGGAGAAGTTTAATCCATCATATATAGCAAATACTTTTAACGTAATGAAAAATTATAACGGAGGAGGAAATAGTCTCAACGCTTTTTCTACAGTACCAGTTGATGACTACGATTTCCCTTGGGAGAATTGGCAAAATAAAAGAGCACCATGGAGAAAAGAAGAATGGTTTGAAGAATATGTTGAGCGTGAGGCATTTCATATTCATGCACCAGATAGGGAAGAATTACAAAAATGGGAAGATAGAGCTTTCTGGTATTTCCCATTAAAAACAAGAAAAATGTGGCGCATGATGTATGAAGGATTTTTACACCCATTTGATCATCCAGTTTCAATAAAACTATCTTGTATGAATTTGGAGGAAGTGGCTACAATTTATCACTTCCCAGGCGCTATGGCTTCTGTTCCTAATTTACCACGTATTGATAGTGCTAAGAGTGTTGCACCTACTAATCTTCCTCAATAATGATTTTTAAAAACAAAAAAATATTATCTGTGACTATGGGGATATTGGGTTTTCTATTTGTCGTCTTCATTTTTACATTTTGGTCGACTAAAACTATTCCAAATAATTTTCCAGTCGGTACAAATTTTGTTGTAGAAGAAGGGGAAAGTTTGCGTAGTGTAAGCACGCGATTACAAAATGAAAATTATATAAAGTCTGCACTTTTGTTTCGTGCTTGGATTTCTTTTTTGGGACGAGATAGACATATACAGCTTGGAGTTTATTCATTCGATAAACCTCTTGTACTTGGTGCTGTCATTAAAAAACTTGTGTCTGGAAATCCTGACGCACCACTTATTAGTATTACTATTCCAGAGGGAAGTACTTCATTTGAAGTAGCTTCAATAATAAAAAAAGAATTACCGAAATTGTCAGTAGATATTTTTGGTGAAAAAGTTTTTGCAAAAAAAGCAGATGGAAAACTTTTTCCATCGACTTATTATTTACTTCCTTCAACTACTGAAGAAAGAATCGTGGATATAATGACAGAGACATTTGATAAAAAATACGAAGCCTCTTTTTCTAAAACAAAAATTAATTCACCACTTAAAAATAAAGAAGACGTAATTGTTCTTGCTTCAATTTTGGAAGGCGAGGCCAAAACCTCTATTGATATGAAAATTGTCGCAGGAATTCTTTTAAAAAGATTATCATTGAATATGGCATTACAAGTTGATGTTGCTAAAGAAACTTATAATAGAAGAGGTCTACCAATTCAGCCAATTAATAATCCAGGAATGATTGCACTTGATGCAGTATTAAATCCTACAACTTCTCCTTATCTTTATTATATTACTGGACGGGATGGTATAATGCATTATTCAAAAACATTTGAAGAACACAAGAAGAATATTATTAAATACCTTAAATAGACAGTAGACAAAAGACATTAGAAAAGGGGGTAAGGATTTGACAAGTATTTTCGGTATGTTAGGGTAAAGATAATGGTGTAGCAGAAGTAATTCTGAGCGCATCATTGAGTTTATAAATTAACTCTGAGATAGTTATTTTGGTTTAGTTTGTCCTTTTAGGAGAAAATCATGGGAAAGCATTCTGACGGTTGTCCAGATTCTGGACATTCTTATGGAAGTGGTTGCGACAACGATATATCTGGCGAAGGGGGCTCATCTTGCAGTCTCAATAACTGCCCTGGCTGTGAAAAATGCAGAGGGAGGAGTTGCTTCATTGCCACGGCTGTTTATGGGGATCCAATGGCTTTTGAGGTTGTTACCTTGAGACACTTTCGAGATAGCGTTTTGAAAAAAACATATCTAGGTAGAAAATTTGTCGCCCTTTATTACAAGGTATCACCACCGATTGCTGATTGGTTACGTACGAAGCCAAATCTCTCTGGCGTAGTCCGTTTTGTTTTGAATCAGCTTGTTAAGTTGATTAAATAATTGTTGGCCTAGTCATTTTATTTCTAGCCAACTTTCTTCCAATCAATTGTCATCCAAGCGAAGGCTGGAGTCCGGTGTACAAACCTGGTTTTAGCCTTCGCTGGAATGACACAGAGCAGAATTTAATTATGTTTAGTATACGAACTCGTTAATTGCGAGTTTTTTTGTTTATTAAAATGATAATTTTGTCGTGGTATACTAATTATCTTAAATATAATTATTGAATTTGTTAATCTAAAATCTAATTTCTAATGTCTAAAATCTACCCATATGAAATCCCACAACCTCGCCTTTATAGATACAGAAACAACAGGAACAAATGCCAATAAACATGAAATTATAGAATTGGCGTGTATTATTGTTCGTCAGACAGAAAGACCAGGTAAAGGCCCTAAAATCGAAATTCTTGAGGAATGCGAGTGGAAAATAAAGCCAGAGCATATTGAACTCGCAGAAGAGGCAGCGCTCCGTGTGAACGGTTATAACGAGGTTGATTGGATGTTTGCGGTGGATAGGAAAAAGGCCATGGAAGAATTTGCAAAAAAGACTCAGAGTTGTTCATTTGTATCTCACAATTTAGTTTTTGATTATGCTTTCGTTCAAAAAGCTTTTGAAGAAACTGGTGTTGAAAATAGAATGCATTATGCAAAACTAGATACAATTTCTATTGCATTTGCGAGATTATATGACGCACCAATGGCAGATAAATTTTCATTAAGATATTTATGTGAACTTTTAAAAGTGGAAAATAGTAAGGCACATACGGCGCTTGCAGATACGAAGGCACTCGTTGAGGTTTATAAGAAGCTTATGGGAGCGTAGGTAAAAATATCTAAGGTCTAATTTCTAATTAACCTAATAAAATATTAAACCCAAGGCCTAAGGTCTAATATCTAATTAACCTAATAAAATACGGGTTCCTGTATTTTTTAAAAATTGAAAATTAAAAATTGAAAATTAAAATTTATGTAATCATAAATTTTCTTTGGCCTTAGAAATTAGGTGAATTAGGACTTATACAAAATACTTTTCTTTTACTTTCCATATTATTTATGTTAGTTTTCTATTATGGAAAGTAAAAGAAAAGTCTTCATTGGTCTCTCCGGCGGAGTAGACTCATCTGTTTCCGCAGCTTTGCTTAAACAGTCTGGTTATGATGTAACTGGTGTATTTATAAAAGTTTGGCAACCAGACTTTATTGAATGTACTTGGAAGCAAGATAGATTAGATGCTATGCGAGTAGCTTCGGTTTTGGATATTCCTTTTATAACTCTTGATTTAGAAAAAGAATATAAAGAAGGTGTGATTGATTATATGATTTCTGAATATCGAAGTGGACGTACACCAAATCCAGACGTGATGTGTAATCGCGAAGTTAAGTTCGGTGCATTTTTGAAATGGATAGAAAAACAAGATAAGAATGCTTATGTCGCAACCGGCCACTATGCAATGATTGCAAAAAATCATCCCGCTAACGTTGTTGCGGGTCCCAATGAGAAAATTCATCGTACTACTACGTACGACTCATCTTCTCATTTGCCCGCGCCTAGTCATCAGAATAATTTTTTGCAATCATTCTGTCTGAGGAAAAGTAAAGATGAAAATAAGGATCAAACATATTTTTTGTGGACTCTTACACAAGAACAATTAAGTAAAATAATTTTCCCAATTGGAGAAATGGAAAAATCTCATGTGCGAGAATTGGCTCGCGAGTTTAATCTTCCAGTGAGTGAAAAAAAGGACAGCCAAGGACTTTGTTTTGTTGGAACTATTGATGTCAAGACATTACTTAAAAATTATATTAAAGAAAAAAGAGGTGATGTAAAAAACGAGAGTGGGGATGTAATCGGCTCTCATGATGGAGTAACATTTTTTACAATAGGCGAGAGACATGGATTTACTATTACCAAAAAAACCATAGAGGACAAGCCTTATTTTGTGGTTGCAAAAAACTTTGAAGAAAATACTTTAATAGTTTCTAATAATCCTCCACATGAAAAAGATGGAAATATAATTTCACTTGAAAAAATAAATTGGACTAAAGAAATAAAAAAAGGAGAAGTTTATGAAGCTCGTGCTAGATATCGCGCACCACTTGCAAAAGTTGAAGCTATAAATGAAAAAGAAATGAAAGTAGTTAGCGGAGAATTAACTGCAACTCCTGGGCAGTCTCTTGTTCTATATGATGGAGAATTGTGTATCGGGGGAGGAATCATTGGGTAGACATTAGATTTTAGATTAAATACATGGGGCCACGAAGTGGCCCCATGTATTTAATTAATATGTATTTGTATAATCTAAAATCTAATGTCTAAAATCTAACATCTATTTATATTAAAGAGAGAATATAATACATTAGAAGTGCACCAAATATCGTCATCGCAACCGTAGTCCACTTCGAATGCTTACTATGCGCCTCTGGCAAAATATCACTTGCTCCAATGTATAAAAGAAATCCAGCGAATACTCCTAAATAAATAAGAGAGTATTGGGGAGCTAAAACAAAAAATAAAGTTGAAACTGCACCTAATACCGGAGCAACAGCATCTAGTAAAAGAAAAAGAAATGCTTTTTTATGAGAATTTTTATGGGAGAGCATTAAAGAAACTGTATTTATTCCATCAGAAAAATCATGAGCCAAAACTGCAAGAGCAATAGCAATTCCCGTTGTGTTTGATATTTGGAAAGCTAAACCTATTCCCATACCATCTAAGAAAGAGTGTCCAATAAGAGCAATTGCAGAACCGACGCCGATAGTCGGGTGATGATGTTCACCATATTCATTTTCGTGAGTGTGATGTATGAGAATATATTTTTCAATAATATGAAATAATAAAAATCCAACAACAAAAGCAATCATTGCAGTTTTAACTTCGATATTTAATTCAGTAGAAAGTGATACTAATTCTGGGAATATATCAAAAGAGACAACCGATAAAATAACTCCAGCAGTAAAGCCGAGCAGTAAATGCATTTGTTTGTGTAATTTGAGTGCAATCAATCCACCAGTTAATGTGGCTAAAAATGCTAAGCAGGCAAATATAATCATTTATTAATTCTATCCTTTATGCGAAAGATTTGCAAATACAAATTAGGGTGCTAGAATTACTAGCAAGAAGCAAGAAGCAAGAAGCAAGAAGTAATACGAATTCGCATTAGCTCCTAACCCCTAACTTCTAACCCCTAACATTTTGTATCACTGCCCACTAGTTACTATTCCTATGAACAAAGAAGAATTAAAAAATTTAATAAAAGAAGCGGGACTAAGAGTTACCATACACAGACTGGCTGTTCTTCTGGCTGTAGTAAAAGCAAAACAACCAGTAACTGTTTATGAATTAACAGAAATTTTGCGTAAGAAAGAAAATATTGACCAAGCAACTATTTATAGAAATCTCTCATCGCTCCACGTTGCAGGAATTTTAAGACGATTAGATTTTAATCATGGACATGCGCATTATGAATTAGAAACAGGAACAGCATCTCACCAAATAGTTTGTGGAAAATGTGAGACTATAGAAAAAATTGAAGGTGTATCAATTGATAATGCTATACAAAAAATGATACAGAAAAGTAAAAAGTTTAAAAATACCACAACTCATTCCATCGAAGTTTATGGAGTGTGTAAATCATGTGCTTAGTTTAAATAATTATGCAATTTTGTATAGGACCGACCTATACAAAAATATAAATAGAAAAGGCCACCCCATGGTGGTCCTTTTTTTTTGGTACCCGATGCAGATCAGGTTTCAACGACTGTCAGTCGTCGGGCTGGAATGAAGCAGACCTGCCCGGATACTGTAATGGTTGTGCGCGCCTTGAAGGCCTCGTTTGCATCTTCGACTTGTTTCTTGAGCCACTTAAGGCTCCTAGCAACCCACTCCATGAACGCCTTACGGCACTCAATGGTTTCAGTACGGTAATGTAGGCCGTTCAGCTCCAAGCCGACCCACGCCTTCCCACCTACGTGGACATCCACGTTTTTCACCAACACAGGGCATTTTTGTTTGTTGGCGCCTACTTCACCACCACCTGGACGAAGATGAAGAACGAGGATTTTCCCCGTTGATTTGATCAGCTCCAGGAGTTGGATGATGAGGGAGCGATCCTGCTCCAAATCGTGAGTTGCCGTATTTGTTTCGACGGCTGGTACGGTTGCAGTACTCATTTTTATTGCCTCAAAAATTTTTAACAATTTTTCTGCATCACCTCTCGGCGATACAGGCTGTGCAAGATTACTTTTATTATAAAGGGCTCACCTAGCTATCCTATACCTAAGAGAGTGGTGTGTAAAGTCGAACAGCTTGGCTGTGAGATACTGAGTACAACAGTGCGAAGTATCAGTATTTGTATAAAAAAACGCCCCAAAAGAGGCGTCCGAGCAAGTTGCTCGTGACTCAAGGTCTGTGAGGCTCTTCGAATTTGTGGAATTCGCATTCCAGTGGTTGTCCGTAGGGCTTACCTTCTTTCAGGTGTTTCCACGAGCGGTAAAGCCATTCATAGAAGGCAATTGCCCCAGTGAGAGTGTAGGGACTCAAGCCGAAGTCGCCAACTATGATGGTGAGTTTCCCATCATAGTCAACACGAATCCTGACAGTTTCGCCCACGACCCGCACCTCTCTTTTTTCAAAAAGGTGGAGGTTGTTTACCTTTTGCAAATAAATTCGTAGCCCGCTTATATTTTTAATTTTCACTCCTTTGCGATTAGGAAGTGGTGGACGGTTTATTGCGTCTGTAAGGATTTCCGTAATCAGAGTTATGGGGAGTTCCTCAGGTAGGTCAGGATGACGTTCGATAAATGAACGCGAACTGGCGGTAACGGGGAACAATTTTGCAGTTGCCATGATTTATGTCTTTCAAAAAAATAACATCAACGACGGATTGTCGTATCATTACACTACAATACTTTTTATGTTTTGTCCACAAAAATTAGAGATTTTACGAAGGCAAGACCTTCGTAAGAAAGAGCGATGCCACAGGCATCGCTCTTTCTTGAAAATGCTTTAAACCTCTAACTCCTAACTCCTAACCTCTAACCCCTAACGATTCGCGTTATTTCCCCGCTGTATACGGAATATACGGTGCGTTATTATTTATCTTGTAATCAAAAATAGCATCAATGAATGGATAATAAGCTTTTGCCCCACCCAATTTTCCAACACAAGAAATCATCTCTGCTTCTTTTTGTGCATGCTGATGAATTTGTACTAATGGAAAATTTCTATAAACAAAAGAAATTCTTCCTGCATAATCTGTTCTAATTTTTTTCAAAGTTGGATGAAGTCTTGTACAGTATGGACATTCTGCATCTGAATATTCAACTACAAAAACTTTTGTAGGATTAGTCATTTCTTGTAATTCATTTTGGTCAACTACTTTACCAACAAACTTTGTTAATTTACTAACATCAGTTAAATTAATAGCTTGTTCTATTGATTGCTTGAAGAAATTTTCATCTTGAGCGCCTGAGATATTATTTACAATATAAAGCACTCCAGCTTCTTCACGTAAAATAAATGTTGCAGGTGTTCCATTTACTCCAGCTTTGATACCGTCATTAATAGAATCAGTTACTGCCTGAGCTCTTTCTCCAGAATCTACACACTTAATAAAAGCACTTTTGTTAACCCCAACGCCCTTTAGGATTTTTGGCAATGGGTCTCCGGCAGTTGTCCCGCTACTTACTCCACCGGAAATAATTACTCCGTAACCCATAAGACCTCCAGCAATAATTAATGCTCCAAGAATTATTGCTACAGGTGTTGTTAATTTTAAATTTTTAAATAAATTTGAAACCCTTGAGAAAAAATGTTTGATTTTATGCATATTAGTTTATACTGTACGAGTATAACATGAGTCAATCATTTTTATCTTCACCTAAAATCATCAAGAAGCTCTTACTTGAGAGTCTTCTTGAGTTTGGCCCTATTATTATTTTCCTTTTGTCATTCAGGTATCTTCATATTTATAAAGCAACAATGATACTTATGGTTGTTACCATTATTTCAACTGTAGCAACTTATAAAATACAAAAGAGATTACCATATTTAGCACTTTACGTTGCCTTCCTTACAAGTGTTTTTGGATATATGACACTTTCACTTCATCAGCCAAGATTTATTCAAATGCGTGATACTTTATATGATGTTACTTGCGCGCTTACTTTAATTCTTGGACTAATCACAAACATTTCTTTCTTGAAGTTGGCTTTTCATTCAGCTTTTCCAATGGCTAGACGTGCGTGGGACAGACTTACTTATGCTTGGATAATATTTTTTATAACAAATGCTTTTCTAAATGAATTTATTAGAAGAACAGCAACTTTAAAAGAGTGGTTTGATTTTAAAAGTACAGTTGTAATGTTTACTATAATTTTTGGTATTACGGTTTTGGTTTTATTTTATGAGAGAGAAGAAGAGAAGCAGTAGGCAGTTAGTAGTAGGTAGTAGATATTAATTTTAATTAAAATATCTAAGGTCTAATTTCTAATTAACCTAATAAAAATTCTACATATAAAGTATGTAATTTATTAGACCTTAGAAATTAGGTGAATTAGAAATTACGTTAGTCTCATTGAAAATTGGAAATTGCAAAATTGAAAATTATTTACAAAAGTAAAGTAAGTCATTGAAGATTGTCTAAGTTCGTGTTAAAATATCACCCATTATGACAGAAGCAAAAACTGTAGAGCCATCAACATTCCTTCACGTTTATGAAGAAGTCCCATCTATTACAGCACCAGCGCTCGGAAATGTTGGTCCGGTAACAATAGCGACGTCCACCATCACGGTGATGTTTATTACAATTTTGCTTGTAGTTTTATGTATTTTTGCATCTCGCGCTAGACTTATTCCTTCAAAGTTTCAACATATATTAGAAATTTTTTATGAGATGGTTACTGATTTTATTACTTCCATTGTTGGAGATAAAGAAAGAGCCGGTAAAATAGTTCCTTATGTTGGAGCGCTCATGCTTTATTTAATAGTTGCCAATCTTTTACCAATGTTTCCAACTATCGGAAGTTTCTATGTTCTTATAGACGGAGAACACATACCACTTTTCCGTGGAGCAACAACAGATTTTAATACTACTTTTGGCTTAGCTCTTGCTGTTATTGTGACTATGCAAATAGTTGGTGTACGTGAACAGGGAGCATTAAATTATCTTTCTCATTTTATTCAGATAAAACAAGTTGTGAAGGGATTTAAGAAAAGTTTCGGAGAGGGAATGACATCAATTGTTGGTTTTTTCGTTGGTTTGATAGAAATTGTTAGTGAATTTGCAAAAATTCTTTCACTCTCCCTTCGTCTTTTCGGAAATATGTTTGCCCATGAAGTTCTGACTGTTATTTTGCTCGGTGCATTTTCTGTAGCGGTTCCAGCTATTTGGATGGGAATGGGATTACTTGTTGGTGTTGTTCAATCTATCGTATTCGTCGCCCTTGTAACTGTTTATTACTCTTTGGTGTTGAAAAAAGAAGGAAAAGAAAGTCACTAAAATTGTTAGGCGTTAGAAGTTAGGGGTTAGGAGTTTTAATACAAACAGAGAAGATTAGTTAGTGTTGGGTCTTTAAGTTTGTATTGGTAATTTTTTCCAGATTCTACTACTAAAAATCTAAATCCAGCGTCAAGTTTTTTAAGCATATTGAGTTCATATTTAGAAAGTTTCTTTACTCTTTCAATATCAAAACCTTCTTTGAACCAAGGTTTCTTTTGTAACCTCTCAAAAAGAGTTTCTGGGTCAGCATCAAGGAAAAGTATTGTATGCTTTGCTTTTGGTAACATTTTTAATAATTTTTCTTGTCTGTGATTTTCGAGGTCAACAAATTGTCCCTTTAATAAAAAAGTTGTGTTAGTGGATGTTTTTATTTTTTGGGAAAGTATTTCTAAAATCTCTTCTCTCTTTTTCAAAAAAATATGTTTAGGGTCATAAGCAACCCAATTTATACTTTCTTCTATAATATTAAAATTAGTGTTTTGCCAACCAAGACTAGTCAATAAATCCTCATCTTTACTTTCGGTAAGATGACGTATAAAAGTTTCTTTTCCAACCGCCGCATTCCCGCATACCCAGACTATTTCATTCATGTAAAAAGTATACAACTTTTCTAACCTAGGAAGAAGCCGTTGTATTTTCTCCTAACCCCTAACCACTAACTTCTAACATTTAATAATTTCATTGACATGTACACATCAAATGTATATACTATTTGTATATGTTAAAAACTATTAATTCAACAAAGTTTCGCAATAATTTTAAGGACACGATGGATCATGTTAAAAAAAGTAAAATGCCACTTTTTATTACTGAACGTGATATACCAACCGCCGTCCTTATAGATATTGATGAATATGAAGATTCTTTATGCAATAAAGATAAAGAATTTCTTGTAAGTATTAAACGCGCCCGCGCACAGTATTCAAAAGGTCAGGTTTTAGATATGAATGATGTTTTTGCTGATGTAATCTAAGCGGATATGTCATATAAAGTTTTGTTTACTAAAGAAGCAATAAAAGATATTGAGAAAGTAGACAAAACTGTAAAATATCAGCTTTATAAAAAGCTTTCCTATTTTAAAGAATTAGATGATATAAAAGTTGTTGCTAAAAAGTTGCACAATTATGAAGCAGGCGAATATCGTTTGCGTGTTGGTAATTTTCGTATAATATTTGACCTCGATAAACATATTATGGTTATTTTACGCATGGAACATAGAAAAGAGGTGTATAGAAAGTAAAAAATATCTAATTTATCCCGCTAAGGCGGTGAGGTCTAATTTATCCCGCCAAGGCGGTGATTTCTAATTAACCTAATTTAAAAATGGATTTTTGTTTAAGCGAAAGCAATTAGAACAGCGTCTCTACTAATTGATGCCGTGTATGCTGAATTTTTAAATCCAATTTCTGAGAGAACTTCTAAGCTTTCTTGTTTTTTCATAATATATTCTGGAGATCTATCTTTGTGTTCGTGTTCAAGTAAGGCGGAAAGATTTTCTTTTTTCAAGGGGAGTTTATTAAATTCATTGATTTGATTCATAAATAATTCATTTTCTAATTTTGAGTCATCAGGAACATACTTATCCATAAATGCTAATAATCCACCATTTTTTAGTATTTTATGTAATGATATGAGTATTGTCTTTCTTTCTGTTTTTGGAAAATTATGTAATGTCCAGGCGGATGTACATATATCAAAAGACTTATCGGGCACAGTTTTAAGATATTCAAAAATATTAATTGGAATAAATTTTATTTTAACTTCAAAATTCGATTTAATTGTTTCTTCCTGCTCTAAAAGTACATTTTTGTCGTAATCTATTGAAGTAATCTCTACTCTATTTAAAAGATTTTCTTGCTTTAATTTTGAAAGAAGCATAATGAGTGTTTCGCCACGGCCACTTCCAAATTCAAGAATAGATAAAGGGCCAGTTTTGTTTTCTAAATATTCTACAATTTGGTCAACTAATTTTTCACGTAAGGCGGTATGATGAGGAATAGTACTTAATATTAATTCGTATTCGTCATTAATTTTTTTATCATAATGCTGATCCATACTTAAATTGTAGCATAATGACGTAATCTTCTAGTATTATTGCATTTTCCTTCTAACTCCTAACTTATAACCTATTTCTCAAGCCTGTGGATTGGAAAATATGGACTCTTTGTGCTATACTCCAGGACAAAGCCGAGAGGCGAATTTTTATTGAACTGGTCTAGGATAAGTTAGATTTAATTGAATTTAACCAAAACCTATCACCTAAAATCTAACAACTATTTATATGACCCCAGAAGCAGCAATTTATATCGCAAAAGGACTATGTATTCTAGCCATGGTAGGAACAGCTATCGGACAAGGATACCTCGTAGGTAAGACAATGGAAGCAATTGGACGTAATCCAGACATCGAAGGATCTCTTTTCTCAAAGATGATTATCGGTGTAGCCATGACAGAAACAACAGCTATTTTCGCTCTTGTTGCATTCTTCCTTCTAAAGTAACAGAAAACAGTCATTAGTCATTAGAAATTAGTTCTTAGTTAATGCAATTTAACTAATAACTAATAACAAATAACTAATTACTGCATCTTAAATTATGCAAGAAATACTAAACATTCTCGGTTCCGTAGGTTTCAATTGGCATGTAGCCATTGCTAACTTTATCAACTTTTTAATTATCTTGTTTCTTTTGAACAAGTTCTTTTTTGGAAAGATTGGGAAAGTTATACAAACACGTCACGATGTTATCGAACGTGGTCTTTCTCAAGCATCAGACGCAGAAAAAGCGTTAGCAAATGCTGAAGATGAAAAGAAAAAAATTGTTAAAGAGGCGAGAGTGGAAGGCCAATCAATTATGGAGGAAGCAAAATCTTCTGCAACAGCCGTAGCTGATAGCATTAAAAAAGATGCAGAAAGCGAAGCACAAGTAAAAATTGCGCACCTCGCTGAAAAAGAAGCTAAATTAAAAGAATATGTTGAAAAAGAGTTTGCACTTCGCGCGCCTGAGGTTGTGGCGAAATTATATGCTGCGACTCTTGCAAAAGAAATGACGGCCTCCGACAACAACGCCCTAATTTCTCGCATGTCCGCATAGCGTATGTATGTATTTGTATCATCTAAAATCTAATGTCTAAAATCTAACATCTATCCCAATGACCTTATCCTACAAAATCGCAAAACTTATAGTAGAAAAAGATGCAAACATTGATGATGTTGTAGTTTTACTTCGTAAATATAAATTGCTCTCACTTATAACTTCTATAAAAGACCAAGTTAAAAGATTAGGGAAAGATGTAAATCAAAGAGATACATTGCAAATAGAATCTCCATTTGAAATGTCAAATGAAGCTATAGCAAGCATAAAACGTATAGTTGGAAATGACTTGGCCCCGCACACACTTTCAATAAATAAAAATCTCCTCGCAGGGTTTAATGCTCGGTTCAAAGAAAAATTATACGACGGTTCCGCTGAACGAATTATGAAGGAATTTACTAAAAACTAAAAACTGGAAACTAAAAACTACCCATATGTCAGTAGAAAAAATAATCAAAGATTTAGAAAACAAGATTGCAAACATTTCAACCGAAATAGAAGTAAATGAAGTTGGAAATGTTATCTCTGTAAGTGATGGTATCGCACGCGTCTCCGGATTAACTTCTGTTGCCTCAATGGAAGAAGTTACTTTTGCTTCTGGCGCTAAGGGTCTAGCCCTTAACTTGGAATCTGACATGGTTGGAGTGGTTATTGTTTCTGGAGCTGATGGAGTATCCGAAGGAGAGGAAGTAACACGTACTGGTCGTGTGCTTGCTATTCCAGTTGGAGAGGCTTTACTTGGCCGTGTTGTTGACCCACTTATGAATCCAGTAGACGGTGCAAAAATAACAGGACTAACACACACAGAACTTGTAGAAAAAATTGCACCTGGCGTTATGGAACGTGAGCCAGTTAATGTGCCAATGCAAACTGGTATTAAAGCTATTGACTCAATGATTCCAATTGGACGTGGTCAACGCGAACTTATTATCGGTGATCGTCAAACAGGAAAGACAACAATTGCAATTGATACAATTATTAATCAAAGAGACACAGGAGTTATTTGTGTTTATGTTGCTATTGGTCAAAAGGAATCAAAAATTGCACAGATTGTTGAAAAATTACGTGCCTCAGGTGCAATGGATTATACGGTTGTTGTTTTGGCTGGAGCTTCACACTCCGCAGCACTTTCATATTTAGCACCGTACTCAGGAACAGCTATTGCAGAATATTTTATGGGACAAAAGAAAGACGTCTTGGTAGTTTATGATGATCTTTCAAAGCATGCTGTTGCATATCGCGAAATGTCATTACTTCTAAAGCGTCCACCAGGACGCGAAGCTTATCCAGGAGATGTATTTTATTTGCACTCACGTTTACTTGAGCGTTCTTGTCGAAGAAATGAAAAAGCTGGAAGTGGATCAATCACAGCTCTTCCAATTATTGAAACACAAGCTGGAGATGTGTCAGCTTACATTCCTACAAACGTTATTTCTATTACTGACGGACAGATTTTCCTTGATGCAAACCTTTTCTATAAAGGTATGCGACCAGCTATTGATGTTGGACTTTCAGTATCACGCGTGGGAAGTTCTGCTCAAACAAAAGCAATGAAGAAAAATGCTGGAAAAATGAAACTCGCTATGGCACAGTATCGTGAACTAGAAAGTTTCTCACAATTTGACTCAGATTTGGATGTTGATACAAAAAGAACAATTGAAAGAGGAAAGAGAACAGCAGAAATGTTAAAGCAGGGAAATGGTGACCCACTTCGTACAGGACTTCAAGTTTCTACTGTTTATGCAGTGAACAATGGCTTCGTTGATGAAGTTGCTGTGGCTGACATTGTTTCTTATGAAAAAGCTATGCATGAATATATGAAGACTACAGGAAAGAGTGTTTTAGAAGCAGTTGAAAAAGGCTGGGATGATGAGATAGAGGCATCTCTAAAGAAAGCGCTTGAGAATTTTGCACATATGAATTCAAAATAAATTATGAATCAAGAAATTATTAGAGTAATAATATTTGTTCTTCTATCAGCTGCGGCGTACGGTGTATTTTATAAAAAAATAAATACACTAAAACCAGTAAGTTATTGGACTGTGCAAATAATTTCTCTAATTATTTTTAGTGAGATTGCTAGATTAATTGTGGAAAAGTTTTTTTAGTAAGCGAAGCGAATATGCAAACAAAAGTAATTAGACAAAAAATAAAAAGTGTCGGAAACATCAAGAAAATCACCAAGACAATGGAGATGGTTTCTGCTGCGAAAATGAAGAAGGCGATTGATAATGCCCTTATTATTCGTCCATTCCATACTGAAGCACAGGATGTTCTTAAAGATATTTCTCTTGACCCGTTAACTCGTCATGAATTACTTGCACATAATGGTGTACCAGGTGAGGTTTTAATTATTGTTGCTTCAAATAAAGGACTTTGCGGAAGTTATAATGTAAATATTTATCGTAAATTATTGAGCGCTTATAATGAAGAAGAAAGAAAAACTCTAAAAGTAATTGCTTTTGGAAAATATTCTGAAAAAGTTGCAAAGAAATTACATTTAGAAACTCTCGCATCATTTAATCATCCAGTTTTAACATCAGATGACGCTCATGCGACAACAACTATGATTGTTGACTGGTATAAAGAAAAAACTATCGGTACTGTGCGTGTTTTATATACACATTTTACTTCGGCCTCTACTTTTACCCCGACATTACTTCAACTACTTCCATTTTCATCCGATGGACAGCCGGATACTCGTGGAGAGCCAAGATATGCGTATGAGCCAGATCAAGAAATTGTACTTTCAAGTATTATTCCGATGATGCTTCATAATATTATTTATGGTGCCATATTAGAGAGTTATGCATCAGAACATTCTGCGCGTATGTTTGCCATGAAGTCAGCGACAGATAATGCGAGTGAGTTGCAAGATGAACTTAAACTTTATTATAACCGCGCAAGACAGGAAAGAGTTACTCAGGAAATCGCCGAAATCACTAGTGGTGCCATGGCACTCGCCGCATAAAATTATGACAATATTTTTCCAAAAATTTGAATCAGTCGGAATACTTATAGCAAGCATTATTGCGTATTGCCTTTTTGATTTTAGTTGGATTATTTTTGTTGTTTTTCTTTTAGCTCCAGATATTTTTATGATAGGATATGCAAAGAATTCAAAATTCGGTGCATTAATTTACAACATTGGACATAATTATATTCCCGCACTTATTTTCCTTGGTATATATTTTATGTATCATAATCCTTACATGTTAATTGTTTCTATTATTTGGATTGCACATATTGCCATGGACAGAATGCTTGGATTTGGATTGAAAGAAGATACAGGATTTAAGCATACCCATTTGGGAAATATTAAATAATTATGAAAAAAATTCCAGACAATGCAAAAAAAGTTTTTGAAGGAATTATTTTCGACGTGTATCATTGGGAACAAGAAATGTTTGATGGGACAACTTCAACTTTTGAAGCAATAAAAAGAAAAGATAGTGTTACTGTAATTGCTGTTGTTGGGGATAAGATTATTGTAAACAATGAAGAGCAACCGGGGAAAGCTCCTTTTATGGCCTTACCGGGTGGTATATGTGATACAGGAAGTACTCCTTTAGAAGATGCAAAACGAGAATTATTAGAGGAGACCGGATATATTTCAGATAATTGGCAGGCATGGTTTGTGTCTGATCCACTTCAATATGCAAAAGTAGATTGGAATAATAATTTTTTTATTGCAAAAAATTGTAAAAAAGTTGCTGAACAAAAATTAGACTCAGGAGAAAAAATAGAAACTAAATTATTATCCCTTGATGAATTTATAGATTTTAGACATAATCCAAAATCAAGAAACAAAGACATATTTCAAATTTTAGAAAAAGTTAGTGAGAGTGAAGAAGAAAAACAAAAATTAAAAACATTACTCGGAATTAGCCCCTAACACGAGTATGAATCCAACTAATAACCAATTACTAATAACTAATAACTAAAGATATGACCACAAAAAATATAGGAACAATCACACAAATCGTAGGGCCCGTTGTAGACATCACTTTCACAGGTGGAGTGCCTGCACTTAAAAATGCCCTGCATATCACAAGAAAAGAAGGGGGACTTCTTACTCTTGAAGTTGCACAACATCTTGGCTTCAATGACGTGCGCGCAGTTGCCATGTCTTCAACAGACGGCTTAACTCGCGGAATGGATGTGATAGACACAGGTGCCGCAATTCAAGTTCCGGTTGGGCCAGAAATTCTTGGGCGTATGTTTGATGTGGTTGGTATGCCGATTGACCAGAAGCCAGCCCCAAAGACAACAAAGACATATCCAATTCACCGAGCTGCACCAACATTTGATGAACAATCAACACATGCTGAAGTTCTAGAAACTGGTATTAAAGTTGTTGACTTGATTTGTCCATTCCTAAAAGGTGGAAAGGTTGGACTTTTCGGTGGAGCTGGTGTGGGAAAAACTGTGGTTATTCAGGAACTAATTCGTAACATTGCATCAGAACACGGTGGATATTCTATTTTCGCTGGTGTAGGAGAGCGTTCTCGTGAAGGAAATGACTTGTATCGCGAAATGGAAGAGTCAGGTGTGCTTGAAAAAACAGTTCTAGTATTCGGTCAAATGAATGAACCACCAGGAGCGCGTGCTCGTGTGGCTTTGTCTGCTCTTTCTATGGCAGAATATTTCCGTGATGAAGAAAAGAAAGACCTTCTGCTTTTCGTTGATAACATTTTCCGATTTACACAAGCCGGATCTGAACTATCAGCTCTTCTTGGTCGCATGCCATCTGCCGTGGGGTATCAGCCAACACTAGCGTCAGAAATGGGACAACTTCAAGAGCGTGTTACTTCAACAAAAAATGGTTCCATTACTTCTGTGCAAGCGGTTTACGTACCAGCGGATGACCTTACTGACCCAGCGCCAGCGACAACTTTCTCTCACTTGGACTCAACTGTTGTGCTATCACGCCCACTTTCTGAGCTTGGTATTTATCCAGCTGTAGACCCACTTGACTCATCATCAACTATTTTGCAACCAGATATTGTTGGACAAGAGCATTATGATGTAGCTCGTGGTGTGCAAAAAGTTTTGCAACGTTATAAGGATTTGCAAGATATTATTGCCATTCTAGGAATGGATGAATTATCTGATGAAGATAAAAAAACAGTTGGACGCGCTCGTCGTATACAAAAGTTTTTATCGCAACCATTTTTCGTGGCAGAACAATTTACTGGCGCGAAAGGTGTTTATGTAAAGCGTGAAGATACAGTGAGAAGTTTCAAAGAAATTCTTGAAGGAAAGCATGACCATGTGCCAGAGTCAGCTTTTTATATGAATGGATCCATTGATGATGTAATTGCAAAACACAATTCGGCCCAGTAATTAGTAAGTAGTGAGTAGTAAATACGAATTCGAATTTACTACATACTACATACTACCCACTACCAACTAATCTTTCCAACCATGTTAAAACTAAAAGTAGTCACTCCAGATAAAGTAGCTGTTGATGAAATAATCGACAGCGTAAGTATTCCGACAACAAGCGGTGTGATTACTGTGCTTAGTAAACATATTCCACTTGTATCAACTATAAAGTCTGGAGAAATGGTTGTTCATAAAGGTGGAACAGGTGTTAGTTATGCAGTTTTTAAAGGATTGGTAAATGTTAGACCACACAGAAAAGGATTAACAGAAGTTGTGGTATTGCTCGAACAAACAGAATCAGTTGAAGAGCTTGACCACACACGTGCAGTAGAAGCACTTGCTCGAGCAAAAGCAATGAAAGATGAAAAAGATGATGACGTTGATTTTGGAATATTTGAAGGAATGATAGAAAGAGAATTAAATCGTGTGAAGGTGGCAGTGAAGCATAGGAAACATTTATAGTTTAAAGTCCATAAAGCCTGCCTCGCCGGCAAGGCGGGTCCATAAAGTTGAAAGTAAAATTCAAAAGACCGGCCACGAAGTGACTGGTCTTTTGAGTAAGTACACACGTATTCAATATGTTGTAAGAGTAAGAAAGTCTTATTTAATAAGTCTTTATGCTATTGACTTTTAGTCAAAAGTATGATATAGTGTAATACGGTGGTTTTTCTAAACAATTTAGCTGTATTCAGCAGAGGGGTATGTCATGAACCAAGTTTCCCAATCTCCAGTTAGCCAGTTGCGTGAGTTTCAATTGGACGGCTTCTTTGAAGTTCACCCAGGCTTGTGTGGTTTTGTGTCACCTGGTCAAGTGGACACCGTAGCCGCGTTAATCGGCTATGAAATTGAGGCGGAAGTTGACAACAGCAAAGTAGTGTTGATTCCTGCTCCCAAACTCAAGCTTCGCTCTACTCACAACGACATGAGCGTCGTTGTATCGGTGGCAGATATCAGTGACGAACTTGTCGCTGATTCACAGTGGGCCGGCTATTGCGCTGTCGTCAAGTTCAGGGATGAATGGCATGGACTTATTCTTAAAGTGGAGGATGATGAAGAGGAAGAAGATCGCCTCAACCTCGTTTTGGATTATGAGAGTTGTCCCGACTGCTTCAAGATTTTCACACCTGAGCAGTTTCAGACCATTCTGCGCGACAGTTTTTCGAAATCGGTCTGGGCATATCGACCCGCAGGTCTCGGAATGTTTATGTCCGCAGCCGTGGTAATCGATTAGCCTTTTGGCCAAATATCATTTCTCTTAACTATTGAAAGGAGTTAAAAAGAGCACCACATTCCGATGTGGTGTTTTATAATTTTAAGTAAAATGTTTCGGTGTGTTACACTTTCAATTGTATTTAAATTGTATTTAACTACTTTCGACTTTCTACATTCCACCATCTACTTATGAATTCAATTATTTTCTTTTGTGCGACATATTTTATTTATATTTCTGTTCTTTACGTAGCCTATTATTCATTTTACAAAGGGGATAAAAAATATTTAATAAGAAATTTAATTTTAGTTATTGGGGGTGCAACTGTCGCTTGGGTTATAAATCATTTTTTGAAAAATATAGTTGCTCACCCGAGACCAGATTTGGCACTTGCTCTACTTTTACCAAATGACCCATACAGTTTCCCATCAGGCCATGCTTCGTTTATGTTTGCATTAGGATTTTTAATGTCTTATTTCAACAAAAGAGCGGGGGTAATTATTTTAATTCTAGCTTTAGTAACAGGCATCGCTCGTGTCTTATCAGGGGTACATTATTGGTATGACATTTTAGGTGGAGCTATTCTCGGCTACATAGTCTCATATATAATATTTTTCTTCTACAAAAAATATTTTCTCAAAAACAACTAGAGTAATTTAGTTGTACACATTTTTAATCTTTCTCCATGTTACAATTTGTGTATCTGAGTGTATTTGTATTCGGTATGTATTTTTTACATTCTACCTTCCACTCTCCACTTTCCACTAATGAAATTATCTCACATTACAATTCAAGGCTTCAAATCTTTTGCTAAAAAAACTACGCTTGATGTAACTCATCAAGTTACCGGTGTTGTGGGACCGAACGGTTCTGGTAAATCAAATATAGCAGAAGCCATTCGTTTCGTATTAGGTGAGCAATCAATGAAAAGTATGCGTGGGAAAATCGGAGCTGATGTTATTTTTAAAGGCTCTGAACATTTATCTGCACTATCGCGCGCCTCTGTAATGATGGTGATTGATAATAAAGAAAAAACAGAAATATCTCACGCAAGCGAAACCCTAGCCCCATTTCTTGTTTATGATGAATTAGTTTTATCACGCATAATTTATTCTGATGGCACAAGTGATTACACATTAAATGATGCCAAAGTTCGCTTGAAAGACGTGCAGGAACTTTTATCTTTTGCTGGTATCGGAGGTAGCGCCCACACAATAATAAATCAAGGCGAAGCTGATAGAATTCTTTTATCATCTCCAAAGGATAGAAAAGAAGCATTAGAAGATGCTCTAGGTCTTCGTATTTATCACATGCGTTTGAATGAAAGTAAAAGAAAATTAGAACGTGTAAAAACAAATGTTCACGAAGTCGAACTGTTGCGTTTAGAAATAAAGCCACATTTATCATCACTTGAAAAGCAAGTTAAAAAAATAGAATCTCAAGAAGAAGAAACTAAAAATCTACAAAGACTTTTAATTGCATATCTTAATCGTGAAGAAATAGAATTAGATATTTTGCATGATCGTATCCGTGAGAAAGGGACATCAAATGCCCTTATTCATATAACCGATTCAATTCATAAAGAACTTAATTTATTAAAAGATAAATCGTATGACAAAAAAGATTCTTCAGTTTTAGAAAA